>Ga0256843_1003974_pt1 | contig 10054 bp, 11 predicted proteins | sample AlvinellametaG_FD_191572 | JGI IMG/M metagenome (GOLD analysis project Ga0256843, IMG submission 191572) | Pompeii worm associated microbial communities from hydrothermal vent at the East Pacific Rise, Pacific Ocean - Alvinella | ecosystem: Host-associated > Annelida > Integument > Unclassified ... | reverse complement strand
TGCCACGATCGCGATCAGGTAAAAAAGCCCTGTCGAGGAGAGCTGGAAATAGCCAAAGAGTGCTGTCAATATCAATGCGGTGAACATCACCACATTCTGTACAAAGTTGTTCCCCGCAAGCACCTTTCCCAAAATAGGGGTCGGGGTGGCGAACTGGATCAGCGCATTGAGCGGCACTACGATAAGCCCTGAGAAGAAACCGAATGCGAACAGTGCGCTTCCAAGCATCCCCAGCGTATCAAGCGAAGGCATCAGATAGAGTACGACTGTCACACCCAGTGCCCCGATAGGCACAATACCCGTTTCAATGAAATTGCGGCTCACTCGCCCGGCAAAGATCGACCCGGCAACCAACCCCACACCTGTCAATGCCAAAAGCCCCTGTGCCGTAACCGTATCGGTGATCCCCAGTTTTCCCTTGAGATACTCACCAAAGATCGCGACCAGTATCTGTGATATCCCCCAGAGGAAACTCAACCCCAGAATACTTGCCCACACCACTTTTTCCCGTCTCAGTACAGCAAAATTCTCCTTCAGGTAGTGCAGATTCTGATACTCTCCGATCTCAAAATGCATCTTCTCATCGATCTGCACCTTTTTAAAACGTTTTGCCAACCGTCTGGCAAGCAGGAACTCCACAATACTTGCACCTATGAGCATCAACCCTACCGGTGCAATATACCGAAGGATCTCTGAAGGGACTGTACTTCTGTCCTGAAGCAGCTGTTCAAAAAAGAGTGAATAGATCACTGCCCCCGCAAGAATAGAGACAATGGTCACCGACTGGACCATCGCATTGGCCTGCGCCAGCATATCATTACCCGTCATCTCTTTGATCAGTCCGTATTTTGCCGGTGAGTAAATGGCACTCTGTGCCGCAAGGATGAAAGTCATGGCAAATGCAAACCAAAACCACCCCATCATGTAAGAAAAAAGGATAAGCGTCGTGATGCCTATTGCCGCTGCAGAGGCATACTCCACCACCTTCACCTTAGGGTACTTGTCAGAAATAAATCCTGCCGGAGAGAAAAGGAAAATAAACGGCAGAAGGATCAAGGCATTGACAATGGCGGTCAGGACAATAAGCTCTGAGCCCTCATACGCTTTAAAAATAGTGTTTTGCAAAATAATCTTATGCCCCAGATCGGTCATGGCATTTAAAAAGACGATCAAAATATACGAACTGAACCCGGCAATGCTAAATAGTGCTTTCATAACTACTTCTCCTCATTTTTATACTGTTTCTGATACTCTGTAACGGTATGCATATTGCAAAGATAGGGTTTGAGTGTCAAAATGAGATCGAAGAAGAGCTCATAGTGCTGTGCGTGTGAATCCGGATCGGATTTCATCATCTTCGCTCCTGCGGCAAACTCTTCGCGTGCCAACACTTTTGCACTCTGCACATAGTGATCGAGCAGTGCACCCTCCAAACCAAGTTTCTGGGCTCTTTTGAGTATCTCTACCACCTCAAGCTCTTTACTGCTGAAACCTTTGGTTCGTTCAAAGAGCAGTCCTCTTTCCAGATAGTGTTCAAGCTGTACTTCGCTCAACTCCGCTACTTCAAGAAAATCCTCCCGACTGTACCAGCGGTTCTCTTTCCCTCCTGAGATAAGCTCCAACGCATTGACCATCATCTCAAAACTCTCTCCTGAGCGAAAGTTGTTCTGTGCAAAGATCGCTTTGATCTCAGAAATAGAGTAGGAGAAGTTATGTTGGAGATATTTGATAAAGCGGATGATCTCCGCTGCGTTCTCATCGTAAAGATGGACATTAGGTTTAGGTTTTTGAGGTTGGGGGAGCAAGCCCTCTTTGACATAATAGAGAATGGTCGATTTGCTCTCGCCTGTTGCGAGCATCAACTCTTTCATTTTAAGTGCCATCAGATCTCCTTTTTGGAATAGTTCTGACAGCAGTATAAGATAGCTTTACTTAAAAAAGTGTAAAGTGACACTTTACACTTTTTATTTTATAGCTCTATTTAGTTATCGTCAGCCGCTGCAATCTCATTCTGATCCATCGCAAGCCCTTCACCAAACCCAAGCGCCTCTTTGATCTTCGCTTCGATCTCCGCTTTGAGCTCAGGATTCTCTTTAATGGTCAACTTCGCATTCTCTTTTCCCTGACCAAGTTTCTCGGCACCATAGCTGAACCATGCACCTGATTTGTCCACAATATCAAGCTTGACACCATAGTCAATGAGCTCACCTTCAAAGCTGATCCCCTCACCGAACATAATGTCAAACTCCGCCTGTCTGAACGGCGGTGCGACTTTGTTCTTGACAACCTTCGCTTTCACACGGTTACCGATCTGGTTCTCCCCCTGCTTCAAGGTCGCAATACGTCTGACATCAATACGCACAGAACAATAGAACTTCAAAGCGTTACCTCCAGTGGTCGTCTCAGGAGAACCATACCCCATCGTACCGATCTTCATACGGATCTGGTTAATAAAAATCACCGTTGTATTGGTCTTATGCAAAAGTCCTGTCAACTTTCTGAGTGCTTGTGACATCAAACGTGCCTGAAGTCCCACATGCTGATCACCCATATCACCCTCGATCTCCGTTTTGGGTGTCAGTGCCGCTACAGAGTCGACCACAATCAGATCGACCGCTCCCGAACGTGCCAGTGTCTCAAGTACATCGAGTGCCTGCTCCCCGAAATCAGGCTGGGAAACAAGGAGGTTGTCCGTATCGACCCCAAGGTTCTTCGCATAGACCACATCGAGCGCATGTTCTGCATCGATAAAGGCACAGATCATCTCTTTCTTTTGTGCCGAAGCGATGGTCTGGAGTGCCAAAGTGGTCTTACCTGAAGACTCCGGTCCGTAGATCTCAATAATACGCCCCTGTGGGATCCCACCGATCCCCAATGCCATATCAAGCCCCAAAGAACCGGTAGAGATCGACTCAATCGGTTCAAACTCTTTGTCACCCAGACGCATCAGCGTCCCTTTCCCAAATGTTTTGTCGATCTGCTTGATCGCCATATCGAGTGCTTTCTGTTTTTGTGGATCCATTGCCATAGTCATATCCTTATTCCTTATGTGTTGAAATTCTAACACCATTTTAATAGGTTTTCGATATCTACTTCAAAAATATGTCATATTGTCATATTTTTATATTTTTGGTTTTTTTATCTGTCAGTTTCTGCTTCCTATATCTTTGATGATGCGATATTTATGATATATTTATGTTAAGATTATAATCATATAGAAACAGCGAATACAGGGTTTTGCTAAAAGACGCAAAGAAAAAGGGAAAAGAGAATGTTTCAAAATATATTTACAAGCGGACATGTTTTTTCCAAACAGGAATATGAACTGCGTTTAAAATATATTCTTTTCAATGCCCTGATCCTTTTCAATATATTTGTTGTAAGCATTGCATTGATCATACGAATGTTCAATGCACAGTATCTGCAAGGTCTGGTTGATATCATCTATATCCTGTGTGCATTTGTCGCTTTCATGATAGCTCGCTATTCCCGGTCATCTCTGGATGCACTCATGTATTTCGTGATCTTTTTTTCCTATTGTGTCGTCACTTTTCTCTTTTATCATGGCTTGCATCCTCTGATAGGTACTGCCTGGTATATTCTTGTACTGATGATCAGTTTTGTCTTTAAAGGAAGAGTAACTGCCATGATTATTTTTATCCTTTCCCTTATGAGTATCATACTTATCTCAGAACTACATTACCATTATTCCCTTTCTGAAACTCTTTTAGGAGTGCTTCCCTATACCGCCGTAATATTCTTCTTATATGTTTTTGACAAGCAGAATGAAGATTTAAAGCTGATGATCAAACAAGAGAGAGCAAGATATAAATATCTCTCACAGCATGATACCCTGACAGGCATTCCCAATCGGGCTTTCTTTTTTACCAAACTCAAACAGATGCTTCGATCAGTCCGGGAAGAGAATAGAAAAATTGCAATCCTCTTTATTGATCTTGATAATTTTAAACAGATCAACGATACCTCAGGACACCAGGCAGGGGATATTATTCTCAGAGAAGTTGCATCCAGAATCCAAAAACAGTTAAAACAGACCGACACCGTTGCCAGATACGGTGGAGATGAGTTTGCAATCATAATCGATCAGGTCAAAGATACAGAATCTCTCAAAAGTTTTGTCAAAAAAATTTTCAATGCAATGGAGCCTCCTGTTCTTGTCAATCAATACCCTGTTCATGTAAGTATGAGCATTGGAGCAACCATCTCACCAGATGATGGGACTGAAGAACTTGCCCTTCTCACCAATGCTGACAGGGCTATGTACTGCACCAAGAAGAGCCTGCAGCACAGATGCTGTTTCCATTCAGAGATGCCTTAGGTGCCTCATCAAAAACCACATTAGTTATTTCTTTGCCCCCCTATGCTAAAATACTCCCACTATTCACATAAGGTCATACTATGCCAAACACTATCCAACTTGCCCACTCCCCTGATGCTGATGATATTTTTATGTACTACGCTATTCGGTTTGGCTGGGTCGATACCAAAGGATTGACATTTGAGAATATCGGACTGGATATAGAGACACTGAACGTCGAAGCGATGAAAGGCACCTACGATGTCTCTGCCATCAGCTTCGGGATGTATCCGCTCATTAAAGAGGAGTATGCACTGCTGCGTACTGCCGTCAGTTTCGGTGAGGGGTATGGTCCCAAACTCATCAAACGCAAAGGAGAGAAGCTCAAACGCCGTTTCAAAGTGGCACTCTCAGGTCGCTATACCACCAATGCCATGCTCTTTCGCATCTACTACCCCGATGCACGTCCGGTCTATATGGACTTTCTTGAGATAGAACAGGCGGTGGTAAGCGGTGAGGTCGATGCAGGTGTGCTCATTCATGAGTCCATCCTTGACTTTGACGAAAGTCTTGAAGTAGAAAAGGAGATCTGGGATATCTGGGTCGAACTTGCAGGTGAGGGGCTGCCCCTGCCTTTAGGTGGTATGGCGATCAGACGGAGTCTGCCACTGAACCGTGCCATTGACATTGAGAACATCCTCATTGACGGAGTGAAGGTCGCCAATGAAAAAAAAGAGGAGCTGTGTGCCAAACTCGAAGCAGACAACCTTGTACGTATCTCCGACAAAATGCTCAAAAAATACCTTGATATGTACGCTTCTGATGAATCTGTCGAACTGTCAGACCTGCAACTCAAAGCGCTTGACAGGCTCTACCAGATAGGCTTTGAACACGATCTATGGGCGTGTCCGATCAAAACGGAGGACTACTTGATTCCTAAAGAGTACAGTGACTTGCGTTCAAGGTAGAAGGTAGAAGGTAGAAGGTAGAAGGTAGAAGGTAGAAGATTTTGAACACAGTACACATAAACCAAAGCTTAAATCAAAACAATAAAATTTTTACCCTAAAGCAAAAAACATATCAACACGACTCCCTACTCCCTACTCCCTACTCCCTTGATCTTAGTATACACGGAGCGATCCGTGTATACTAAGATCATCGATTTCTCCAAATACAGCAGCATCAAAGTCGGTCAACCTACTGAAGTACTTATTATCGAAAAAGAAGACACCATCCCGACAGACCGCTACCTCATCGGCGGTGCGAACAACCTGCTTGTCTCTCCCACCCCTCCACCACTTATGATGCTCAGCAAGGATTTTACCTATATCAAAGAGAAAGATGGTTTTTTGGAGATCGGTGCAGCAATGCCGACAGGAAAGATCGTCAGCTATGCTAAAAAGCATAATATCGCCGGTTTTGAGTTCTGTGCCAAACTTCCAGGTACACTTGGGGGCATGCTGGCAATGAATGCAGGAGTCAAAACATATGAGATATTCAACATTTTGCACAGTATCAAAATAGATGGAAGATGGGTTCCCAAAAATGAGATCCCACATGGGTATCGTTTTGCCCATTTAGACGGTATTGCTACCGCTGCAAGATTTGTCAGAGAAGAGGGATACAATTCCAAACTGCTTGAGGAGTTGCTTGCACTCCGTCATAATCAACCTCATGACCCCAGTGCCGGTTCTGCATTTAAAAATCCTCCTGGTGATGCTGCCGGACGGTTAATAGAAGCTGTAGGACTAAAGGGATACAGACAGGGAGATATGGCATGGAGTACGATTCATGCCAACTTTCTGGTAAATCTGGGGAAAGGCAACTTTGAAGATGCAGTCAGTCTCATCTCCCTAGCCAAGAAAAAAGTATTTGATCAGTTTGGCATCGAATTAGAAGAGGAGATCAAACTCCTCTAGGAAATCACACTATTCTGCGTTACAGCGAACACAGCGGATAAAGTTGGATTCTCTTGGAGAACGCTTGAACCGGTAGGCATCTGCCGGATAGATAACATAGTACTTACCCTCCGTTGTTGGAGTTGATGTCCAGAAATCCTTGTCTCTGAAGTGTTCAAAGTGCTGTCCGGCATCATGGTGAACCATCATCAGTTCATCTGCTGTAGGCAATCTCCAGTCTGTATACCCGGCATAGTTCAATGTACGGCAATAGTTGACCGCATGCCTCCAGTTCCCTGCTTTTCCCAAAGAACGCCCCTTTGCTTCTGCACCATCTTCTGCATCAGTATATGGTGCATCCTGCCACATCAAGTTTGTTTTATCATCCGCATAAACTGTTTCTGCAGTACATGGACTTTCAACTTCTGCGATACCAGATGCCGCAGGAGCCAGTTTCCCACCTGCCATTGCAAAAGAAACTGCACAAATCAGACCTAAACCTAATACCTTTTTTTTCATAGACTACTCCTTCTGTACCCAATATTATTCAATATCATATTATAACATAACTCAAAGTCAGCTAAATTTTCAATCTCTCTTTACTATTTAAGGATGTATTGTAATTGGAACACCATTGCGAACCCCTGCCCACAGCTGTGCCATTTTCTTATTTGGAACAGCCATACAGCCTTCAGTCCAGTCATGTGCCAGAGTATAGGCATCCCCTCTACCATCTGCATTCCACTTAGGCTGCCCGTGGATTGTTATATATCCTCCAGGGCTGACCCCTCTGGCATTGGCACGGGCTATATCCGCACTATTCGGATAGGAGATCATCAATGATCGGTAGAGCCTTGGGTCACATTTTTTGCGTACGATTTTATATGTTCCTTCCGGGGTACGATAGTCTCCCGCCTGCATCTTGTTCCCTTTGTCTCCATTCTTACCCAGGGACATACGTGATTCAAATACCTTTTCCCCGTCCCTGTATCCCTCTATAATACGTTTTGATTTATAGGCAATAAGTTGGTCAATACGCTGATCTTCCCGGAACTCTGCACCTTTTGCAAGATCCCTGAGACACTCCCGTATCTCATAAGGTGTTTTATCCGCTTTTCCCGTATAGGTCGGTTTTCCACATCCTCCGATAATCAACGCCATTCCTGTCGCTAACAGTAATATTCCTGCTTTTAGTTTCATTCTTTTTTTCCTTCATCATGAGCATCAGCCCCAATCTTCATTCTGCTGCTTTGCTTTGTGTTTCTCTTTCTTGTATGATGTCGCATTTTTCAGTTTCTGCAAACGGTTCAGATTGCTCATTTCTGCTTCCCGTATATCATTCAGCATTTCATCCGTGAACATTGCATTTTGACATGTTTCTCTATACAATCGTTCAATATACTGTTTCAAGTGCTGATGATATTCTGCATCAAGATGAACACTCTCCCGTGCATCAAGCTTTGCCTTAAGCTGTCCAAATTTTACCGTAAAATCTTGAGAGGAGACTGTTTCGTCTCTCAACATCCGGAAAAGGTTTTTACTGATCTTTTCTAGTTCAGTAATATATTTTTGACGATTGAATTTATCGATCTGTTTCTGTGTATATCTACTAATAGTACCTTACCCTCCCTTACCTAATCGTTACCGGCACACCTTCGCGTACTGCATACCAAAGCTGATTCATCGCACTGTTGGTTACGGCAACACACCCCTGCGTCCAGTTGTGTGCAAGCGTATAGTTGTCACCATGTCCATCAGCATTCCATACAGGTTGCGCATGGATCGTAATACTTCCGCCGGGATCAACTCCTCTTTTTCTGGCTGCCGCTATATCTTGCGGTCTGGGGTAGGAAATACAGAGTGAACGGTAGTACTTCGGAGAGCAGAGCTTTCGATGTATCCAGAAAGTCCCTTCAGGTGTACGGTTATCTCCCTTCTTTACCTTGTGTCCACTAGGGTTTTTCCCCAGAGAGACAGGGAAAGTGCTCATGACTTTCCCCTCTCTGTACAGATACATCTTTCGCTCTTTTTTCACCACGACAATATGATCTATCTTCTGATTTTCATCAAAATCTTCCGCATCGAGCAACTCTTTTTGACACTCTTCAAGTGTATAGTGGTCACCAGCAACATCAGGCTGTCCACAGCCATTAAAAAAAAACAGTGATAGAAAAAGAGAAAAAGGTAAAAAGTATTTTATATTAAACATGGAAAGATTGTAACAAAATAACGATTATGAAGCTATAAATTAAAGAGATCGGGTAAATAAAGAAAAGAGGAGATACAAAGCCCGAAGGCTTTGCAAAAAGAGAAATTACGCGTTTGCAGCAGCTTTTGCAGCTTCGATCGCTTCTTCGTAGTTTGGCTCTTCAGTGATTTCAGGAACCACTTGCTTATACGCAACTTTTCCGTCTTTACCGATAACAAAGATCACTCTTGCAAGTACACCCGCAAGTGGTCCGTCAGCAAGAAGTACGCCATACGCATTACCGAAATCTTTGTTTCTGAAGTCAGAACATACTTTGATGTTCTCAATACCAGCAGCACCACACCATCTTGCAGCGGCAAATGGAAGGTCCATAGATACTGTGATCACTTCTACACCGTCAAGGTTAGCAGCTTCCTGGTTGAATCTTCTAGTCTCAGCATCACATACACCTGTGTCAAGTGAAGGAACAGCGATTACAAGCTGAACTTTACCTTCTCCACCTACCTGCTCGTCCTGGAGCATAGGGTTGCTGTTTACTACTGTTACTACCGGAGCTGTATCTCCAACGTTTACTTCATTACCTGCGAGATTACATACTGTGTCGTTTTTAAATGTTACTGTTGCCATTTAATATCCTTTTATTAATTTTGATAATCGTATTATGACTTAATTAGGATAAAATTAGTCTTAATTAAAAAAAAGTACATAACATCTGTAATTTTCTGCACAATCAATTCTTATGGGAATGCCTACCAGAACGGCATTCAGATGACATGTGTTGCATATGGTAACAATATGGAAATTTAGAAAAAATATGGTTTGGCCATAGAGAAACTTATGAGAGGAAGAGCTCCCCCTCACACTATTTAAGAAGCCCTTTGACCCACTGCTCCATTGCTTTGTTCGCATCAGGGTTGGGTGCTTCAAGGAAACTGACAACAAATGCATTCTCAAGCTCTGCAACACCAATAGCACGTGGACGTACTGCCAGTACTTCAGGCTTCGGAAGTACTTTACCAAAACAGCAGATAAGATTTTTTGCCGCTTTAATCTCATCACTGATCTCACCTGCTTCCAAAGATGAGGTGTGTGCATAGTGGTCAAACTCACCAATATAAGTAGCAACCGGGTGAAGTTCAATCTGCACTTTCAGATATGTGAAGATCTCATCGATCGACTGATAGTCTGTTTCACTCTTCTCAATACGCAGTGTAAAAACCGGATATTTTTCCATCACTGTAATTTGTTTCATAACGATATACCTTTATATTAATTTTTGGAATTGTAACCTGATTAGTTGAAGTATTGCTTATGATTTTTATAATTTACTCAAATAGTTAAGTTTTGAAGGTGTCTGGTTTATCCTCACTTCGCTGAGGGATTATCACCTTCGGCTCAGTTCGAACCTACAAACAACCCGCAGGGGTTGTTTGCTTTACGGTTCTCCCAGCCTTCGCGGGTCACTTTGCTCCACCGCTCCGGTTTCGAACCTACAAACAACCCGCAGGGGTTGTTTGCTTTACGGTTCTCCCAGCCTCGCGGGTCACTTTGCTCCACCGCTCCGGTTTCGAACCTACAAACAACCCGCAGGGGTTGTTTGCTTTACGGTTCTCACATCCCAGGTAATCA
>Ga0256843_1003973_pt1 | contig 10055 bp, 11 predicted proteins | sample AlvinellametaG_FD_191572 | JGI IMG/M metagenome (GOLD analysis project Ga0256843, IMG submission 191572) | Pompeii worm associated microbial communities from hydrothermal vent at the East Pacific Rise, Pacific Ocean - Alvinella | ecosystem: Host-associated > Annelida > Integument > Unclassified ... | reverse complement strand
TAAAAAACATATTCCTAAAAAGGTGGTTAAACCAAAAGCTATTGTAAAAAAGCATAGAGCTAAAAAACATATTCCTAAAAAGGTGGTTAAACCAAAAGCTAGTGTAAAAAAGCATAGAGTTAAAAAACATATTCCCAAAAAGGTGGTTAAACCAAAAGCTATTGTAAAAAAGCATAGGGTTAAAAAAGATATTCCCAAAAAGGTAGTTAAACCAAAAGCTATTGTAAAAAAGCATACAGTTAAAAAAAATATCCCTAAAAAAAGTGCAAAAGAGTTGTTCTCTTCTATTAAAACTAAAGATGTTACGAAACAACCCAGTAAGCGTAGACCAAAACCTCTGAAACATCAAGTTGTTAAGCTTCCAAGTAGGGTAAAACATAACAGTTCTATTGCAGATAGAATTAAAAATACTCATCAAAGTGGTCGTGTCTCTAATGCTAATCGAGACAAAGGAGTTAAAAATGGTTATATCTCAAAAGTAAAACGTCATATGAATAACTGGAATGCAAATCCAGCATATAAAGGAAAACGTGTCTCTTTGGCTTTAACTATTTATAGTAGTGGGAAATTTAGTTACCGTATTCTCTCTGGAGGAGATGGTAATATGAGAAAATCATTAAGTAGATTTTTGGATAGATTAAATAAGATGGGGCAGTTGGGACGACATTCCAAATCAAAACCATACTCAATTAGAGTTAATTTTATTGTAAGATAAAATTTTCTTTACTTAAAGATATTAAGTTATTTAGCACAATTATAATACAATAAGAGGGAATAATTAGAAAAACAATTAAAAAATAAAGGACGGATATGAGAACAATACTATTTTTCTTATTGACGCTTAATCTCTACTCATTTGATGCTGTATTAAGTATTGAGAAAGATGTAGATTCAAAAGCAACACTTTCACTACTTGAAGATAGTATAACGGCAGGAAGCCATGCCAATCACTCTAAGTTATTTAAGTTATTGTTAACAGATTTAAAAATGAGTGGGCATTTTGTTGTTGATAAGGAGTTACGAAGAAGCAGTTTTAATGATTCTCTACTTCCTATGGAATTACATGATAGAGAGTACCTTTTAAAATATAGTTATGCACCATCGGGTAGAACATTGAAGGTAAAATTAATTCGTGTTGCTGATTCTAATATTATATTACAAAAAAGTTATAGTGTTAATGTAGCATCTCGTTATCCTTTTTTATCACACAATGCTGTTGTTGATATTAATCACGTTTTAGGTTATGAAGACATTTCATGGATGAGAAGAAATATTCTTTTTTCTAAATATACAACTTCAAGAAAAAGTGAAATTTGGATTGCAGATTATACGCTTAGTTTCTCTTCAGTTTTGGTTCGTGGGGGATTAAATCTTTTTCCAAAATGGGCAAATTCTAATCAGAGTGCTTTCTATTATACCTCTTATAACGGCATGCTACCAACACTATACAGGGTAGATATGGGGTCAGGTAAGCGAAGAAAAGTTATCTCTTCTCAAGGAATGTTGGTGGCTTCTGATGTGACGGAGGATGGTTCTAAGATTCTTTTAACAATGGCACCTAATGGTCAACCTGATATTTATGAATATTCTATAAGTAGTGGTTCAAAAAAACGTTTAACAAAATTTAGAGGTATTGATGTTAATGGTAAATATTTGGGTGATGAGAGTCGAATTGCTTTTGTTTCAGATAGAGTAGGAGGTGCAAATATCTATACAAAATCTATTGGCTCAAATGCAATCTCTCGTGCAGCACACTATGGTAATGATAACAGCTCTTGTGATGCTTGGGGAGAGTATCTTTTATATTCTGTAAGAGAAGGAGGTTCAGACAATATCTATTTGGGTTCAGCAAACAGCTCTTATGTTCGACCGTTAACCAGTAGTGGTAAAAACAGATTACCACGTTTTTCAAAAGATGGAAAAGTAATACTCTATATCAAAAAAAATGGAGGTAGAAATTTGATAGGGTATATGAATTTGGCAACAAAACAGAGTGCACTCTTTAAGATGCAGAGTGGAAAAATTCAATCAATCGATTGGTAAAAATTTAAAAAGGGAAATCATGAAAAAGAAGATACTATTACTGATAACAACAATGTTAATCATGACAGGTTGTGCTGATAAAAAGAAAACTATAGACGGTGGTCAAGATGCTACAAGCAGTGGAATCTATGGCAATGGAACAGAAGTTTATAGTAGTAATAACGGTAGAACCAATGCATACAGTTATGGTAACACAAATAATGTTGACCCTTATGGAAGTGGGAATTACGGTAATTATGATGGAAATGGAGCTATTTACAGAGATGGTACTTATGGTGATACAAATGGTGCTTATGCAAGTTCAGGTATCCAGAAAATATATTTTGATGTTAATCAGTACAATATTACACCAGACAAAATGCCTATAATTCATAGCAATGCCAATCTCTTGAGGAGTCAAGTTAATAGAGGTAAAAGATTAAAAATTGAAGGACATTGTGATGCTTCAGGAAGTGATGAGTACAATTACGCTTTGGGATTAAGACGTGCAAAATCAGTAAAAGATGCATTGATTGATAAAGGACTTAAAGCTCAAAATATGTTAATTATAAGTATGGGAGAGAGTTCTCCCGAATGTATAGAGAACAGCTCTGCGAGTTGTTATGCTAAAAATAGACGTGTTGAATTTAAGTTGGCACATTAAAAAAATGGAAAAAAGATGAAAAAAACTATTTTATATGGGATTATTACACTCTCATCACTTTTATACAGTTATGAACCCTCTGTCTATGGGGCAGGGGATATGGACAGTGCAAATCCTTATGGTTTAACCAAGACAGAACAGGCTGTCTTGGACAATAAAAAGACGTTGCAGATTCTCTATAATAGAGTCAAGGAGCAACAGAGAAAGATAGAGGGATTGACAACTGTTATTGAGGGACAAAATAAAGAGATTCTCTCTTTAAAAGAGCAGTTAGAGGTTATTGCAAACAAGCCAGAACCTCCTAAACAAGATATGAATCAGACCTACTCTCTTCTTCTAGAGCTTGGTCAGATGATTGATACAATTAACAATACGTATGTATCAAGGGATGAGTTAAAAAAAGTATTGGCGGGAAGTAGAGTAGAAGAGTCAGAAAATACTTCCTCAATGAATAGTAGTAGTCAACAACCTATTCAGGGTAACTCCGCCAATATTTATAGAAAAGGTGTTGAACTATTTGGACAACACCATTTTAATGAATCCAAAGAGTATTTTATAAAAGCACTGTCTCAAGGTTATAAATCTGCTTCATCGAACTATTATCTTGGAGAGATAGCTTACTATACACATCAGTATAAAGATGCAATTAGCTATTACAAGAAGAGTGCTTCACTGTATGACCAAGCCTCTTATATGCCTGTACTCTATCTTCATACAGCGATTTCATTGGATAATAGTGGAGAGAAACAGCAGGCACAAAGTTTTTATCAGTATGTTATTGATAATTATCCAAATACGAAAGCCTCCTCTATTGCAAAAAAAAGGAAGTAAGCCAAAGTGAATAAGTGGTAAATAAGTTTGCTTTGCTATTATGTTGAAAATTTATATAATATAGGAGATTCTATGACAATTGCAAAAGAGAATTGTGTTGTAGGTATTGAGTACGAAGTAAAAGAAGCTGGAACAACAGAAGTTGTTGATAGTAATAAAGGTACAGGTCAGCCTTTAGAATTTATTATGGGTAAAGGTCAAATTATTCCTGGTCTTGAGAATGCTCTATGTGGCATGTCTGCTAATGAGAGTGGAGATATTTTGGTTCCAGCTAATGAAGCTTATGGTGAATACAACAGTGAAGCTGTTCAAACACTTCCAATTGAGCAGTTTGAAGGTGTAGAGCTTAAAGAGGGTTTAACTCTTTATGGTCAAAGTGAAGATGGTCAAACAACACAAGTAACAGTAAAATCTTTTACTGATTCTGATGTAACTATTGATTTTAACCATCCATTGGCTGGTAAAGATTTAATGTTTTCTGTAACTGTTCTTTCTGCAAGAGAAGCAACAGCAGATGAAGCAGAGTCTGGAATCGTTGGTGGAACAGCCGAAGAGGATGGACACTGTGGTTCTGGTGGTTGTGGCTGTCATTAATCTATAATCTCTTCTATCTCTATAGGGATTTCCCTATAGAGATGTCTCTTAATTTTACTCTCTTTTCTACAATTCAAAAATTTTAATAAATCAATTGTTTATGTTATAATCTAATTAAAACTATTTTAAAAGGTTGATATTTTGGGTAAAACTACTAAATTAGAGTTGGATAATGAACATATAGCCGAAGAGATGGTAGAGCATATGGTGTTAGAGAAGATAGGTGCTTTACCAAATCATGGACATGCAAAAGGTATTCGATTAAAAAAAAGAGTAAAACGAACCAAACAGAGTTATGACTTTGAAATTTTTACTCTACTCATCTCTATTATTCTTGGTGAACTCTGGTGGTTGGGCAGTTATCTTTTTGAGAAATATCCTGAATTAATAAATTTATCTATTTTTTAAATACTATCTACAAATAGATTTGGTTACAATGTTGGCTAGATTAAAAAAAGGAAATTTATGAGAAATGTTATGATATTTATTACTATTATAGTTATTGCAATCTTTGCTTACCAAGCATTTGCCCCAACTTTAATAAAGCATGGAGTAGATATGAATGTGACTGCTATTGATGATAGTAATATCGAAGAGATAAATGAAACTAAATAAGATTTGAGTCTTTAAAAATAGATGGTTTAGATTAAAAATTATCTATCTTGATACCTCTATTTTTATGAGGAGGTATCATATTTACTATTTGTTTGAACTCTTAAATAATTAATTTAGAGTTCCATTACTTAGCTAGTGAGTATATTTTACAAGGCTTATCTGTACGGGAGGAAACTTTCGCTCTGGGTAGTAAAATAGTACTTTGATTAGTTTTTCTAAGAATCTCTGCATGGGTGTTTTCTCCTTTTTTTTAGTTGTTTAAAACAGATAAATAATAGTACATTAATCGTGTAAAAACGTGGAAAAATTGTATAAAAAGAGTAGAGTTTAGATTTTTAGCATGAAATATAGTAAAATATTCAATATTTTGTTTAGTTTGATTTTTTAATATTTAAAAAAAACATCTCTATGAGTTGCAAGTATTTGTTTGGAATTTCTATTTTTCGCTCTTCACTACCTATAATTTTTTCCAATGTATCGCTGTTCCAATCTCGTGAATTTTTAATAGATTCAAAAGTAAAATAACCTTTATTTCTCTTTTTATCTTTAATAAAATTAAAATCTTTAACTATAACTTTAAAAGGTTGGCTCTCTTTTCGTAGAATCATGGTCAATTCAATCTCTTTTTTATTTAAATCAAGCTTGAAATCAATCATCTCTCCTAGATTTTTTCGTTCTAAATAACCCTTGACAATCTGTTTGATACTGTTTGTAATAAGAGACTCTTTTTGGTTTTTTAAGAAAGTTAGCATCAAGACTCTTTTTTAATTGCCATTATAATCAATTTAGAAAAAAAGTTCAATTTTTGTAGGTGAACTTTTCTCAAAAAGATACTCTAAATAATTAAAGAGTATAATGAAGTTTTCACTAAGGAGATAATAAATGAAAAAAATAATAATTAATTTAATATTATTGGGTTCTCTTGCAATGTCAGGAAGTTTTGCACAATTTGGTGCAGGATATTCACAAGGAGATAGTAGTACAGATAATGGAACAGCTTTTTTAGGTTTTGATGTTTTTGGTAATATTGGTCTACGTTTAGAGTACACTAAAAACTTTTCAGAGCATCCTGAATTTTCAAAAGAGGATATTAGTAGATATGGTCTTTTTGCGACCTATACACTCCCCTTGACTCCTACTTTTTCGATAACACCCAAAATGGGTTTAACTAAAAGTGATGGAGAGTTTGAAGTTGTTGATACAATTGATACCATTACAGACTCTTCTACAACCTTTACTTATGGTCTAGAGATAAATTATCATTATAATGAGTTGGTTTCTCTATTTATTGGATATACAGATTATGGAAATAAGTTTGATAGTATCGGTTCTGTTAATGCTTCGGAACTGGATAGTCAAAATTATACGTTTGGTATAAAGCTGGATATTTAATATCTTCACCTCTTCTATAAGAGAGGTGGATTTGGATGTTCCTTAATCTACTTATATTATCTTTATTCCCTACTTTTTGTTATAAAATAATCTATTTTGCTTCTAAATGTTAAGTTAAAATATGTTATTATTTATTAAAGTAAATAAGGAGTTCGAAATGTTAAAATCAATATTGATTATAATGATACTCTTGGTAACCTTTTCTGTTGCCAGTATGGAACAAGAGATGGAATCCCTCTCGCTAACAACTCAAGAACAGTTAATTTTAAAATTAAAGTTAAGAATTTACGAATTGAAAGAGAAAAATAGTAAGTTAGAGAAGATTATTCATGATTTTAATTCCAAAATGAGTGAGGATAATCGTAGAGCTGAAGCGATAGCTCAACTAAAAAAGGACTTGCGAGCAAGTAGAGAAACACGCTCTCAATCACTCCTAATTCTTCGTTAATTTTTGAAAATAGGTTATACTTTTAAGTATGAAAATACTACTACTAGAAGATGACCCTATTTTATCTGAGATTATTGTTGAACACCTTGAGTATTATAAGGATACTGTAACAGCAGTTTATAATGGAATTGATGCTGAAAATCTACTTTTTGAAGAGCGATTTGACCTGCTTTTACTTGATGTAAATGTTCCCCTTTTAAATGGTTTTGAACTTTTAAAAGGTTTAAGAGAGACAGGGAACAATACACCTACTATCTTTATAACTTCTATGAACAGTTCAAAAGATGTTTTAGAAGGGTTTGATTTGGGAGCAGATGATTATCTGAAGAAACCTTTTGAGATGATAGAGTTAAAGGCTAGAATTGACAACATAAAACGACACTTTAAGATTGATGATGAACGAACGGTAGTAATTAATAGTACCATGCGTTATGATTTTGAGCGACAGATAGTGATGGTTGCAGAGAAATCAATACAACTTTCGAAAAAAGAGGGAGAGTTTCTCTCTTATTTCCTACATAGAAGAGGAGAAGTTCTCTCGGCAGATGAACTTATGGTGAATGTCTGGTCATATGATACTGCACCTACTTCTGCTACACTTCGAACCTATATAAAAAATATAAGAAGAGTCTTGGGAGAGGATATGATAACCACCATACGAGGGGTGGGCTATGTATTTAATTAAAGAGGAGAAACGAACTCTCATACAGTTTCTTCTGCTCTATTTGGGGTCATCATTTATTCTATTTGCTGTGATTGCTTATCTCTTTTATCAAAATGAATCCCGTTTCTTTTACGATAAAACTCATAGCTCTTTAGAGATGAGTGCCAGTAAGCTCTCTTCTAAAATTATCTATGCACATATGACAAATACACCTCTCGCTTTAAAGGATGAGGTTAAAAAATATAGCGATAAGATAGGCTTTTATGATAAAAATAATCGTGCTATTGCCACAACAATTAAAGATAAGATAGATTTTTCAAAGCATATCTATCAAAAAGATAACAAGATGATTTTAGTAGATAGAAGTACCTTTGGACATTTGGGGGTTGAGAGTATTGTAATAGAGAGAAGTGGTATAGAGAATTTTGTTACTGAACTTCAGTATACCATTACGCTCTCATTATTGCTTATCTATCTACTTCTTACTATTATTGGTTATTTTTTAGCCAAACTCTTTTTAAAACCCATCCAGTTAAAGCGTATTCAATTGGATAATTTTATAAAAGATAGTACTCATGAGTTAAATACACCCATTACTGCATTGATGCTCTCTGTCAATAGTCCTATGGTTCATAGCCCTAAAAATCTGGAGCGTATTCGACTAAGTGCCTCTCGTGTCTCTGCAATTCACAAAGATTTAACCTATCTGATGTTAGATAATCATAACAGTAGTGAAACTGTTATTGAGAAGTTGTTTTTAAATGAGATAGTTAAAGAGGAGTTGACCTATTTAACACTTTTAGCAGAGAAAAAAAAGATACAATTAAGCCTTTACGATAACGAAGAAATCTATTTTAAGATAGATAAAGAGAGTTTTGTTCGGCTTATTCATAATCTTGTCTCTAATGCAATTAAGTACAATACTATTGGTGGAGCCATTGAGATAACTTTGGAGAGTAACAGCATTATTATTAAAGATACAGGCATAGGCATAGCAAAAGAGCATCAAAAAGGAATCTACGAACGTTTCTATCGTGCCACCAATCAAGTGGGGGGTTTTGGATTAGGATTAAATATTGTCTATAAGGTGTGTCAAGAGTATAATATTAAGATTGATTTTGAATCAATATTGAATAAAGGAACTACTTTTTGGTTGAAATTTTAAAATAGATACAATTAATCTCAAAAGAATCAGAATTATGGCTTTAGCCTCAGCCTATTTTGTTGAAGCTGAAGCAGTAAATACTGAGAATCTCTTCTGCACATAATCTCCACACTCTTCTTGCTACTATATTATATTATTAATAAAAAATTAAAAAAAGGAGAAGAGATGAAGATTTCTTTATTCAGTTCAATAGTTCTATTACTGTTTTTAACAGGCTGTGGAGGAGGCTCAACAGATACCTCATCAAACAATTTAGAGAATAGTGGTACTAAAACAGAAACAGAAGAGCGAGGAACTGTAGATACGTTTAATAATCTTTTAGCTATTCCTCCATTGGCATCCTATAAAATGGTTGATGGATATAAACTCTTTACAATGAATATTCACGAAGATGAGTATGAATTTTTTAAAGGTATTAAAACAAAAACGTATGGTATTAATAGTGCATTGTTAGGAGAGACGATTCGTATTCATCGTGGAGATAGTGTTAAGATTGTCTATACCAATAATTTAAAAGAGCCAACCACCATGCACGGACATGGAATGCACGTTCCTGCAACTATGGATGGTGGACCTAAAAACAAGATTCAACCAAATAGCTCATGGACAGCCCAATATACAGTAGACCAGAAGGCATCTACAAACTGGTATCATCCCCATTTAATGGGTAAAACTGCTGAACATGTCTATATGGGATTAGCAGGATTGATTATTATTGATGATGACCAGAGTGATGCTTTGAATCTGCCAAAAGAGTATGGCGTTGATGATATTCCACTGATTTTACAAGATAAACGTTTCGATGCCAATAAGCAGATTGATTACTCTCCTACCAATCGAGAGATAAAACAGGGGTATCGAGCTGAGACGATGCTGGTTAATGGTGTTATTAAACCTATTGTTAATGTAAAAGCAAAAAAGATTAGATTTAGACTTCTAAATGGTTCTAATGCACGGGTCTTTAAATTGGCTTTTTCTGATGGCAGAAAATTTTATCAAATTGCTACAGATAACTCTTTTTTAGAAGAGCCTATTGAATTAAGTAGTGTTATCTTAACACCAGCAGAACGGGTTGAGATAGTTGTAGATTTTAAAGATGATTTCAATAGAGAGATTTTTTTGGTCGATAGTAATTCAAATAAGAAGATGCTAACGGTGAAAGTAACCAAGCGTTCTGAGAACCAAGAGCCTCTGCCTTCAAAATTGACAACGCATTTAAAATTGGATGCAAATGATGCTGTACGAGTTAGAAAGTTTGTTTTGGGCATGAGCCGTATAGATGGTGCAATGCGCATGAGTATTAATGGTAAAATCATGAATATGTCACGAATTGATGAGGTTGTGCCAATGAATGAAGTGGAGATTTGGGAGATTACCAACAGCATGGGAATGGAACATAATTTTCATATTCACTCAACACACTTCTATCCATTAGAACGAAACGGTAGCCCTGATAATATTTTGCCAAGTGAACAGGGCTACAAAGATACCATTCGATTAGCACCAAATGACACCGTTAAAATTATTCTAAAAATGACCGATTTCCCTGATGATAATAATGGTTATATGTACCACTGTCACTTCTTAGAGCATGAAGATGATGGAATGATGGGACAGTTTACCATTACAACAGGCGAAGCTGTGATTAATGTAGAGGGAA
>Ga0256843_1003972_pt1 | contig 10055 bp, 8 predicted proteins | sample AlvinellametaG_FD_191572 | JGI IMG/M metagenome (GOLD analysis project Ga0256843, IMG submission 191572) | Pompeii worm associated microbial communities from hydrothermal vent at the East Pacific Rise, Pacific Ocean - Alvinella | ecosystem: Host-associated > Annelida > Integument > Unclassified ... | reverse complement strand
GTTTTAGAAGCTTTTGCCTCTCTAAGTTTATCTTTCTTACTCTTTTTCTTCCCCTTTACGGGAGCTGGACCTTTTACTTTTTTTGGTGCTTCACCTTGAAGTTCAAACCCTTTTATAGATTCACGAGCTAATTTTATCTCGCTTCTTTTTTCTATGAGTTTAAAATGACTTTGCGTTTCATAATCTATGAAAGAGATAGCATCCCCTGACTTTCCTGCTCTTGCTGTTCGCCCTATTCTATGGATATAATCAGAAGGAGAGCGTGGTAGGTCATAGTTGATGATGCACTCAACATCGTCAATATCTAATCCACGAGCAGCAATATCTGTTGCAAAGAGTATATTTATTTTTTGCTCTTTAAAAGCCTTTAATGTCTCTTCACGCATATCTTGTTCTAAATCACCGTTAAATGATGCAGCTTTAAACCCATACTTTCTAAACTTTTCGGCTATATTATCTGTGGCTCTTTTGTTTGCCATAAAGACTAAAACAAGGTTCCATCCATTCTCTTTTAAAAGATGTCGTAAAAGTGGTCCACGGTTTTCACGATTTACTTCTATAACTCTTTGGTTTATTTTTTGAACAACACTCTGCTCTTCCTCTACTACAACACTTATAGCGTTTGTTGTTATCTTTGAGGCTATACTCTGCATCTTTAAGGGGTAAGTTGCAGAGAACATAAGGTTTTGTCGTTCTTGTGGTATCGACTCTAAAATCAAATCTAACTCATCTTCAAAACCTAAATCAAGCATCCTATCTGCTTCATCTAAAATGAAAAAGTCTAGATGCTCTAAGTTCATCTGCTTTTTTCTTAGCACATCTAAAAAACGACCACTTGTAGCGACTAAGACATCACAACCCTGCTGTATCTCATAGAGTTGATCGCCTATCTTTTCCCCACCAATGACAGCTATCACTTTTGGTTTTTTTGATAGATACTTTGAAAACTCCTCAAAGGATGATGCAATTTGTTGCGTAAGTTCTCTTGTAGGAGTTAAAACAAGAACTTTTATCTTCCCTTTTTTAGCACTATCTCTACGCTCACTCCAAAGTTGTAACACTGGTAAAATAAAACTAGCACTCTTCCCACTACCTGTTTGAGCTCTCGCAATAATATCTTTTTTTGCTAAAACCAAGGGAATAACCCTCTCTTGAATAGGTGTTGGCTCTTTATAAGCTTTTTCATCTAAAGCTTTAAGGATTTTACTAGAGAGTTGTAGGGCACTAAACGACATATTTTTTCCTCTATTTATCATAGGTAAGATTCTACACTATTTTGACTTTAAAAGAGGTTCGTTATCAAAATAAAAGCAAAAGAATGCTATCCTTACATCAATTATAAAAACTCATATATTTTTGATAAAAAGGATACAAATGGTTAAGTCTCTTAGAGGAATGAATGATATTTTAAGTGAGGATTATGAAAGATTTACTTATTTTATAAATTTAGCGACTGATATAGCACAGAAGTATGGTTTTCATTTTATCGAGACTCCTCTTTTAGAAGAGACTCTCCTTTTTAAACGCTCAGTTGGTGAGAGTAGTGACATCGTTGGAAAAGAGATGTATCAGTTCATAGACAAGGGTGAAAATGATGTTTGTCTTCGTCCTGAGGGAACTGCTGGTGTAGTTCGTGCTTTTATACAAAAAAAACTAGATAAAGCAGGTGGAACACATAGGTTTTTCTACCACGGAAGTATGTTTCGTTATGAGCGTCCACAAAAGGGTCGATTAAGACAGTTTCATCAGTTTGGTGTTGAGTCTTTTGGTCAGGCGAGTGTTTATGAAGACGCGACTATGATAATGATGGTTGCCGATATACTCAAAGCGTGTGGCATCGGGTATAGACTTCAGCTTAACTCTTTAGGTGACTCTAACTGTATGCCTCAGTATCGTGACTCTTTAGTCTCTTTTATAGAGTCTGTTGAAGAGGAGATTTGTGAGGATTGTAAACGCCGTAAAGAGACAAATCCTATTCGTGTGCTTGATTGTAAAAATGAAAAGTGCCAATCTCTCTATGAGAATGCTCCAAAACTCATCAACGCTCTTTGTGATGGATGTCAAAGTGATTTTGATAAACTCAAGTCGATTCTTGATGCAAATGAAATAGCGTATGAGATAGATACAAACCTTGTACGTGGACTTGACTACTACTCTAAAACTGCTTTTGAGTTTGTGAGTGACAACATTGGAAGTCAGAGTGCTATCGCTGGTGGTGGACGATATGACAGACTTGTAGAGTTTTTAGATGGTCGCCCTACTCCTGCGGTTGGTTTTGCTATGGGGATTGAGCGTTTAATGGAGCTTATTGTTATGCCTGAGAAAAAAAGAGAAGGATACTACCTTGGTGCGATGGATGATGATGCAGTAGACCTTATACTCAATCTTACACAGAAAAAAAGAGCAACAGATAAAGCCACTTGTGACTATAAAGCCAAAAACCTTAAAAATCATCTAAAAGGTGCAGATAGAGCCAATGCTAGATACTGTTGTGTAATTGGTTCAAATGAACTTGAAAATGGTACTATTTGGGTAAAAGACTTAGCAGAAAAATCAGAAAGAACAATACCACTTAAGGAACTGTAATGGAGGACTTACTCCATGGATCTTGGGATCTTTTTATAGACTTTATAGAGTTTTTCATACTTGCAGGTATCTTCATTCTTGTTCATATGTTTATCTACGACAAGTATGTGCAACGTAAACATGCTCTTTTGATAAACTACCCTGTAATTGGTCGTATGCGTTACCTTTTTGAAGCACTACGTGAACCACTTCGTCAATACTTTGCTGATGAAAAATTTTATGAGTCAAAAGACAAAGTAGACTGGGTCTACAAAGCAGCAAAAGATTTACCAAACTATCAATCTTTTTCAGTAAATCAACCTTTTTCCGGTTCAAGGTTTGTTATTAAACACTCTTCTAGTGTACTTAATGAAGAGGAAGTTGATAAAGATACATCTGTTGTATTTGGAAAAGACAGAGAGCATCCATTTACCTCTATAACGCCTATCATTCGTTCCGCTATGAGTGATGGTGCACTCTCACCAGAAGCTGTTAGAGCATTTAGTATTGCGGGTGCTACTTCAGACTTAACTATCAACACAGGAGAGGGTTCACTTACGTCAAACCATCTTTTCACTTTAAAACCAGATTTGAAAAACTGTAACTATCTTGAGATTGTAAAAAAGACTCCCTATGCAGAGTTTATGTTTAAAGTAGGAGACTTTTTTTTCAATAGGAAAGTTGCACTCAAATGGTATAGAAATATACTTTTAAATAAAAGCACACAAAATACTTACATATATGACACTGCTTCTCATGTACTCTTTCGTGTAAACTGGAATGCTCCAATTGAAGAATTTCCAAAAGAGGTACCAGAATCTTTACCAAATATGATTTTTCAAATGAGTTCTGGTCTTTATGGTGTTAGAGATAAAGAGGGTAATTTCGATGAGTTACGCTACCAAAAAACTATGAAATTTTGTCGCATGACTGAGATAAAAATAGCACAAGGGGCAAAACAGACAGGTGGAAAACTTGCAGCTGCAAAAGTAACTGCCGATATCGCTTACTATCGTGGTGTTCCAGAGGGAGAAAATGTTTTTTCACCAAACCGCTTTCCTTATGCAAATACAACAGAAGAGTTACTAGAGTTTGTAGAGAGACTTCAAAAACTCTCTCAAAAACCTGTTGGTTTTAAAATCGTTATCTCGGATGCAGCTGCGGTAGAAGAGTTGGCAGAGGCTATACTCAAAAGAAAAGAGGCTGGAAAAAGCATCCCCGATTTTATCACAGTAGATAGTGGTGAGGGTGGAAGTGCAACAGCACCACTAGAGCTTATGGAGTCAGTTGGACTCACAACAAATAATGCTCTGTATGTACTCGACACTATTTTAAAACAGTACAAAATACGAAAAGATATAAAAATCATCGCAAGTGGTAAAATACTTACACCAGATGATGCTATCATCACAATGTGTATGGGTGCTGACGCAATAGGAATAGCTCGTGGCTTCATGATGAGTGGCGGTTGTATCCGTGCTCGTATGTGTTCAGGGTTTGGTTCACATGTCTGTCCTGTTGGTCTTGCTACTCAAGATGAAAAAAAGAGAGCCTCTTACCTTGTTGTCAAAGAGGGTAAAGAGATTGGAAACTATCATAAAAACCTTATAAAAAGTATGAAGGTAGTTTTAGCTGTAATGGGTGTAAAAAGCATAAAAGATTTAGATAAAAAACATCTTACATTCAAAAACAGAAATGGAGAGATTTATTTTGATATAGATCTTTACTTTAGACAAAAACTTCATATCTAGGCGTAACAATTGAAAAATTATGGTCTCAATATTTTCTCAAATAACAACTTTATTATCAAAGATGATAAAGTTGTTATAAATCACAAATCAGAACCATCTCTCTTGGAAATAACCAAAGAGATTCGAGCTAAAAATATACGTGGTCCAATCCTTTTAAGATTTCCACATCTTATAAAAAAGCAGATAACAAACCTCTACTCCTGTTTTGAGAACTCCATTAGCGAACATCACTATAAGGGAGCATTTAAAGCAGTCTTTCCACTCAAAGTAAATCAATTTCCACATGTTATAGAAGCTATTACAACTCAAGGTGAGGAGTTTGACTATGGTTTAGAAGCAGGTAGTAAAGCTGAGTTGATTCTAGCAATGAGTAAAATTAATAAAAATGCACATATCACAGTCAATGGTTTTAAAGATAAAGAGATGATTACCCTTGGATTTATAGCGGCACAAAGTGGACATAATATCACAATTACTGTCGAGGGTCTAGGTGAACTCAATACGATTATAGAAGTAGCTAAAGAGTCGAACTTAAAAATTCCAAATATTGGAATTCGAGTAAGGCTCCACAGCACAGGAAGTGGAACTTGGGCAAAAAGTGCAGGGATGGATGCAAAGTTTGGACTCACTGCAACTGAGATTTTAGAAGCTACAAAACTTCTAGGTAATGCAAACCTTTTAAAATACTTTCATATGATTCATTTTCATATTGGTTCACAACTCAATGACATAGCTCCTGTAAAAAGAGCTCTCAGGGAAGCCGGTAATATCTACGCTGAATTAAAAGTTTTAGGAGCTTCAGCACTTCAAAGTATCAATATAGGTGGAGGATTAGCAGTCTCTTATGAGCAACACCAAAATGCTAAAGTTCATAACTATTCTATTGAGGAGTTTACAAGCAGCGTTGTATTTCTTTTAGGAGAAATAATGGATGCAAAAGGTGTATCACATCCAAATATTTTTACAGAATCTGGACGCTATATTGTTGCTTCTCATGCTATTCTAATTACACCAGTACTTGAACTCTTTACACAAGATTATAAAGAAGAGTTACTCAATTTTAAAGAAAAAAACCCACCTCTTATTGAAGAGCTACAAGAGCTTCATAAACATTTAAATGAAAAAAACTATGTCGAGTACCTTCATGATGCACTTGACCATATAGAATCACTTCTAACTCTTTTTGACTTAGGTTATATTGACCTGCAAGATAGGTCTAATGCTGAGATACTAGTCCATAACATCATTAAGAAGTCACTCTATATGACACCAAATATAAGTATGAATGATTTAAAACAACTTCAAGTCAATTTACAAGAACGTTATCTTATAAATGCTTCTATTTTTCAAAGTCTACCTGATTACTGGGGGCTTCAACAGCATTTTCCTGTTATGCCTATTCATCATTTAGAAAAAGATCCTATAAGAGGAGCTTCTATTTGGGATATCACTTGCGATAGTGATGGAGAAATAGGATTTAATCCAGATAAACCACTATTCCTACATGATATTGACATTAAAAAAGAGGAGTATTTTTTAGGATTTTTTAATGTAGGAGCCTATCAAGAGGCTCTTGGTATGGCACACAATCTTTTTACACACCCAAATGAATACACTATTCTTATTACAGAAAATAGTTTTACAATTGTCAATGAAGTTGAATCAAAAAATATCCTTAATATTCTAGAAACAATAGGGTATGATAAAAATGAAGTTTTAAATAAACTTAAAGTAGACCTAGAAAACAGTACTTTTATCACAGAAAAAGAAAAAAGTGATACACTTCTAAAACTAGAAACCTTCGTACAACAGAATGGTTACCTAAGAACTACAAACTAAGGCTATTTATGGGTATTTATAGAGAAATAAAAGAAGATTTTGCTAATGCTTACAAAAATGATCCTGCTCTTAACTCAAAACTAGATTTTCTCTTTAACTATCCTGGTGTTTGGGCAATAGCTTGGTATAGAATAGCTCATAAGCTCTATCAATCAAACTTTAAGAGATTTGCTCGAATCATTATGGGACTTACTCAAATTTTCACTCATATAGATATTCACCCTGCTGCTCAAATTGGGAGTCGTGTTTTTATTGACCATGGAACAGGTGTCGTTATTGGTGAAACTGCAATTATTGAAGATGATGTACTGATATACCAAGGTGTTACCCTTGGTGGTGTTTCTCTTACTCATGGTAAACGTCACCCTACAATAAGACAAGGTGCTGTTATAGGTGCTGGAGCTAAAGTTCTTGGAAATATAGAGATTGGTGAGTATGCAAAGATTGGAGCAAATTCTGTTGTTGTAAAAGAGGTTCCAAGTTGCTCAACTGCCATTGGTATTCCTGCACATGTTATAGAAAAAGGGCGTTGTAAAGATCCATTTATGCATAATATGCTTCCAGATATTAACAAGGAAATGTTTGAGTATATGCTAAAACGTGTTGCAATTCTAGAACATATCTTAGTTGAAGATAATAAAGACCTATTAGAACAAGACCTTGAACTTGAACATATTTATGAATCTTTTATCAATTCCATGAAAAGTTAAACACTCTTAGCTTATATATATCATAATTTTAGTATAATAACCTCATTATTTCACCTAAAGGGTTACTATGCTAACAAACCGCATTAACACACTATCTGAATCAATTACTATCGCTATTACCACTCTTGCACAAGAGTTAAAAGCCGAGGGTAAAGACATACTAAGTTTTTCTGCTGGAGAGCCTGACTTTGGTACTCCTCAAGTTATTAAAGACGCTGCTATTGATGCAATCAACAATGATTTTACTAAATATACAGCTGTGGATGGTATTCCTGAACTTAAAGAAGCAGTTGCTCATAAACTCAAAAGAGACAATGGACTAGAGTATGCTCCAAACCAAATCATTGTAAACAATGGTGCAAAACACTCTCTTTTTAACCTTTTTTCTGCAACTATCGATGTTGGGGATGAAGTTATTATTCCTGCACCTTACTGGGTTACCTACCCTGAACTCGTTAAGTATTGCGGTGGAACAGTTGTTGAGATAGAGACACATGATGTTTCTGCTTTTAAAATCACTCCAGAGCAATTAAAAGCTGCACTTACTCCAAAAACGAAGATGTTAGTGCTGACTACCCCATCCAACCCAACAGGAAGTATTTACTCTAAAGAGGAGTTAACTGCTCTTGGTAAAGTTCTTGAAGGTACTAAAGTTATAGTTGCTAGTGACGAGATGTATGAAAAGCTCATTTATGAGGGTACATTTACTTCTGCTGCTGCTGTAAGCCAAGATATGTATGAGAGAACTGTAACTATTAATGGTCTTAGTAAGTCTGTTGCTATGACTGGTTGGCGTTTTGGCTATATGGCTGCTCACGACACTGAACTTATCAAAGCAACAAAAAAACTCCAGTCTCAAAGTACTTCAAACATTAACTCTATCACACAGAAAGCTGCAATAGTAGGACTTAATGGTTCAGCCGATGCAGATATAGAGATGATGCGTAAAGAGTTTATGGCTAGACGTGACGAAGCTGTCGAGCTTTTTAACAATATAGAGGGATTAAGTGTGCTTAAACCTGATGGTGCTTTTTATCTTTTTGTAAATATTCAAAAGATAAGCAGTGATTCACTTAAATTTGCTAAAGATTTACTTGCAAAGAAAGAGGTTGCAGTAGTTCCAGGTGTTGGTTTTGGAAGTGAAGGTTACTTTAGATTTAGTTTTGCAACTGATATTCAAAGTATCAGAACAGGTATAAAACGTATCGAAGAGTTTGTAAAAGAACTCTAAAACTATTTCGTACAAGAGCTTAATGCTCTTGTATCTCATACATCTCTTTTTCTATCTCTATTAAAACATTGGCAATATGCTTATATACTTCTCTCCATGCATCAATCAACTCTAAAGAGGCAGTATCACCTAAAACATCTTCTATCGCTTGGATTAATGCCATACCAATAATAGGATACTGCACAGGCTTTATCTTTACACGTACATGTTCTCTAGCTATAACAGAAAGTGCTGGTCTAAGGATGTGAAGTTTTTCAACATTAATAGCATAAGCAGAGAGTGCTTCAGCTAGTTTCATATATTGGTTAGCAGGAGCATCTTTAAAAAAAACCTGAAAATTAGGGTGCTTTTCAAAAAGGATACTGTACATTTTTTTTGTTATTTTTGTATCATTAGTTGTTATTAATTCAGCGGACTCTTTAACGATTTTAATTGTCTTAGGGGAGAGAGGTGTAATCAATTACTTTCCTAGTATAATTATTTGAAATTATTATACCAGAAAAATTAATTTTTTATATGAATTTTAGTTTAAATCTTGTAAAGCCTGAATTACATCATTAAGATTCTCCATAGGGATATGCACTTTCCACTCTGGAGATTCAGAGTTCCCTGTTAAAGATATACCTATACTTGCTACAGGAGTACTATCTTCACCATAAGGTTTTTCAATTTTTGTTATAGATATAACACCTTTTTTCGTTGTATGTAATGGAATTGTTTTCATATTATTTTGTCCTCTATATAATTTTATTTTATAAGTCTAGCTAACTTAACCTGAATTTTAAGCCATGCTTTATGATCCATAAATGGGAATCCTGCAAAAGTTTTTCCACTCTCTTTAATTGTTTTAGTTACACCAGTTCGTGCTGCGAAAGTATTAAAAGGAGCTATTTCTAGATGTCCTGCTACACCAGCCTGAGCACCAAAAATAGAGCTACGTCCAAGTTTTGATGAACCAGCAAGACCAGTTTGTCCAGCTAAAACACTATATTCACCCACTTCACAATTATGTGCTATATGAATAAGGTTATCTAAACGAACACCTTTTTTAATAAGAGTAGTCCCAAATACAGCTCTATCTATAGAGGTATTTGAACCTATCTCTACATCATCCTCTATCACAACATTTCCATTATGATAAATTTTATTATGCTCTCCTAGTTTGTTTGATGCAAAGCCAAAGCCATCACTCCCAACAACAGTACTAGCATGAATAATACAGCCACTTCCTACCTTACAGTCACGATAGATTACAACATTTGGATAGAGGATGGTGTTATCCCCGATAACAGATCCTGAACCAACATAAACACCTGCCATAATCTGCGTATTTTTTCCAACAATAGCACCATTTGCTACTTCAGCCTTAGGTGAGATAATACTCCCCTCACCTATAATAGCCGCTGGTGCATCAACATCTTCCAATGCAGGAGCAAATGATTTACTAAGTGTAGCCATTTCCCAGTAAGGTGCATCAACAACTAAAGCAATAGAACCTTCAGGAACTTCACTTTGAGTAGTTGTATCACAGATAATAGCTGCTGCTTTTGAGGATGCAACCTCTTTGATATACTTAGAGTTTGAAACAAAAGAGAGTTCAGTATCTGTAGCATCAGCAAGTGTATTCATCGATGTAATCTCTACATCATCTCCTCTAAACTCAGCACCTATACGTTTTGCAATCTCACTCAGTTTCATCTCTTTATCTCTCTAGTGCAACTGCACCACTTCTTACAATCTCTTTTGGATTATAACGCTTAATAGCCTTTAAAAAGTTTTCAACGCGTCTTGGTTCATCTGCAACCATAGCGATGATAACATTCTCACCAACATTGACTATCTTTCCATTGTAAGCTTGACAAAGAGTGTCTATATCTGTAATGTTCTCTGTTATTGGGAACTTCACTAAAGCCATCTCTTTTTCAACAATATCATTATGCTCATACACACGAAGAACTG
>Ga0256843_1003971_pt1 | contig 10056 bp, 5 predicted proteins | sample AlvinellametaG_FD_191572 | JGI IMG/M metagenome (GOLD analysis project Ga0256843, IMG submission 191572) | Pompeii worm associated microbial communities from hydrothermal vent at the East Pacific Rise, Pacific Ocean - Alvinella | ecosystem: Host-associated > Annelida > Integument > Unclassified ... | reverse complement strand
TGGCATATTAAGAGACACCATTAAAACCATTGCTTCACTGCCTCTTACTTCAGAGATTGACCTTGCCAAAGAGATTGATTTGGATATTTTTGCTATATGCAATGGAGAAGAACGCGGTGTTGTGGTTAAACTTTTTATGCGTAAAGGAAAAATCATCTCTTCTTCACACACTTATTTTAGGCAAACCCATATTTTTGACTCTAACGAAGCCTACAAACAGGCACTCTTAACCTTTTATACTATCGATACACCCACCATGGTCAAAGAGATACTGATTGCACAACACTTTGAAGAGAGAGAAGAGGTTGCAAAAACCCTCAGTAAGCGTTTTCAAAAGAAAATCACCCTCAGTGTACCTCAACGGGGTATCAAAGCCAAGCTTACCAAACTGGCACTTCAAAATGCACACGCACTCTTGGCTCAAAAAGAGACTGCTACTCTCATAGAACAAAAGGTTGCCGACCTTTTCAATCTTTCTGTAATTCCCTATCGCATTGAAACATTTGATACCTCTCATATGATGGGAACTGCCACCGTAGGAGCGATGGTTGTCTGGAGTGAAAACCGTTGGGAAAAAAGTGCATACAGACGCTATACTCTGCATACACATGATGAGTATGGACAGATGAAAGAGATGCTTCAAAGACGTATCAACACTTTTCACACCTCTCCTCCACCTGATTTATGGATTTTAGATGGAGGAAAAGCCAACCTTTCTCTTACCCTCTCTTTATTAAAAGAGGCACAGGTCAATCTTGAAGTGATTGCCATCTCCAAAGAGAAACGTGATGCCAAAGCCTATCGTGCCAAAGGCAGAGCCAAAGATATACTTCATACCGTAAAAGAGAGTATTGAACTTCTACCCAACGACAGCCGTCTACACTGGATACAGAGGCAACGTGATGAAGCACATCGCTATGCACTTGCCTATCATCAAAACAAAAAACGAAAAGAAGATTTACAACTCTCTCTACTCCATCAAAGAGGGATTGGAAAGGCTACACTTCAAAAGCTTATTGATTACTTTGGCACATTTGATGCCATTCAAAATGCCTCTTCTGAAGAGATAGAGAAAGTTACTAATAAAAAAATTTCCAATATTATCAAAATTAATACTAATAAAAATTCCTCTATTTAATATTTTTTACTAAAAAAATTGCTTTTTTCATGGCATTTTTAGATTAATTGTTATAAAGTCTTATTATGGATTTTTGTAATCTCCAACAAGGGGTTATAGATAAACAAGGGAGAATAATTCATGACACGACCTGATCCTGTAGATCAAGAGTTTAAATTTAAAGATGGGTTAATTATCAGTTCAACCGATCTTAAAGGTATCATTACCTATGCAAACCGTACATTTTGTAAAATAGCCGGCTATAGCAAACAAGAACTTACTGGTAAGAATCACAATATTGTTCGACATCCAGATATGCCAAAAGCTGCCTTTAAAGAGTTGTGGGACACCATCAAATCAGGAAAAGAGTGGACAGGGATTGTGAAAAATCTTAGAAAAGACGGTCTTTACTATTGGGTCTATTCTCATATTTCACCTGTATTAGACAATCATGGTGAAATTATCGGATATACTGCAGCAAGAAGACCTGCAACATCTGATGAAATAGAAGAAGTGATTCCTCTCTATAAAGAAATGGTAGAAAAAGAAAATTAAGCAAACAAGGAGTTGTTCACAACATGTACTATATAACAAACCATAGCGGTCACGTCATTGCGGCAAGTTCCGATCTTCTGAAAAAACTGGATATCAAAAGTATTGATATGCTCTATAAACAAATAGCTCTTGATGTGATAGAGTTTATCACTGAAGAGAATGGTATCAGACTCAAAACTGCTCTTGATGAGATTAGCTACCGTACAGAAAAAGAGACCCTTTCAAGTGTATTGGGAGAGATGACACTGGTACATCTTTTAAGTGAAGAGGCATCGTCGCAAGAAGCGTCTCTAGCCTCTTTAGAAGAGGGAGTTCCTCTAACAGAGGATTTCTCTCTCTTTGAAAATGATGAGGATACACTCTTTACTGTAACCAAAGAGGAGGAAGAACCTCTTGTTGTTCAAGAAGAAAAAGCAGAAATAACACTCCCTATTGTTGAAGAGAAAGAGGAGGAACTCTTCTCCCTTCTTGAAGAGGAAGAACCTCTTGTTGTTCAAGAAGAAAAAACAGAAACAACACTCCCTATTGTTGAAGAGAAAGAGGAGGAACTCTTCTCCCTTCTTGAAGAGGAAGAACCTCTTGTTGTTCAGGAAGAAAAAACAGAAACAACACTCCCTATTGTTGAAGAGAAAGAAGAAGAACTCTTCTCCCTTCTTGAAGAGGAAGAACCTCTTGTTGTTCAAGAAGAAAAAATAGAAACAACACTCCCTATTGTTGAAGAAAAAGAAGAAGAACCACTTATCTCTCTTGCTGAAGAAGAGAAAGAAGGCAACCTTTCTGAACTTATTTTACCAAGTCATACAGAAGAGTCTATCAGTAGTATTGAAGATAGCCAAAACAGATCAAATGCTCCTATCTATATCGATATAGAAAAAGCGACTCAAAGCATTGGTATCTCTATAGAAGACTACAATACCTTCCTCACAGAATATATTGATACTGCACTTGCATTGGAAGAGGATTTAAAAGGTGAAGATGAAGGCAAACGTACCGCAGCCATACATACCCTCTTTCATCTCTCCAATGTATTGAGAATTCCTGTGATTACAGAGATTATTGAACAACTTAAATATACTGAAACCGAAGATATTAACAGTTCTATTGAGAGTTTTTATGCCACACTGAGCAGACTCACCACAACAAAACCTGAAACCATACAGACACCACAAGAACCTGTTTCAGTGAAAGTTGAAGAAGAGAAAAGCAAAGTCCAAGCAAGCAAAACAGAAGCTGAAGCTGAAGCCATTGAAGCCGTAGAGACAGAAGTGCTAGAAGAGGAGCCTGCTCCTGAAGCTGAAGAGGTCACAGGATTTGGAACGGTTGATCTTTCTGATGTTAAACCTATCCACTTTGACTTTAGAGTAGAAGAGGCAGCAGATGACCTCAGTCTTCCTGCTGAATTGATTGAAGAGTTTATTCATGATTTCATTAAACAGGCACACGAAGAGACAGATAAAATGTTAGAAGCCTATAAGAAAGGTGATCTTGACACCATTCAAAAGATTGGGCATCTCTTAAAAGGAACTGCGAGCAACCTAAGAATTAATCCTCTTGCAGATACACTGTATGAGATTCAATTCTGTGATGATCCTAGCAAACTGGATGGACTGATTAAAGAGTACTGGGCACATTTTATTGCATTTGAAACCCAGTTCAATCTTCAGTCACAACATTAAAAAGGAACTTAGATAATGACTATACGTAATAGACTCAAACTGGTAGCAATGGTACCTATTGTACTGCTTCTTTTATTGTCAAGTTATTTTTTTATAACTTCATATTTAAACTTTGAAAAGGCAAATACACTTAAAAGCGTACTGAAAAACAATGCCGTTTTAAGTAAATCATTGACTACCGTTGGAAAAGAGCGTGATTTAACTGCTCTCTATATAGGAAGTGACAGAAAAACATTTGCTAAAGCACTGAAGCTCCAAAGAAAAGAGACAGACAAATCTTTTGCCCAACTCAAAGCATCACTCCAAACTACAAATAGTAGCTATGCTCCTTTTCTTTTAACACTTATGGAAGAGAATACTTTGCTTGATACTCAGAAGTATCAAACACTGCTTAACAAACTCTCTCGAGTAAAGAAGATAAGAAAAGAGGCAGATACAGCAGGGATACCTTTTAAGAAAGTCTTTTTCAAAGGCTATACCTCTGGCTTGACCAATCCACTATTTGAAAACCTTCTTCAAATTAAAAATTTTGCACTCGATACAGACTCCTCTTCTCTCATCTCTACCCTGATGCAAATCTATACAGTCAAAGAGAACAGTGCCATAGAGAGAGGATTTGTCTCTTACTATATGATTAAAAAATCCTCTATGTCATTTCAAGAGATTGCCCAATGGGATGATGTCAAGACAAAAGCCAATATCTTTAATATTGATGAGATTAGCAACCAAGCACTTCGCAATGAAATCAAACATCTTCTCAATGACCCCAAAGCTAAAAAGTTATTGACTGAACTTGCACAAACATCCTCTGCTATTCAAACAGATATTGATAATGGTGACTACACCGATGAAGCACTTGACTGGTTCAAACTGCAAACACAGAAAATATCACTCTTTACAAAAATAGAGCTGGTTGTTTCAAATACATTATGGCAAAAAAGTGAAGCCTATCTCAAAGAGCAACTCACACTCCTTGCCATTGCTTCTGCTATTCTTCTTTTGAGTTTATTCCTTGCCTATATGGGATACACCACCACACAGGATATTACACGAAACATCAAAGAGCTAGAAGATGTACTCAATAAAGCCGTAGATGAGATGAAAAGCAGTAACCACTATCTTGCTTCCGATACAGCCTATATTGAAAATATCGATCTTGATACCCATGAGGGTACCAAAGAGGCATATCGGTTCCTTGAAACACTGGTTGATACCGCAAAAGAGGATAAACTGACTGCACTGCAGGCAAATGAAGCCAAATCACTCTTCCTTGCCAATATGTCTCATGAGATTCGTACACCACTCAATGGTATTGTCGGATTTACAGAAATTCTTAGAAGTACAGACCTGAATGATGAGCAGAGAGAATTCCTTGCCATTATTGATAAAAGTTCAGAAAACCTTTTGAGTATTATCAACAATATTCTTGACCTTTCCAAAATTGAAAGTAATAAAATTGAAATTGAAAATATTGTCTTTGATGCAGCAGAAGAGTTTGAAAGTGCCGTTGAAACCTATGCGGTAGGTGCAGCTGAAAAGAATATTGACTTAAACTTCTATATGGATCCTAGTATTAACTCCAAACTCAAGGGTGATCCAACCAAGATCAAAGAGATTTTGATTAACCTCCTGAGCAATGCGATTAAGTTTACTTCTTATGGTGGTGAAATCAATATTGAGATTCATAAAGTACCAGCAGAAGATGACAGAACACCACGTATTAAGTTTGTTGTTCAAGATAATGGTATTGGTATGACCAAAGACCAGCAAGAGCGTATCTTTGATGCCTTCTCACAAGCAGATGTCTCAGTAACAAGAAAATATGGAGGAACAGGTCTCGGATTGACCATCTCCAGCCAGTTTGTTGAGTTGATGGGTGGAACACTCGAACTTGAGAGTGCCAAAGACCAAGGAACAACCTTCTTCTTTACCATTCCACTTGAAGAGGTTATCTCAACAGATACAAACTATGCCAATGCCTTTACTGATATGGTCATTGGTAAATATCAGCAAGCGATTCCAAGCAAACTTGACAGTTATCTTAAGTCTTATTTTGAATACTTTGGATTAGGAATTGAATATTTTGAAAGTATTGATGAACTGCGTAACCTCAGTCAAAATGATACCTGTAAAACCTATTGGATTGATATTGATAAGGCAAAACAGAATATTATCGATGCAGTAACCCATATTGATAAAACCCAACTGGTCATTATTGCCAATGTAACAAGCCGTAACAAAATTGAAGCGATGGATATTGACCAAAGTAATGTCATCTTCAAACCTGTTACCCTTAGTAAAATCAAAGAGGTATTGATTAGAAGTGCCGATACCACACCACAACTGATTGATGAATCACTTCCAACCCATGCAACTATGTTTGATGCAAAGGTATTGGTAACAGAAGATAACATTATTAACCAAAAATTGATTAAACGTATTCTTGAAGAGCATGGTATTACAGTAGATCTTGCAAATAACGGACTTGAAGCCTTTGAAAAACGAAGAAACAATGACTATGACCTTCTCTTTATGGATATTCAAATGCCTGTTATGGACGGTATTGAGGCAACCCATGAAATTCTTGACTATGAAGAAGATGATGAAGTTCCGCATATACCAATTGTTGCACTGACCGCCAATGCACTCAAAGGAGATAGAGAGAGATTCCTCGGAGAAGGAATGGATGAGTATATCACCAAACCAATTGAGACAAGTGAATTGCTCTATATTCTCAACAAATTCCTTTCACATAAGGCAAAAACAGTCACTTCTGAAGAGAAAAAAGAGGCGTTTGACAAAACCAATACTTCAAACAAAGAGGCTGAAAAACGTGCCGAAGAAGAGGCTCAAGAGCGTTTGGCACAGGCAGTCATAGAGTTAGAGGAAGAAGAGAGTACACCAAAAGAAAAAACAGCACAAAGTATCCTTGTTGCCAAAAAGTTTATTCTTGAAAAAAGAGTCCTTTCTAAGGTACTTGACAACCTTGGATATGAGTATGAAATACTCGATAACATGGAAACACTCAAGAGTAAAATGGCATCTGGAAAGTATGATATTGTCTTTACCGATGAGGATCTTGTCGGCGAAGACATCAGCAAAAATGAGGACAAACTGGCTATAATCACAGCCGTAAATTCCAAAGAAGAGATAGCATCTCTCATCAAAAAATACAGAGGGTAGGTAAAACATGGGATTAAAAGTATTAGTAGTTGACGATGATATGATCAACAGAATGTTACTTAAGACACTTCTTAAGAAAAATCCAAGCGTCAGTGAGATTATCGAAGCTGAAAACGGTTCTGATGCACTGGATAAAATGAAAAAAAATCCAGGTATCAATCTTATTCTTCTTGATATTATGATGCCTATTGTTGACGGTATCGAATTCTTGAAGATTTTTAGGCTAGATATGGAAAATGCCCATATTCCTGTCATTGTGCTTTCAACAGATGACACACGAAAGACAGAAGTCTTTGACAGTGGAGCCAATGACTTCTTGAGAAAACCAGTTAAAGAAGATATGCTTACTGCAAAAATTGAGCAGTGGTCTTCTTAAGTCTCTAGGCAGAGACTTTGTGACAGCCTCTCTTGAGGGACTGTCATTTCTACATTTAAACGACAAATACCTCTTTTAACACATCATCTACATGTGATACACCGATAATTTTAATATTTTTCTTTACTTCATCTGGAATATCTTCCAAATCACGTTCATAATTTTTTTGCGGAATCAATGCTTTTGTCACCCCTGCTTTATAGGCAGCAATCAACTTCTCTTTTAAACCACCAATAGGCAACACTTTACCTGTCAATGTCACTTCACCTGTCATTGCTACCCGATTGTCCACTTTTCTGCCACTTAAAATAGAGGCAATGGCTGTTACCATAGTGATACCTGCACTAGGCCCATCTTTGGGGGTAGCCCCTTCTGGAACATGAATATGTAAATCATAGCGTTTATAGACTTCACTCGAATCTACTGAAATACGCTCTTCTCTCTCCTTGGCAGTATGCGGAATACACGCTGGAGAGATTTCAAGTTTTTTGCTGTCAATCAGAATTTTCACTACGGAGTGTGCAATACGCACAGACTCTTTCATAACATCTCCCAGACTACCTGTGAGCTGAAGCATCCCCTTTCCTTTGATTTTAATTGCTTCAATCGTCAGTACATCTCCCCCCACTGCTGTCCATGCCAGACCGCTGACTACACCAATTTGGGGTTTTTTATTAACCAAAGAGATTTCAAATACTTTTTTATCCACAAAATGCTCTAAATTTTTCTTTGTAATTGAAATATGGTTTTTACTGCTCTCTTCAAGTAAGATACGGGCAGATTTTCGCATCAATCCTGCAATACGGCGACGCAAATTTCTCACCCCTGCTTCTCGTGTATATTCATCAATCAATATCTTTAACGCTTTATCAGAGATAGAAAACTCTCGACGTTTCAAGGCATGTTTTTTTAACTCTTGAGGAATCAGATAACGCTTGGCAATTTCAAACTTCTCTTTAGGGGTATAGGAGTTGAGTCCAATAAACTCCATACGGTCACGCAAAGGAGCAGGAATACGCCCAACATCATTGGCTGTGGCAATAAAAATTGCTTTGCTTAAATCAATATTGAAATTAAGATAGTAGTCTCTGTATTTGCTGTTTTGTTCAGGGTCAAGTATCTCTAAAAGTGCTGCTGTCGGGTCACCACGCATACTTCTGCCCACTTTGTCAATCTCATCAAGCACAATGACAGGATCCATACTTTTTGCTTCAATCAACCCCTGTACCAAACGACCAGGCATCGCCCCTACATAGGTTCTTCGGTGTCCCCGAAGTTCATTGACATCTTCCAATCCACCCAGAGCAATACGCACAAGTGGTCTTCCGAGTGCGGTGGCAATAGAGTTTGCCAAAGAGGTCTTACCCACACCTGGAGGGCCTGCAAAGCATAAAATGACCCCTCCTGTCTCTTTTTGTTGAATCCCTCTAAGCTCTGCCAGTTCTCTTACAGAGAAAAACTCTACAATACGCTCTTTGGGCTTCTCTAAAGCATAGTGGTCTCTGTCAAGTTCGGCAGAAACCTTTTTGACACTCAGGTTTTTCTTTGTCTCTTTGCCAAAAGGGAGTTCAAGTACCCACTCCAGATAAGAGTGTACCACATTGGCATCGGCAGAATCGGGGTGCATACGTGCAAGACGGTCAAGCTGTTTGCTAATCTCTTTAAAGGCATCTTCATTCATATAGGGCTTCAGTGCTTCTACTTTCTCTCTAAAACCTGCTATCTCCTCTTCACGCTGTGTATCCATTCCCAATTCATGTTGAATCTCTTTGAGCTGTTCTTTGAGAAAATACTCTTTGTTTGTCTGCTCAATTTTGGTATGCACTTTGGTGCGTATCTCTCTTTGTACTTTGGCCGACTCTATCTCTGAACTGACCACATCAATGAGTTCTAAGAGTCTCTTCTCTATATCTACCTCTATATAGAGGGCATAGGCAACCTCTTTATCTAGTTTAAGCATAGAAGAGACTAAATCTGCAATACGATTGGGTTCATCATTTTCTTCAATTGTACGCACCAAATCGGCAGGAAAATTACTGCTTAAAGAAGAGAGTATCTTCACCTTGTCACGTAAAACCCCCATCAGGGCATCTACTTTCAATCTATCATACGTTACAGGCTCCATAATATCAATGAGCGCTTTGTTAAATTCACCCTCTTTTGGTTCTACTATCTTTCCTCTTGCCAACCCCTGAAAGAGAATCTTCACCCTTCCGTCAGGAATATGCACTTTACGCATAATAGAGCCAATCACCCCTACCCTGTACATGGCATCAAAATCACGGTTTCCCTCTTTTCCTGCAATAGAAGAGGTAATAAAGAGTAGAGAGTTATTCTCCATTGCATCACTTGCGGCATCAATATCTCTCTGTTCTGTCAAAAAGACAGGGCTAATCATAAACGGATACAAAAACAGTTCATCTTCTACAACAATAGGCAATATTGCAGGAAACTCATCATAATCACTCAGTTGCATATAAAATCCTTTGGATTTGAATTAAAAATTAAGAAATTCACAGAGTATAACATAGAGAAGATTTAAGCACCCACTCTAATCAAAAATCTTCCCTATAATCCCTTTTTCAGGTGGGGTAATATCGGCCATTTCAATGATAGAGCCTTTATTTTTCTCTCTATAAATCTTGGCAGCATCCTCTTTGCCTGTTCTGTCATAGAGTGCGGCAATATTTTCATTGAGCAGATATTGACTCATATACAAACGTACCTGAATGGTTTTTACCAGAGGGGTATAGACAGAACCGGGGTAACGAGCGAGATAGGTTTGTGTTCCTCCAATACTGTCCATAATCAACTTTTGGTCTTTATAGACATCTTTAATTCCCAAAAAGGATGCTTTGAGCTTCATATATTCAATATATTCACGGTTTTTCTCTCCACCAAAGCGTTTATTGTACTCATCAAGATAATACCCAGCAAGCAGATACTCTTCATTGTCCATATGTGCAACCGCAAGCATCATCATGGCTGTTTGCATCAGTGGCGAACGCATATGCTCACTCTTCAATGAAATATAGTAGGCATCTGCCTTATCCATATTTCCTGCCGAAATACTATTTCCTATCTGTTGATACCAATAGAGTGCAGGTTTGTTAAACTCGGCAACCTCCTCTTCATCTTTAGAACAGCCC
>Ga0256843_1003970_pt1 | contig 10058 bp, 14 predicted proteins | sample AlvinellametaG_FD_191572 | JGI IMG/M metagenome (GOLD analysis project Ga0256843, IMG submission 191572) | Pompeii worm associated microbial communities from hydrothermal vent at the East Pacific Rise, Pacific Ocean - Alvinella | ecosystem: Host-associated > Annelida > Integument > Unclassified ... | reverse complement strand
ATTGCAAAGTAGTCATTCATAAAACTTTTCATAAAAAATAGCAACATCATTTTCTGTCCTTTAATGCTTCGACAGCTTCTGTAAGATTATTTTTCATTGTCTCTTTTGTATCATCTGAATAGTGTTTGTCATTGTCAATAATTTTTAAACCCTCTTGTAGATACTCCTCTAACTCTTCAATTTTTTTAATCATATTTTTATCCATTTTAAGCCTCCATATTTAATAAATTATTGATTATTTGTTCATCTGTATTAACTTCATTTATAAGATTTTTATCTTTAAAATGTTTTTTATAGCCTTGTGTCTTTAATATTTGGTTTGTCTCTTTTAACTGCTGTTTAGTCGTTTTTTTAATAGATAGCTGTATGTAAGAGATTTTTACTTTTTTACCTTTTGCTGTTCTTCTTTTATTCTCTTTATTTTCCAATATAGATATTTCAATATCACTTATAGCATTAACGATTTTCAGGTTTCTATGAAGCACTTTAAGAGCCTCTGACATATACTTGTAGTTTGATATGAATAATTTATTTAACAAATCCAAGCTCATTGGTGGGGTGTATGATTGTTTTTGAAAAGATTTACAATATTCATATAGCCGTATAGAATTTTTAGTTTTAAACTTACTTTGATACTCTAAATTTAATTTTGTAAAATAACCAATATTGCTATTTATAATAATTTGGTGCATAGTGTGGTTAATCTCTATCTCATACATTTTTTGGTGTTTGTTGTTGATATCTTCATACTCCTTTGAATATTCGTTAATAAAGCTAACTACAACATACTCTTTTTCTCTTTCTTCATTTACTCGCACATTTTTAAGTTCTATTGTTTCTTTGAGTTCAGTTAATGATTTTTTTATCATTTTGCTATAATTGTTATACTTTTCTATACCCATCCATTTTTTTAATTGGGTTTGTGTGAATTGAAGTCGATAAAAATCTAAACTATCATATTTTAAGCTGTCTTGGTTCTTTTTGTCTTTACGGATTTGCACTTGATAATAGAGTTCATTTAACAATCTCATACTTTCAAGTGAGAGATTGGGCATATTGTGTATGACTTCATTTGCCTTGTGTATCATCTTCTCATTTTGGGCAACTACTGCAAAATTATCTGCTATATTGGCATCTGTTTTTAAATTAAATAACTTACTCATATTGAGCCTTTAACTCTTGAAGTTCTTCTACTTCATTGCTTATATTCCTTTCTATATACATTTTTGTCCTTTTTTAATAAAAAGCTATTGATTAACTTCTTATGCAGTATTACTATAATATATTTTGTCATTTATGTGAAATAAAACTAAGATACAAAATATAAATTTGAGTGTTGCTTATTTTGGTGGCACTCTAAATTCCACTATCAGGGGAATGACAAAGAAACCTACTACTTTTGACAAAGATTTTATTATTTAGACAAAGCTCTATTAGGCAAATGACAAAGATTTTTATTTTTTACCCTCTTGATAGCTTGTTATTTTGGTGTGATATTAGATTTTTCATTTATACCCTAAAGAGTTAAAAGATTAAAAATATAAAAGATAGTGAAAGCAATGGTAATTCTTTATTTTTTCAATATGCTTAATGATATTTCTTGAGAGATAGAAACAAAATCTCAGCCGATTTTGTGAGTATCTCTCCCAGTTTTTTCTCTTTTAGTTTAAGTTAGTGGCTTTTATGGTTGTGTATAGAGTTTTAAAAAATAATCAATTATTAAAATTAAAATCCTCTATATTGTTAAAAGTTGGATGTGGATAGTCTTGAACTTTACACCACTTATAACCATCTTTACGATAATATCCAGTAAGTTTTTTTACTTTGATTTTAGCAAGATTACATCCTTCATAGCTCCCACTTATAGCCCATAAATCATAATGTTTTTTATCTTTGATTTTATAGTTATATTTATAGGTTTTAGTTTGATATATTTTTAAATTACCGTTGATAATCGTGTAGTTATAGATACTTCCAGTCGTTGCATTTTTAACAAGTCCTTGTTTATTAAAAATCAAAGTATATACTTCGCCACGATTTTTACTACTAAAATCTTTTCCAAAGCTTGTAAAGCCCTGTATTTTCTTACTTGAAACTTCCCACACTCCCAATATATTATTTTTAGAGAATGATTGTGCTTGTAATAGAGTTGTAAATGATAGTAAAATCGCTAATATTAAGTTTTTCATAGTTTTGTATTCCTTTTTAAAATATTTGTTAAATATAGGGTATTTTACTCTATATACTCAATCTTCTCTTTTTTAATATCTTCATAAACATAAGAGCCATCTTTATATACTTCATTAACTCTTGAAACAATGAAGAAGATAGATTTATCCTCTTTATCCCAAAAATTGAAATCATGCTTTAAAAGCCGTTCTTGTCTTCTTTTAGCATTATCCAAAGTATCAACTTTTATAAAGTCAAAAATTAAATAATAAGAATATTCTTCCCCTTTGATTTTATCATCATATAGACTTAACATTTTTAACCTTTTTTATTTAGTTAGAGATTTTTTCTCTTGTTTTAGTTTTAACCTCTTGGCAACCATATTTAGCTTTTATATCTTCCATAGATTTTTGTTTTGGGTTTCTTCCTTTCATCTCTCCGTAATACCATTGTTTTTTCTTACTTGCCCACTTGAAGCCAAGTTCTTTTAAAGTCTCCTTGATTGGTTTTGTGTCTCCTTGTAACCAAATCCAACTTCCCACCACTTCGATAATAATATTTTCATAGTGAAGAATTTTAGATATTATTTTTTCAAGTTCTATATCAAACTCGCTATCTTTGGCAAAGTTGATACCATTCTCTAATATATTGTTATATACAGTATTTAATATTTTAAAAAGTTCTGTTGAACCTCCTACATCTGGGTGTAATTTACGAGCTAATGTTTTATAAACCTTTTTTAATTCGTTAATACCATCTATATTTGCATTTATAAACTCTTGTTCTATTTGTGATTGTGTCATCTCTTGTCCTTTAAAATTTTTACCTTTTTGAAGATTTTTGAGGGGATTGTTTTTTCTTCTAAACTCCCTAATTTTAGGAACTTCAAACAAATCTCTTAATCTTTTTAAGGTTTTACCTCTTCGTGAGTTTCATCGGGTTTTTGTAGGAAGGTAAGGAATGAATTTTTACTTATTAAAAAATATAAATATTATTTATTTTATTTTTTTATCATTAAATAATTTGTTAGAGTGAAATGAGAAAAAAACTGAAACTTATAAGTGGTAATTTAAAAAGATTATTGATTTGGTTGTAGTTGTGGTGTGCTAACAAAAATTATGGAGTTTAGAAGATTGTTTTAGTGGAAGTGATTGTAAATCACATCCTTTTATGATGGAAGTAAATATATTTTTGCTACTATATGATTTATAAGGAGATTATATGCCATGTGAAAATATAAAAAATGGATATATCCATTCCACTGTAATATTAAATTATGATAATTTTCAAAATTTAACAATGAATGAAAAAAGAAAAAATTTGAGAGATCAGTTAGTAGATTATTTCAAAGAAGAAAATCCAGGAACTGGACGAAGAGAAGAAAGCACAAGACATATTTATTGTGTTTCTAATTCAAACAATAATACAGTCTATTTACAACGTCCTGCAATGCTCAATAAAGGTTTTGATTTTACGGTAAATAGTTCAAATATTGATTTTTTTGCTCCAACAGAAAGGAATAATCAAAGAATAACAAAAACACCAAGACACGATAGTTTATTTTTTCCAATTGATTATTTAATGAACAACAATAATATAGTCTTTAACAGGTTTATGCTAGCAATCGAACAAATATTTTTATGTATGGATACAGAAGTTATTGAAAATGATTATGCTGATATTTTAAATATTATAATTAATTATTCCCCTATTGACAATATAAATCTTTCAATTGATATTAAAACATTACTTTATACTATTCAATGGTTGTTTATAGAACAAGATATTACTTATTGGAATTTTACGGGAAGATATATGTTATATAAAGGTTTATCAGAAAGATATACTATATTGACTAGACATCTCCCTGAATAATTTAAAAATCTTGCATTAAAATATCTTCCAAAATTTATACATCTCTTGATATTCTTTTGCAGTTGATTTGAGTTTAGAGCCTCCACCACCATAAAAATTTGTTTCAACTAAATATATTGATTTCCCAGTATCAATAACAAAATCAAGTCTTCTTGAAGATTTGTCAACGGGTAAATCTATATTCCATTGTTTTTTTAATTCTTTTGAAGTGGCTTCTTTTAAATATCTCCACTGATGCTTATTACATATATTTTGAATAAAATATTCAACTATATCTTCCATTGTATGACCAGAACGATTTTTACGACCATTTGTATCCATACCAGCCTCTGTTCCTATGACATAATCAACTAAATTTTTTATCTTTTTATTCTTGACTAAATCTAAAAAACCAGAATATTTTAAAAATTCAACAGCCTTATCTATATCTTCATTTGATAAAGTTGATTGAGTGAAATCGAAATGTTTAAATGTAAAATCATCTAAATTTAAAAAGATTATTGATTTGATTGTAGTTGTGGTGTGATAACAAAAATTAGGGGGGGGGTTAGAAGATTGATTTAGTGGAAGTGATTGTAAATCATATTTTTAATTTAACAATGATAAATTACCAACTTTTCCCTTTATGTTCTTCTGCTTTTAGTTCATTCTCTTTTTGAGACTTATATTGATATTGTGCTTGTGCCATATATTTATCATGCTCTTCTTTTGTTTTAGCATTTTTAGCTTTTGCATAATATATATCTCCATCTTTTTTATTTTTTTCAGCACGCTTCTTAAACATGTCTGATTGATTTTTATAATGTGACATAACAGTATTCCTATATAAGTTATGCTAAAATTATAACATAACTACAAGGGAGTATATTTATGGATTTATGGAAAACTGTTAAAAGTGTTGCAAGTTTTGCTTTTGATACATTGGAGAGTATGAATGATAAACATCAAGAGACAATAGAAAAGATGAAACAAAAAAGTGATGAGCAGTTGTTTGAGATGGTTGATGGTAAAACAAATAATAAAGCTAAATATGCAGCGAATGAATTAAAGAATAGAGGGTATAGTGAAAGTTCAATAGCAACAATGATGAAAAGTAGTGAAGAAGAATTTTAAAGTTTTATATTTTTAAAAGCGATAGTTAGCTAGTATTTACCTCTATTAAAAAGGAGATATTATGTCAGGAAAAATAAACTTACCTCACAGTTGCCCGAAGTGTGGTAAAACAGCTAAAACGGCAGTTGAACTAGATGAAAAGTTTGGATACAGAACTATTAACGGTAATGCAACAAATCAAAGTTGGTGTAAAGAGTGTAGATCTAAATAATAATTAAATATTATTATTTAGAATATCCTCTAAAATAGATTTTGATAACATATTTAGGTTTAGAATGTAATCAAGTTCATTAAAGGCTTCCCTAAGGGGCAGTTTTGCGGTATTCCAACCTAAACCATCAGTTATCCACATAAACTTAAAATTTGATTTTGTCCAAAATTTATACATCTCTTGATATTCTTTTGCAGTTGATTTGAGTTTAGAGCCTCCACCACCATAAAAATTTGTTTCAACTAAATATATTGATTTCCCAGTATCAATAACAAAATCAAGTCTTCTTGAAGATTTGTCAACGGGTAAATCTATATTCCATTGTTTTTTTAATTCTTTTGAAGTGGCTTCTTTTAAATATCTCCACTGATGCTTATTACATATATTTTGAATAAAATATTCAACTATATCTTCCATTGTATGACCAGAACGATTTTTACGACCATTTGTATCCATACCAGCCTCTGTTCCTATGACATAATCAACTAAATTTTTTATCTTTTTATTCTTGACTAAATCTAAAAAACCAGAATATTTTAAAAATTCAATAGCCTTATCTATATCTTCATTTGATAAAGTTGATTGAGTGAAATCGAAATGTTTAAATGTAAAATCATTTAAATTATAAGAATGTAAAATTGTAAATTTATTTTCTCTATTTGCAAGTAAAATAGGAAATACTTTTAATATATTTGGTTGTTGTTGAAGAAGATTTTTTAATACATCTTCAATATTATCTTTTCCAATGATGACATTTAATGTGTTTAAAGAGATTTCTATATCATCAAGGTTATCAAATACTTTATCCCAATTGATAAAATAACTCCAAGTTCGATTTGAAGGTTGAAAAGTATCAATTAAATAATCAAATACTTCATCAGCTGTTTCGTATGATAGTCTATCTTTATATATTTTACTTGGTTTCATAATATCTCCATTTTATAATTTGTAATAATCAATTCACTAACTTTACCACGTTTAGAACTTTTGCTGTTAATCATTCGAGTAGCCCGAACTCTATTTATATAAAAATCTTTATATAAACTATCAAAAAAGTCATCTTGTTCATCAGTGTTTTTTGGATCCGAATTACTTAGCATTATAAATAAATTGCTATTTTTTGAAATTTTTTGAAAATATTTAGCAAGTTCTATTTGATGCGTATCATCAAAGTCATATTTACTATATGATGTAAAACTTGAACTTATATTTAATGGTCGATAAGGTGGATCAAAATATATAAATGTATCTTCTAAAAATTCTTTTGGTATTTTTTCATAACTTTTATGTTCAATTCTTGCACTTTTTAACGATTGAGAAACTTTGTGTAAATTTTCTTTATCTAAAATTTTTGGATTTTTTGGTTTAGCAAATGGAACATTAAATTCTCCCTTTTTATTTACTCTAAATAAACCATTGAAGCATGTTTTGTTTAAAAAAATAATTTCAGAAGCACGTTTTATATGCATTTCATTTAGTATTTCTAAATTAAAAGTATTGACATTTTTATTAAAGTCTTTTCGGACTTGATAATATAATTCACTTCGTTCATCTTCATTTTTACAATTAAAAAACTTATCTGAGATCGTTTGTAATTCAATAATTAAATCTTCTACATGATTTTGAACAACTTTATATAATAAAATCAATTCAATGTTTAAATCACTAATATATGCTTTTTCAATATTATATTTTTCTATTAAATGGAAAAATACTGCTCCTCCACCAAAAAATGGTTCTGCATACTTTTTAATTATTCCATTTTTGATGTCAAGAGCTAAAAAGTTATCAATTTCGGATAACAATTGTCTTTTACCACCTGCCCATTTTAGTATTGGTGTTGCCATCTATTTCCTTTAGCGATATACTTTCATAAAATTATTTGGAGTTCATAATGAAACCGTATTTTACCCAAGATAACTTTTCTCTATATAAGTCAGATTGTATTGAAGTATTAAATATATTAGAGGAAAATTCAATTGATATGATTTTCGCAGATCCACCTTACAATTTATCTAATAATGGATTTACTTGTAAATCTGGTAAAATGGTTAGTGTTAATAAAGGTGATTGGGATATTAGTAATGGTATTCAGAATGATTTTGAATTCCATTTAAAATGGATTGAAGCATGTAAAAGAGTATTAAAGCCGAATGGAACGATATGGATTTCTGGAACATATCATTCAATATATGCATGTGGATTTGCTCTTCAATTACTTAATTATCATATTTTGAATGATATATCTTGGTTTAAACCAAATGCTGCTCCAAATTTAAGTTGTCGATTTTTTACTGCAAGCCATGAAAATATAATATGGGCAAGAAAATCAAAAAAAGCTAAACATACTTTTAATTATGAAAGTATGAAATATGCTAAATGGCATGAAACAGATTTTATAAAAAAAGAAGATAAACAAATGCGTTCTGTATGGTCAATAACTAGCCCAAAAAAAGAGGAAAAAAAATTCGGAAAACATCCAACTCAAAAACCCGAACAATTACTTGAGCGAATTATTTTAGCTAGCACTAATGAGCAAGAAACAATTTTAGATCCATTTAACGGTAGTGGAACTAGCGGTATTGTAGCAAAAAAACTAAACAGAAACTATATTGGAATTGATTTAGACAAAGAATTTTTAGATATAAGTATTAAGAGATATCTTAATACTTAAAAACCTAATGGTTGCATAATTTTATCAAGATCGTACCATTTTTTTCCATAACTAAACTTTGAAGCTTCATATGGTGAAAAGTTTAAAATTAGTGTTTGATGCATTCCTAATCTTTTTATTCTCTTTTTAAGTTTTGCATATTGTTTATTTTCTTCTGCAATCATTCCTGCATAAATCACACTAAACCATTGTTCAATTAAAATTTGATCTTCAATATTATATGTCGATACAATACTGTCTATTAAATCTAATACATTTTGTTCAATCATATTTGTTGTTATATCATAGATAGAGACAAAATCATTATATACCTTATTGTTAGGGTATTTTAATGATATATTTTTTAAGTCGCTAAAATATTCATTATCAAATGGTGCTTTTTTAGAGCCATCACTCTCAACAACATATACACACCAATTATCAAATTTTCCTTGATCGAAAATTACTTTCCTATTATGTTTTAATTCTTTTATCAATGTCAAAGCACACTCCTTATGTAGGAGTATATAAAAAAATAAAAAGAATTGCAAAAAACTAGAAATCTAAATTATCAATCCCCTCTCTTTTGATTTTATCTCCCATTTTAGAGTATCTCATAGTCATTCGTAAATCTCTATGGTGCATCAACTTCTGAACAGTATAAATATCAACTCCACTATTTACGAGGATGGAGCCAAAAGAGTGCCTTAGATTATGTCCTACCATTCTATTTTTTAAATCTTTTTTATCTATTTCTTGATTAAATAGCTCATCTAAAATTGGTTGGATTTTTCTTTGAGAATAATATCTTCCTCTATTCATATCTTTACTACCATCTGTAAGTAATAAAATAGAGTTTATGCTTTTAGCATATTCAACTTGTTCTTTTAATATATCAAAATACTTATCATTGATATAACCATAATATGATTTATCATTTTCATTTTTTCTATCTTCTAATTTAATGGTTTTATTTTTTAAATTTATATCTTTGGTTTTGATATTTACAACAACATTCATTCTTGCACCAGTTAAAACACATAGTAAAATACACAGATAAACATTTCTATCTTCAATATTTTCTTTGGTATAGTCCAAAAGCATTGTTACTTCCTCTTTATCCAACCATCTCTCTCTCGTATTGTCAAATTGAAATTTTTCAATATCTTCTGTTATATCTTTTCCATTATAAATATCTTTTTGTCTTGCAAATTTATAAACCATTCTAATAACATCAAGGATAGTATTTAATGATTTTAGAGACAGTGCATCTGTTGGACTTTTTCTGTGTAGTTTAATCATATCTTCAACATTCTCTTGTGTTATTTTATCAATAGGGATATACCCTATAAATGGTTTTACTCGTTTATTATATGTTCCAAGATAATTATCATATGTTTTTGTTTTAAGTTTATTAGCTATTTTATAATCTATAAATTGGTGCATAACTTCATCATAAAGTGGAACAGTTCTTTTTTGTCTCCCCATTTTTTGAGTATCTTTTTTTTCAATATTATGAATTTCATTATATTTTTTATTTCTTGCTATTCTCGCATCACTTACTCCGTAGCCATTATTTTTAGTTCCTACTTTGAACCATTGAACTTTTCCATTGATTTTTAAAGTATAGTAATAAGCTATATCATTGTTCTTTAATTTGTTTTGATATAATCCAGTTGAGTTTGAACCTTTGATTTTTTCCATCTTCTTTATCCTTTATTATAAAGATGATAGCAGGAAATAGCAAATATTTCTAACCTTTTTCTAACCACTCATTAGAAAACTTTGTAAAACTTTGAAATATGGTATAAGAATAAAGACAAATTAAATGATAGACACAGTCCTATATATAGGGCTTTATGGAAGACATTGCAAGAGTTTATAAAACTTTGCAATATGTATGGTTAAAAGTTCGAATCCAGTATCCGGAGCCACTTCTTTTTAACTCCAAACACTAAATCTAAAATATAATTTTTGCATTTTGCCATAAAAACCAAAACCGCTCTTATTTTCTACTACTATTTACACTATGAAAAT
>Ga0256843_1003969_pt1 | contig 10058 bp, 7 predicted proteins | sample AlvinellametaG_FD_191572 | JGI IMG/M metagenome (GOLD analysis project Ga0256843, IMG submission 191572) | Pompeii worm associated microbial communities from hydrothermal vent at the East Pacific Rise, Pacific Ocean - Alvinella | ecosystem: Host-associated > Annelida > Integument > Unclassified ... | reverse complement strand
CGTGTGAGGAAGTTCCTTGCTACAGGGTTGACGACACAAGAGGAGGTGGACAAACTTCTTGCCGTCTATGAGAACAACCGCTATACCATGGAGAACACCAAGCTTAATATCCAGACCCAAAGGGAGAACCTTCGGCTTATTACCGGTATGGAAGTGGGGGAATTGGCACGTAACTATTTCAAAGAGCCCCGTCATATCACGTTTGAATGGTTCGATGCTATTAAAAGTCTTGAAGCCAATACCAAAGCGACAGGCAAACGTGCCGATGCAATCGATGCGGCGAATATGCCTCAGGTAACACTGAGCGATACCTACTTTCAGTCAAACTTCAACGACACGCTTTCGATGCCCGGTTTTAGCAGTGATTCACTCATGGTCGACCATCAGAACGAACTGAAGCTCTCTGTCAATATGCGTCTGTTCGACCATGGACGTATCTCCAAAGAGAGTGAAGCGGTACGCTACGAGAAACTCGCTTTGCAAAGTGAGCTTTCCCATGCCAAGCGACAGCAGCGCATGAACTTCAGGATCGCACAGCGCACCCTCAAGACCATCAGAGCCAAGATACAAAGTGCCAAGAGTGCGCTCAAAGCGGCAAACAGTACCTATGCGACGATTAAGAAGAAGTTCGAAGCGGGACTGGTTGATGACATCGCCTACTTGGATGCTTTGGCACAAAAGACACTGGCACAGGCGCGTTACAAAGAGACGGTCTATGACTATGAGGTGAAAAAATCTATCTACTATTACTATGCGGGCAAAGACCCTAAGGAGTTTATTCGATGAAGAAAATAGTTTGGAGTTTTTGTCTATTGATGATAAGTCTGCATGCGCAAGAGGTCTATGCAACATTCAACGTAGAGGCAAAACAGCATGCAGACCTTGCCTTTACCAGCAGTGGGACGGTGGCAGAGGTCAATGTCGATGTGGCATCGGTGGTACATAAAGAAGAGGTACTTGCAACCCTGAACAACGATGACCTCAAAGCCGCACTGGAGGTTGCCAAAGTGGCACTCAAGTATGCCAAGAGAGACTATGAGCGTCAGGTGAAGGTCAAGAACCTTGTCGATGCGGCACGGTTCGATCAGTATGCATTCAAGTATGAACATGCCAAAGCGCAGGTGGCGTATCAGCAGGCACTGTTGGGTAAAACCTACCTAAAAGCCCCCTTTGACGGTATCATTTACGAAAAAATGGTCGAAGTGGGAGATGTGGTCAGCGGTGCGATGATCCGTACGGTAATGAAGGTACAGAGCCTCAAAGCGCGTAAGCTGGTACTGGCATTTGACCAAAAGTACTGGAGGGTTATTCAACCCGGTCTCACCTTCCGCTACAGTGTCGATGGCGACAAAACCGTCTATGAGGGGAAAATAAGCAAGGTCTACCCCTATGCCAATGATGCCAACCGTAAGATACGTGCGGAGGTGGAAGCGGAAGGCTTTACGCCCGGGCTCTTTGGGGACGGGTACATCATCGTACCCGATGCAAAGTAGGAAACCATGTATAAGTTAGCCATCAATCGACCCATCGCCACACTGATGTATGTGGTGACACTGGTGATCTTCGGACTGCTCAGTTTTAAAAGCATGCCCTCGGCACTCTTTCCCAATGTGGACTTCCCCATCGTTACCATCAAGACCATCTATCCGGGTGCGGAAGCAAGCACGGTCGAGTCACAGGTAACAGACAAGATAGAAGAGGCGATCTCACGCATCGGCGGGGTGGACAGCATCCGTTCAACAAGCTCCGAGGGGGCGAGTGTCGTGACGGTCAAGTTCTTCCTGGAGCGTGACATCAACGAAGCGACCAACGATGTACGCGACAAGGTCTCGGCTGTCGTGCTTCCTAAAGATGCCAAGACCCCACTGGTGAGTAAGCTTGACATTGGTGGTGCACCGGTCATTAACGTCTTTTTGACTGCCAAAGAGGCACCGCTTAAAGAACTGATGCTCTTTGCCGATGAGAAGGTCAAACCTGCCATTCAAAAAATTAACGGGGTAGGGGCGGTCAATATCATTGGGTACCGTGACAGGGAGATCAAGATATTCCCCGATATCCATGCGCTCAACAAGTACGGCATTACCGTGCGTGAGCTCAATGCCATTGTTTCTGCTGAGAATGTCAAGATCGGTGGTGGGAAGCTCATTACCAAGACCAAAGAGTTCATCTTAAAGACCAAAGCCGATGCGCTCAGTGTCGAGGAGCTAAAAAATATTGTCATCAAAGATGAGATACGTCTCAAAGATGTCGCCAAAGTAGAAGATACCCTCAGTGACCCGGACAGTTACGCTTCGTTCAACGGTGTACCCGGAGTGATGCTGGAGGTGCAGAAGATTTCGGGTACCAATACGCTTGAAGTGGTCAAACAGGTCAAAGAGACCGTGCCTTACCTGCAAAAGATGGCAGGAGAGAAGTACGGTGTTGAGACATTGCAGGATACTTCGCCGTTCATCATCCACTCGCTTGATGATGTGGAGTTCGACCTTATTTACGGGGCGTTTCTTGCCGTTATTATCATCTTCGGTTTCCTGCGTAACTTTACCATTACCATCGTTTCGGCACTCTCCATTCCCATCTCCATTCTAGGAACCATCGCACTGATGGACTTGATGGGGTATGACCTGAATAAAATGACACTCATTGGGTTGACGCTCTCCATTGGTATCATCATCGATGATGCCATTGTTGTTTTGGAGAATATCTACAAGAAGATGGAAGCGGGGATGGGCAAATTCGAAGCGGCTGTCGAGGGAGTCAAAGAGATGGCATTTGCCATTCTTGCCATCTCGGCAATGCTTTTGGCGGTATTCATCCCTGTTTCGAACATGAGCGGGATCGTCGGGAAGTTCTTTGAGAGTTTTGCGATGACAGTGGGGTTTGCCGTCATCATCTCCTACACGGTTGCCATGACCTTCATGCCAAGCCTCAGTGCGCGCGTGCTGCATAAAAAAGAGAGCTGGTTCTACAATGTCACGGAGCCTCTCTTTAAAGGGATGGAGCGTGTTTACGATGCCATCTTGAAAGTGGCACTGCGCTTTAAGGTGTTGACCCTTGTGTTGGTGCTGGTTGCCTTTGTTGGTTCACTCTCGCTCTTTCCAAAGATCGGGATGGACTTCATCCCCAAAGAGGACAAAGCGGAGTTTGAGATCAAGCTGCGTGCGCCTGCGGGTATTTCACTTGAAGAGATGATCAAAGAGTCCAAGGTTATCGAGGATCTGGTACGTCAAGACAAGAATGTCAAGTTCACTACGTTAAGTGTGGCGTACAATGCGGTCAAAGAGAAGAACAAAGCGATGATCTACGTTAAGCTCATTCCTAAAGACAAGCGGAAGATGCATCAAGAAGAGATCATCCAGATGTTCAGGCAGAAGCTCAAACCCTACCAGAAAAAGATGTTCATCACCGCTGCGGCGATACCGAGCATTAAAGGGGCAGGGGTGTCGGTACCGTATCAGATCGTGCTGAAATCCGATTCGTTCGATGATCTGAAGGTTGCCAAAGAGAAGCTCATCGTCTACCTTGCCAAGAAGAAAGGGTTTGTGGATATCGACACCAACATGGATGAGGGAAAACCGCAAATTGATATCAACATCTTAAGAGAAAATGCCAACCGTCTTGGCATCTCCGCATCACAGATCGCACAGGCTGTTGCCATTGCCTTCTCCAGTGACTTGGAGATCTCCTACTTTGAAGAGAATGGAAAGCAGTATGACATTACGTTGCGATTTGACGATGCCCACAGGGTCTCTTTGGAGGATCTGAAGATGATACAGCTGCGTGCAGCCAACGGGCAACTGGTCTATCTGGATGGGCTTGTAACCTTTACCCGTACCAAGTCACTCTCTTCCATCTACCACTACGACCGTCAACGTCAAGTGACCATCTATTCCGACCTCTTCGGGCTTGACCTTGGCGGAGCGGTCAACTATACCAAAGAGGGCATCGACAAATTGCTGCCCAAGGGTGTGACCTACAAGTTCACCGGATTTGCAGACGAGATGGTCAAGACCAATAAAGCATTTGGTGCCGCACTGGGGCTTTCGGTCATTTTGATGTTCATCATTCTTGCCATTCTCTACGAGTCACTCATTCAGCCGGTCATCATCATGATGGCACTGCCGCTGAGTATCATCGGGGTGATGGTTGCACTCTACCTGACAGGTGAGCACTTCTCCCTCTTTGTCATGATCGGCTTTATGCTGCTGATGGGGATGGTAGGAAAGAATGCCGTACTGCTGGTGGACTTTGCCAATGAAGCGGTGGCACGCGGCAAAGATGCCAATGCCGCGCTTTTGGAAGCAGGGGAGAAGCGTCTGCGTCCGATTCTCATGACGACCATTGCAATGATATTCGCGATGCTGCCGTTGGCAGTGAGTGACTCTCTTGGTAGTGAGACCAAAGCACCGATGGCGATCGCTGTTATCGGGGGTTTGCTCTCATCCATGGTATTGACCCTGCTGGTCGTACCGGTGATCTACAAGATGATCAACCCTATAGACAGATGGTTGAGAAAGTGGTATGAGGGGAAGATCAAGCTTGACTGAGATAGCGTTCCAGAATGATCTTGGCAGCGACTGAGTCAAGTCGCCCGTCCTTTTTATGTTTGAAGTTACCCATCGTCAGCTCTTTGGCTTCAAAACTGCTTCCCTGTTCGTCGACATAGATCACAGGGATCTCCAATTCCAGAAGTGAAACGAAGTGTTTGATACGCCGTTCCATCTCCTCTTCACTGGAGCCTCCTTTGGGAAGCCCGACAATAAGCTGTTCTATCTCCCACTCTTTCAAAAAAGTGTTGACATCTCTGGCTGCCTGGTTTCTGTTCTTTCTCAAGATGGCATTTTGAGGCATAACAATACTTCCGTCAAGAGATATAGCAGTTCCGATACGTTTGAGTCCTACATCTATACTGGCTAGTTTCATGAACAAGAGTATACCCTATTTTTTGTCTGTTAAAAATATAATTTTTCGCCTATATTTTATTTTCTTAATGTAAAATAGTGCATCGGAGGTCATTTTATGAGACAGTACATACTAATCGTTTTTACATGTGTTACCAGTTTTTTACAAGGGGCGACAGGAAATGTGGATGAGGTTGAGACATTCTGGGTATGGATCGCACTTTTTGCATTGGGGTTGATAGGTATTTTGATTTTGTTTGTCTCTTCAAGACAGATGAAAAAGATAGAAGAGATCCATAAGCAGATGCTTTACAAGCAAAAAGAGCTGGAACAGTCACAAAGTCTTTTTCTTGCTAATATCAGTGAGAATATTCATGAAATAGTAGAAAAAACCTTTCAGGAATCAGGTAGTAAAAATGTTGAAAAGTCGGAAGTTGTAAAAGGCAAACAGCTTTTGGATGTGACCAATGATCTGATCGAATTCTTGCGATTGAAGTCGAAAAAAGTTGAGATCATCCATGAGAAGTTCAACCTGAATAATGTACTCAACGAAGTATCAGGATCTGTCTGCTCTCAATTTAAAGGAAGTCCGGTTGAGCTTATTTTCGATATTGACAAGGCGATTCCGCGCTATTTGATCGGTGATTCACTCAACTTGGAAAAGGTTTTGGGGAATCTGCTTGAGTATGTACTTAGTGAAGTCAATGAAGGTGAGGTTCGACTGGAGATCATCATGTTCGGTACATTTGACGAGAAGCTTGAGTTGCAGTTTAGATTGACCGATATGGGTGCAGGGTTGGATGAGGAGATGAAAGAAAACCTCTTTACACCCATCTATAATGAAGAGACGAAAGAGTATACCGGACTTGGTCTCTTTGTTGCAAAGTCCCTGATTGAGATGATGCAAGGTGAACTGGTTGTTCATAGTACCCCGGGTAAGGGAAGCAGTTTCACGATCACGCTTCCGTTTGAAATGCTTGATCCTGGCAACCGTCGAAACTATAGACTTCCCGAAAAGATCTTGACGGAAAAAAAGGTGTTTATTGTAGATAGAAATTATAATTCCGCGTTGTCTATTAAGAAGATGTTCGCCTATTTCAAACACGATGTCAAAGTGGTTTCAAAAGAGGAATTCCTGAGGAGTATGCATAATCTGAAAGCGTATGATATTGTTGTACTGGATGAATCACTTTTCAATCCCAGAACGATTGAATATCTTGAAGTATTGAAAAAAGAGAAGCCCTTGAAAGTTGTTGCGTTGAACTCTTTACTTGAGAAAGATGAACATACCAAAGCGCATAAGATTATTGATAGGGTGTTGACCAAGCCTGCCAATCAGGAGCGTGTATTTGAGTTGATCATCAATCTTTTTACTCCGGATAGACTGGAGTCTACTATGGAGGAAGAGGGTAGTGCTGAGGATAATCCTTTAACCTACCGTGGTGAGATCGTGGAAGCGCTGCATATTACACAGAAGAGTTTTCATGACTTTAATGGAATGAAACTGTTGATCGTCGAAGATGATATCATCAATCAAAAGGTGCTTTCCAATATTCTCAAAAGCTCCGGGATCGATGTGCATATTGCCAATAACGGAATGGAAGCGGTCAATATGGTTAAAGAGAGACGTATTGATTTTGATATGGTGCTGATGGATATCAATATGCCGGTCATGGATGGATATACGGCAACGCATATGATACGTTTAGATAGTGAGTTTGATTCTCTCCCGATCGTTGCCTTTACGGCACTTGCACTGGAGAGTGAAAAAGAGAAGATATTTAAGAGTGGTATGAATGCCTACTTGACCAAACCCTTGAGTATTGGAAAGCTCTATACGGTTTTTAAGATGTATTGGCAGGTGGAAGAGCGTGTATCCGGAGTGGAGGAGAATACTCAGGTATTTCAAAGTGATATACTCGATACCAAAAAAGGGATCGTGTATGCTAACCACAATAGTGGCTTCTACATAGAGATACTTAAAGAATTCATTGATGCCTATGGTGACACAGCTGCACTATTTGAAAAGTTGGTCAAGGAACACCGTTATGAACAGCTTAAGATGCTCTGTATCGATATGAAAGGTTTAACAGGTACGATCGGGGCTAAAGAGATGTACAGAGTAATGATGGAGGTTCATCAGCATCTGCTCTATCGTAAAGAGGCACTGTTGGAGAATTATATTGAGATATATGCACAAACGTTACACAGACTTAAAGAGGAGATCAACCGTTTTCTTATGCAGTAAATTCTCCGTCAACATAGAGCCACATGTCATTCTCTTTGAGAAATCGGCTCTTCTCTTTGAGCAGCCCGGAGGAGAGTGACGCTTCGAAGGTAACGAACGCTTCCTTCTCCCCATCAGTAAAGTGCGTTACTTTCAATCCGAGAAATTCAGTTCCCTGACTAAATTGTAAAATTTCCTCTTCCCACTGTTTTATCTCCGGTGTAAAATCACCGTTATCGGGATGGGTGGTTTTGATGATATAGTCTGCCAAACCAAAAGCATAGGCACTGTAGCGTGAACACATGAGAATCTTGGCATTGGCAGGCAGGGCGCCTTTGTGGTATTTTTGACAGCACTTTTTATATTTGACTCCGCTGGCGCAGGGGCACGGAAGATTCGGTGAGGGCTTTTGCATCAGCGTATCTCCGCAATGAAGGCATCTTTTTGGATGGTGGCACGTACCTTTTTACGTGCTTCGAGTGCATCGGCACGTGTAGGGTAGGGACCAATGAGTAGTTTGTTGATGGTCTCTCCACCCCTTGGGAACTTGATGATCTTGTGTCTGAAACCCTCTCTGGTGATCTTGTAGAGTAAAGAGGCTTTCGGTCTGCCGACAAAAGAGCCTACCTGTACATAGAAATTGCCCTCTGCATGTGGTTGCTCAAGCTGTTTCATCGGTGCCTGTATGACGATCGCTTTTCCTTTTGGTGCCGCAGGGGCAGTTGTTTTGGCAGAAGGTGGTGCCGATACGGTTTTGGTATGTTCCCATTTTGGTTCGGCAGCAGCGATTCTGACACGCTCCTCGGGCAGGTATCGGCGGCAGACACGCAGACGTTTTTTGTAGTAAGGGGAGGTGAAGAGGTTGGAGTAGACCACTTCATGTTTGACGGTACTGGCATGCGTGAACCATCCGTCTCCCAGATACATTCCCACATGGGTGATCTTGCGTGGATGCCGTCTGTCTGTCGCAAAGAAGATGAGGTCACCATACTGAAGCGCTTTGGGAGAGACTTTTTTACCTACTTTTGCCTGCTCTCTTGCGACACGAGGTATCTCAATACCCATAGAACCGTACATGTAGTAGGTAAATCCTGAACAGTCAAATCGGTCTGGCCCCTCTTCTGCCCAGACATAGGGGCTTCCCTGCAGCTGTTTGACCATTTTTGCCAGATTCTTTTTGTCAGGAGCATACTTGACTTTGGGTTTTTCGATCTCATAGCGTGGATTTTTCGGATGGGGATCGGGTTTGCATCCGGTGAGTAAAAGCAGTGCCAAAAAGGTAAGAGAAAGGGCAAAATATTTCATGTGTCAATTATAGGTGAAAGTTTGTAAAGAGAGGCTAAACCCGATTTTGATTTTTTGGTTCAATCTTTACGGTACGGCTTTTCTTGGCAGTCCTTTGTCCGGTGTCCATGGTGTCGTGTAGCGCATGTCGGTGACCGCCATTTTTTTCAAAGGTGCATCACAGTTCATATAAAGTGCGCGTTCATCTTCGCTCAGGTAGCGTTTACAGACCTTAATGCGGTGCATATATTTGGGTTCTTCGGCAAAGTTGGTCAGTACGACTTTACGCTTTTTGCTGCTTGCCTCCGCAAACCATCCGTTACCCAGATAGATACCGACATGGTTGATGCGTCTGCTGTGTTTATTGGTAGAGCCGAAAAAGATCAGATCACCGTATTCGAGTTCATCAAAGGAGATACGCTTGCCTACCTTTGCCTGTTCGCTTGCCGTTCGCGGAATAGTCACACCCATTTTTCCGTAGATGTTGTAGACCAGTCCCGAGCAGTCGAAGGCATGTGGACCCTCTTCTGCCCAGACATAGGGTTTGCCAAGATAGGAGTCTAGCAGTGTTTGAATGTTCTTTCGGTTAGCTTTGCAGACCGGTTTGGGTTTGATGATGTCGTAGTTGGGGTAGCTGTAGGGTTTTTTTTGTGCGCACCCTTGCAGCAAAAGAAGCGTAAAGAGTGTCACTACAAAGCTTCTCACAGCATACTCCTTTTAAAGGATGAGCATCGCATCCCCGTATGAAAAGAAACGATATTGTCTGTCGATCGCCTCTTGATACAATTGTAACGTCTTTTCTCTTCCGATGAAGCTACTTACAAGCATGATCAGCGTACTTTTGGGAAGATGGAAGTTCGTGAGTAGATGGGTGACCCTCTGTGGTGGATTGAGAGGGTTGAGAAAGAGATCACACTCTCCATCTTTTTTCCCGGTTCTTGCGTAGTATTCGATGGTACGGGTAACGGTGGTACCGATGGCAAGGATCGGTTTGTCACTGTCAAGTACCTTGGCAGAAGTATCAGGAATGTGAAAATACTCCGAGTGCATCGGGTGGTCCATAATATTCTCCACCTCTACGGGTTTAAAAGTACCTGCACCTACATGAAGGGTGAGTGTATGGGTAGGGTGCGTATTTTTTAGTTTCTCAAAAAGCTCCGGTGTAAAGTGAAGTGATGCTGTCGGAGCAGCCACCGCACCGGCATTTTTGGCAAAGAGAGTCTGGTAGTCGGTCTCATCCTCTTTCTTGTCTTCACGCTGCATATAGGGAGGCAGCGGGATATGTCCTATCTCATCAAGCAGAAGGACAAGTGCTTCAAAACGTATCTCTTTTCCATGTTGGCTGAAGGTAACGACCCTTGAGCCGTCTTCATTGAGTGCGGTTACAGTGGCTTTGAGCCCTTTGTCAAAAAAGAGTTCACTTCCTACACGTACCTTGCCGCGTATCATGACCAGATAGTGATGGGCATCGAGTGGTTTGTTAAAAAGCAGTTCTACTTTTCCACCACTTTTCTTTTGACCGAAGATACGTGCTTTGATGACACGGGTATCATTTAAAAAGACATCGCATTGGGGCAGAAAGTCAAGCAGGTGTTGGAATGTCGTATGGGTAACGGTGTCTGTTTTCCTGTCATAGACCAGCAGTTTTG
>Ga0256843_1003968_pt1 | contig 10059 bp, 11 predicted proteins | sample AlvinellametaG_FD_191572 | JGI IMG/M metagenome (GOLD analysis project Ga0256843, IMG submission 191572) | Pompeii worm associated microbial communities from hydrothermal vent at the East Pacific Rise, Pacific Ocean - Alvinella | ecosystem: Host-associated > Annelida > Integument > Unclassified ... | reverse complement strand
TATCGATATGGTAATTAAAAGAGACGAATTAAAAGACACCATCGGAAACCTTTTAAAATATACGCTTAAAAAAGCGGGCTGATCCCTTTTTCTTCACAGCTTATCCACTTCACAACTTCACAACTTAATAACTTTTTACTATAATTCGCCCAAAAAGGCTTTTACGTGGCAATATACGCTCTTCTTGACTGGGACACTTTAAAAAAATACGATATTTCTATAAAAGACTTCTGCAAAACAGCAAAAGGGCTTAAAGCCAAAATACTCCAGTACAGAGACAAAAACTCATCTTTAGAAGAAAAAAAAGAGCGCCTGCTGGAGATCAGAAAACACTGGAAAAAGCCGCTTATTATCAACGATACCGTAGAACTTTTACCGTACTGCGACGGAATACACATCGGGCAGGAAGACCTTGATGCACTTTGTCAAAAGTTTAATTTAAGCAGATATGATGTAGTTGATATGTTAAAAAACAGTGAAAAGTTAAAAATGAAAAGTGAAAAATTAAATATAAAACTTTACACTTTACACTCTTCACTTTTCACTAAAAAGATTGTCGGTCTTTCAACCCACAACAAAGAAGAAATACTCGAAGCCAACACATATCCTTTAAGCTACATAGGTCTTGGGGCGTACCGTCCTACAAGTACCAAAGACACCGATAACATCATAGGAGAAAAAGTTATAGATTTAATAAAATATTCTTATCATCCGGTAGCGGTTATCGGTGGAGTTAAAATTTATGATAAAATTCCGTCAAAATTTAAAGTTATAGGAAGCGATATATGCAGATTAACGTCTTCTCGATTGAGAAAAAAGAAGATTTTCAGGCAGAAATAAAGGATTTTATAAAAAAATCAAAGCAGTTCGCTGATGTAAAAAACCACACTCTTTATTCAAATAAACTATCCAAATCCGACAATCCTCAAAAAGAGTATTCGAAAATGTTTGCAAAATATATAAATGACGGCTTTAACGTCATCCTGACACCAGAAGGGAAACTGATCGACAGCTATGAATTTGCAAATATCTTCGAGCACTCTAAAGTAAATTTTTTTATTGCAGGTGCATGGGGGTTTGAGGAAGAATTTAAAAAAAACGGAATCAACATCTCTTTAAGCCCTCTGACCATGAGCCACAAAATCGCAAAGCTGGTTTTGTTCGAACAGATATACAGAGGGCTTAGTATAAAAAACAATCATCCATATCACAAATAAGGAGAAGGAATGAATATGAAAAAGTATCACATTTACAAGGAAATGCTGTTAATGAGAAAAGCCGAGCTTGAAAAAATATTAAACAGCCTCTCAAACGAAATCAAAGACATTAACAAATGCGAAATCAACGACGAAGCGGACTATGCGGCGGCAAGCATGGACAGCGGAAGGGATTATCAGATATACGTAAATCAGAAAAAAGAACTTGAAGAAATAAACGCCGCACTTAAAAAAATTGAAGAAGGAACATACGGTATTTGTGAAATGTGTGAAGATCCTATCCAGGAAGCAAGACTAAAAATCAAACCTTATGCAAAATATTGTATAATATGTAGAGAAATAATAGAAAAAGAAGGAAAATAACGCACAATGAAAAAATATACTCTTTTTAGCATTATACTAATCGCCCTGATCACCCTGCTTGTATATATGGAAGAAAACACCGCCACGACATTCAGTCTGCTCGGAATCAACATAACACTTCCGAATGCGGTATGGACTGCCGTATTTTTAGGTATATTTTTTATATTTTCAATAATATTTTTCGGCGTACTTAATATAAAAGAGTATTTTTATAAAAAAAACATTCAAAAAGACATAGAAATCTTAATTACAAACATCAAAAACAGAATCCTTTACAAAGAACCTCTTAAAAAAGAAGTAAAAATTCTCAAAAACTGCAATAATTTCGTAAACAATATCAAGGGACTTCAGATTGAACCTAAAAAATGCGAAAAATTTGAATTTCTTGAAGATATTGAAAAACTTCTAAACGGTGAAGTGATCGAAATCAGCAAATACAAACTAAACGAAGACAATCCTTGGTTTGTACAGAATATGAAAAACAGACTATCAAAAGACGAAAACTTCGCAAAAGAGGTGTTGAAAAAATATAAAAACGAAGAACTTAAAAAACTCGCTTTCAAAATTTATGCAAAAAAAGCCTCAGTAAGCGAAATATTAAAATATGATTATGAAATAGACAAAGAAATTATCATATCTCACATAAAAGATCCGGACGTAAAATTTCTTCTGCAAAAAGCGTCACTCACTCCTAAAGAAGAAATCGAAATTGCAAAAGAGATACACCAGACACTTGACCCTGACAAAGAATTTGAAATACTCGAACCTTTAAAATGGGCAAGCGCATACCTTGCACTGAAATACGAACATATAGAAAAAGCAAAAGAAATAATCGAAGAAAACGAACTTAAGTTTTTCGAATATTTCCTAAAATTAAGAGAAGCGGGTGTGAAAGCGGATATTGATGAATATATCGATTCTGAAATCTGATTCTCCTTATTATTTCTTAGCCCCTCTTGCGGGATATACAGACCTTCCTTTCAGAAGCGTTGTTAAAAAATTCGGATGCGATATGACGTTCAGTGAAATGACAAACGTAAACGCAATCGCCTACCAAAACGAAAAAACACAAAAAATGATGGAAAAATCCCCTCTTGAAAACCCCTACTTCGTACAGATTGCGGCTAATAATGTTGAAAACGCCGTAAAAGCCGTTGAAATCATAAATGAACTTGATTGGATAGACGGAATCGACATCAATCTCGGATGCCCCGTAAACAAAGCCAGAAGAAGCGGATTCGGAGGCGTATTGCTAAAAGACGAAAACAGGAATTTTCTAAAAGAGGTAGTGGGAGCCATAGTTAAAACGTCAAAAAAACCTGTAAGCGCAAAAATGAGAATAGGATTTGATAAAAGCGTAGTCGAAGACAGGGCGAAACTGCTTGAAGATTTGGGAGTTGTGTTTTTGACTATACACGGAAGAACGGTTAAGCAGATGTATAAAGGAAGCGCCGATTACGATGAAATAAAAAAAGGCGTAAACGCCGTTAACATCCCAGTAATCGCAAACGGCGACATTACAGACTACGAAAAGGCTAAATACGTGCTTGAATATACGGGTGCAAGCGGCGTTTCGATCGGAAGGGGAGCTGTGGGCAAACCATGGATCTTCCTTGAAATGAAACAGCAGGGCAGTATAACTTCTGAACAGAAAAAAGAAGTAATACTGGAACATTTTAACCAAATGGTATACTGGTACGGTGAATACGGGGTAATTCTGTTTAGAAAACACGCCCATGCATACTCTAAAGGCATTCCGAAAGCCAGCGAATTCAGAAGCAAAATGAACGAAGTAAAAGATCCTGAAGTTGCCGGAAAACTTATTGAGGAATACTTTAATGTTTAACGGACTTATAAGAGAAACGGCAAAAATAAGAAGTTTTGCTAATAATAAACTAAGAGTAACAGCAAAATACAAGCCCGAAATAGGCGACAGTATCGCAATAAACGGAGTGTGTCTGACAGCCACGAAAATATATCCGGACGGATTTGAAGTGGAACTCTCACCCGAAACCCAAAAAATCGTACCTCTTGAAAACTATCAGGCGGGAAAAGAAGTACATATCGAACCGGCTCTTCGCTTTGGAGACAGAATAGACGGACATCTCATACAGGGACACGTAGACGCAATAGGCGAAATACTTGAAATCAAAAAAAACGCCAACTCATACGATGTAATCATAAAAACAGACCCTAAAATTATGAAATACATCGCCCCTAAAGGCTCAATAGCAATAGACGGTGTAAGCCTTACGGTAAATGAAGTTTTTTCTGACAGGTTCAGGCTTACCATCATCCCGCACACGTTTGAAAATACACTGTTTAAAACATATAAACCGCACCAAAAAGTAAACATAGAAACAGATATGTTCGCAAGATACATATATCATATGCTAAAACATTCTCCTGAGGATATAAATGATAAAATACTTGCTTGGTGGTAAAAACAGTTATTATAGTTTTTAAAATTGTTTAAATTTTACTGCTATTGAAAAATCCTAATTACCAATATACCAATTACTAATACACTAATAACAAATATACTATTTAACTCATTAAAAACTTAATCAACTTTAACAGCTTAATAACCTTAAAAACCCTTTCTTATTTTAAATTCCTCAAAAACTGTTTGGCTTCATCCAGATCCATAAGAGGCATCAGTTCACCGTCTTTTACATAATACCATTCTCTTTTGTCAATTTTTCTGCCGGTAGTAAGCCTTGTTTCAAGTACATCGTTTTCGAAAATCTCAACATCCCAGTCTTCTTTGTAGGATTTGCTTTTTTTACACCACTCTTTTCCGTTTGAAGGTATAAAATCCCTCTCAACCTCATCACCGTTTAAATAGATCTTTGCCACATAAGCCGGACCGAATTTGGGCGTAAAACATCCGTCCGTTTTAAAATGAATCCATTTGCCTTCTCTTCTTCTTGCAAGTTCGGCTTTTGCTTTTTCAATCAAATCAATAAGTTCTTCGTCAGAGAATTTTGAAAAATCCATACACGCTCTTTTTTAGGAGAATAATATAAAAAGAAATTATTTTAAGCAAACTTTATTATACGAATAACAAACATAAAGCCTGTTATTCGCCGGAATATACAGCTGTCCATACGCCCCTGCAATATGAGTTTTGATATTCACCTACAATTTTTTGATCCGTAGTAACGTGACCCCATAAAGACGTAGTATAATAAGGACCTACGATATAGCCTTTAAAACTACCTAAAAATACCCCATCCAGACCAACTGATGCCGAATATCCCTGTAAACTGCCGTTTATCACCTTATAATATGGATTTCCGTCTTCATCATAAGTATAATTTAAATCAAAAGATAAAGTCCCGCTTTCCCAACAATTATTCGGATCTCCTGCAACTAAAGTAAAAGTTCCTGTATAAGTTCCTGTTTTTACATATTGTTTAATATCATTAAATATATTGGTGATGGCAGTAGCTTCATCAACTGCTTGACCGCTATAATTTTCATCCTGTTTCATTACACTTTCAAGTTCTGTTGAAGTAGGTATGGTATCGCTGAAATTATCTAAATACAGATCTTTTTCCGTTTGGGTAATCTGTATACCGTTGCTTAAGTTACCGTCTATATCCATAGTCTGTAAAATCATCGGTACACTTTTTGCTACAGGATTATCATCTATCGGAAATATATATAAATTTCCATCTTTACTTATATTGGTTTCATATACGTATCCACTCTTAGTACCGTCACTTGATTTAAAACCAAACTTACATTTTACAGTTCCACTCGGATATACAAGTTTTCCGTCATCTTCCGTTACACCTTCTTTTACCACATTACCGTTACCGTCATAACAAATATAATCTATACCTTTAACCGGTGAATCAATAACATATGCACTATTATCACTGCTGCTCAATGTTGATGTACTATCACTTCCTCCACAACCAATTAACAATATTGCACAACATGCAGATATTGCAAAAAGTTTTTTCATTCTTTCTCCTTTTAATGAATGTTCATTTATCGATTTGCAATTAAAATTTTACTCTCTCGCTCTCTCAATTTCAAGGGAAAATCTTTATTTTTAAAAAATCACTCACATTATTAAGCAAACTTTAAGAAATTTAATATTTTTAATTCTTTTTTAACCCTTATGTTGTATACTGATGACGGGAAATTAACTTTTAAGGAGCGGAAATGAAGAAATTAGTTATGGCTATAAGCGTAAGCATAGCTTTAATGGCAGGGAATTTAAACCTGAAAGTGGATAATTCCAACTTACACAGAATAAACCCTGCGCAAAACAACAGCGTAATATCATATTCGTCTGTTGTACAGAAGGTAATACCGAGTGTTGTAAATATTTCAACGGAAAAAATCGTAAAAACAAAAATACCTGAACAGTTCAGAAGGTTTTTTGAAGATCCGTTTTTCAAAAAGTTCTTCGGACCGTTCGGAGAAATGCCAAAAGAGCCTAAAGAACACAAAAAATATGCGCTCGGCAGCGGTGTAATCGTTACCAAAGACGGTTATATCGTTACAAACAACCATGTGGTATCGGGTGCTACCAAAATAATCGTAAAACTGCATGACGGAAGAAAATACACCGCAAAACTGATCGGCACCGATCCTAAAACGGATATTGCAATCATTAAAATAGATGCAAAAGATCTAAAGCCAATAACAATCGCCGATTCAAGCAAAATCAAAGTGGGCGATGTGGTTCTTGCAATAGGAAACCCTTTCGGACTTGGTGAAACGGTTACCCACGGTATCATCAGCGCCCTGAACAGAACGTCAATAGGACTGAACGATTATGAAAACTTTATCCAGACAGACGCTGCTATAAACCCGGGAAACAGCGGGGGAGCACTTGTTGATTTAAAAGGAAGGCTAATAGGCATCAACTCTGCCATTATTTCAAGAAGCGGCGGAAACAACGGTATCGGCTTTGCGATTCCGAGCAATATGATGAAATTTGTAATAACTTCGCTTATAAAACACGGTAAGGTCGAAAGAGGATATTTAGGAGTAATGATAAGCAATATCGATTCAGGCAAAGCAAAACTGTACGGAATAGACCACGGTGTGCTTGTAAACAAAGTGGAACCTAAAAGCGCGGCTGAAGCAGCGGGACTAAAACCGGGAGACATTATCGTAGCGGTTGACGGTGAAGAGATTAAAAACGCAGGTGAGCTAAGAAACAAAATAGCTTTCAAAGGGCCTGATGCAAAAGTAAGCATTAAAGTATACAGAAACGGAAAATACCTGACCCTTACTGCAAAACTCAAAGCGCTTAAAACAAAAGTGGAAACAATAGATAATATAAAACTTCTTGAAGGCGTAACGCTTAAAGAAGACAAAAACCAAATCGTAATCGATAAAATAGCGCCAAATACATACCCTGCAATGGTGGGTCTGCAAAAAGGCGATATAATTTTAAAAGTCAAAACGGTAAAAACCGGGAAATGGGTTGATGTCAAATCGATTGACGAACTTAAAAAAGAGTTAAAAGACCTTGATAGAGGCGACGTTTTACTTGAAATCAAAAGAGACAATTCAATTTTTATAGTCCAAATGTAAGGAACAAAATGAAAATACTTTTAGCGCCGAGTGAGAGAAAAACTTTAGGGGGAGAGAATCCCCCTATTTCAAAAGAGAGTTTCATCTTCCCCGAAATTTATGAAAAAAGAATAGATGCCGTTAAAAAATATGACGAATTTCTAAAAAAGACGGATGATGTTAAAAATTTCGGAGACGATAAAACTTCAGTTTTTTCCCGCCCTACCAAAAAAGCGGTATTAAGATACAGCGGAGTTGCGTTTGATCATTTAAAATACGCCGAACTTGATGAAAACTCCCAAAAATGGATAGATGAAAACGTATATATATTTTCAAACCTTTTCGGGGTTATAAGCGCCGGGGATCTGATTCCTCACTATACATTAAAACAGGGGGCAAAACCGGGGTTTGACATTTATTCGTACCATCATAACGTTTTTGCGCCTCTACTTGAACAAATAAACGAAAACGAACCGTTTATCGATCTAAGGGCCAAATTTTATGAAAAGATCTACAAACCTAAAAACGCAATAACGTTTAAATTTATCAAAAACGGCAAGGTTGTAAGCCATTTCGCCAAAGCATACAGAGGAAAGCTCACGGCAATTATCGCAAAATACAGACCGGAGAGTTTGGATGATGTACTTAAAATACCTTTTGAAGATATAAAAGTAATGGAAATCCAGGAAAAAAAGGGAATTAAAGAGATAATCTGCGAAGTGAGTTAAAAATAGTGGTAAAAATCCGCCTCTATTTTACGGCTTTTTTCATATTCATCTAAAAATCCGTAAGAGATTTTAAAAGCGTTTTGATTGTTTATATTATATCGGTAATCTACATTCAAATACCTTTTCGTATGTTCATCCCCCGCAAAATATCTGTCCGTACCGAGCGTAAACAAAAATGCGTTGTTTTTGTAATATTTAACGGCTCCTATTTGCAAACCAAGCCCAAGAGCGTAACCGTCTTCATAGTTTTTGTTGATATTAACATCTGACTCAGCCATAATATAAAAAAGTGTTTTTTTATATTCGTATGTAAATCCTCCCCCCGGATTGATTTCAAATACAAGTTTATTACCGTCTTTTATACGCTTTTTATAAAATCCTGCAAACACTTTCCATGATACAGGATGAAAAAAAACATCCCTCTTTGTCAAAGACTCTATCTCTATCAGTCCGATTTTGTCAATTTTCAGTTTTTTATCCTCATATACAGCTCTGAAATCTCCAAAAGCCAGGGATGATCCGAGCTTGTAACCTTTAATGGGATCATCCAGAGTATGATACGCAAGTCTTAAACCGATTAGTGCATAGTTTTTATCCTCATTTCCAACCGCAACCGTTAATCTTTTAGAATTATGCGAATTTACCGGGTTAAAAGGGGTTTTGTATTTGTAATTTGAAATATAATTTACTTTGCTTCTGGCTCTTAGAATGGTTATAAACCTTTTTGTGTAGATGTTTTTGTCAATACTTATTTTTTTAGACAGATACTCGAGATATCTGACCGCACTGTCCAAAATTCTCGCTTTTTGCTCTTCACTTATATTCATAGCCAATACATCATAGGGATCAGTTTTACCGTATGCGATGTTAACTATTAACTCTTTGTTTTTAACAGGCTTTGATATGGTCTCTATCTGGGTTACCAGAGAAGGTCTGTATGTAAAAGAAGTTATCATTCCTTTTTTCTTTAGATCTTTTACGGTATCAAGAGGTATTACCGTTAAAAAATAATCATCCGTAATATGCAGGTTCGGATCTGCCGCCTCAATCAAAAACAGAATATTATACGAACAGTTTTCACTGAAAAAATAATAATCCGAATATATCTCTTTAAGTTCCCATATGTGCAAAGCCATATTCACAACCTGACTTTTGTTAAGTTTCAGACCGTACTCCCACAAATCCCTGTTGTCTTTATCGGAATACTGTTTTAGTTTGTCATAATAAGGAAGCAGTGAATAATACGCCTCATAAAAACCGAACACCCCTTTAAAGGCAAACAGCACACCATTTGTATCCGTTACTCGAGCCGCATAGTTTACTGCGGAAGAGAGTACCGGCAGGTTCTCTTTCGTATCGATTCTTATAAACGTATGCCCGAACATTGAAGCGGGTTTATTCATATCCGCATCTGCAAAAACGAGTACCGCCCTGTTTGGTGTGATATCATCCAAATATTTTTGTAAATCCGTACATGAAGTTAAATTAAAATCACTGAGTTTATATTTAGAATTCAGATACTTATATCTTAAAGGAAATCTGCAGGCGAATTTTGAAGGGTTTGTTTTAATAAGTTTAATTGAAGCCAACAACTCGTCATTTGGACTGTATTTTCCGTTTTTAGCCACAAAAAAGTTTTTATCGTCAATTAAACTTTCGTATCCGCCTAAAAAATTTTTCTTATAATGAAGCAGCGTCAGCCAGTAAGAATCAACACTGTAAGCGTTAAGTATGTAAAAAAGCCCGAAAAGGGCAAGAAGTTTTTTCAATTAGATGTTTTCCGCGATAGAATCGATTACGTCTGCCGCTTCAACTTTGTTTGAAGCGTAGATTTTATCGAAGTTTGTTTTCAATTTTGCATAAAAATCAGCTCTTTTGTCAGCAGGAATTTTCAACATATCGGCAACAGCCGCAAGTGTTTCACCGTGCCCTGCTGAAATATCCATAGCAAGTTTATCCATATTATCCGCTACGAATTTGTTTAATTTATCGTTGTTAGCGATTTTTTCAGGTTTTTTACATCCTAAAGTACCTGATGTGATACCGAATGTCTGGTTTCCTGAAGTTGTGTTTAATGTAGCAGCAATTACCTGCATTACCAGTGAATCATTACCTTTGTCACCGAGCAGAGTCGTACCAAGACCGCATCCCACATTGTCTTTTAAATCTCCTGCAAAAGCACCTGTTGCCAACATTGCCGCAATTGA
>Ga0256843_1003967_pt1 | contig 10060 bp, 9 predicted proteins | sample AlvinellametaG_FD_191572 | JGI IMG/M metagenome (GOLD analysis project Ga0256843, IMG submission 191572) | Pompeii worm associated microbial communities from hydrothermal vent at the East Pacific Rise, Pacific Ocean - Alvinella | ecosystem: Host-associated > Annelida > Integument > Unclassified ... | reverse complement strand
TACATAAAAATGATGAATTTATGTTAAGTGATGATATATTTTCTATGGGAGTACCAAAAGCAAAAGCTGATGTTTTAATTCAAAATGATGAAACAATTACAATAGATAATCAAGAGATATCATTTAAACATTTTCCGGGACACACACCAGGAAGTATTACTATAGAGATTGGTGAGTTTATGTTTAGTGGAGATTTTATATTTAATGGGAGTATAGGAAGATTTGATTTTCCATACTCAAATTCTATAGATATGAAAAATAGTTTAAAAAAATTTTTAAACTTAAAATATGATAAAGTGATATATCCAGGTCATGGAATAGATACAACTATTAAGGCTGCACAAGCAAATATAAAAAATTATTGGTTGAATATGATATAAAAGGTTGTTTATGGGTAATATAACAAAAGTAATAGCTATTACAAGTGGAAAAGGGGGAGTAGGGAAGTCTACAATTTCTGCAAATTTGGCTTATGCTTTATATAAATTAGGTTTTAAAGTAGCTTTATTTGATGCTGATATAGGTCTTGCTAATTTAGATATTTTATTGAAAGTAAAAGCAAAAAAAACTATTTTAGATGTCCTAAAAGGTAAAGCAGAGTTTAAAGATATTGTTTTAACTATAGAAAATGGGTTTTATCTGATTCCAGGGGAGAGTGGAGATGAAATTTTAAATTTTGATGATAAAGAGATTTATGATAAATTTATAGAAGGATTAAAACTATTTAATGATTTAGATTTTTTAATAGTTGATACAGGTGCTGGAATAGATAAACAAGTTCAGATATTTTTAGATGCTGCTGATGAAGTTGTAATAGTTACAGCACCAGAGCCTACTTCAATTACAGATTCATATACAATGATAAAAATTTTAAGTAAAAAAAGGAAAAGATTATTTTTATTATTAAATTTAGTCGATAATCAAAAAGAGGCTAATTTAATTTATCAAAAACTTTCAAAAGTAGCTAAAGAAAATATATCGCCAGATTTAGTAATACAATTAATTGGATTTTTAAAAAGAGATAAAAAAATACAAAAAGCTTCTCTATCAAGAACCCTGTTTTCAAGGGAAAACTCACACTCTTCTAAACAAATATTTCTTATTGCCAAAAAGTTAGCACACATTTTGGAACGAAAAGTGCTTATGGAAAATGAAACCGGTTTAAATAGGTTTTTTAAGAAGATTTTAAAATTTTAAACCAATATGTTTTGAGTATATATTTATAGATTTTAAAAAAAACATATTGTTGAAATATAAAATTATAATTTTTTTAGTTAATAACCTAAAAATCTTCAAAAAAACATAAAAAGGTTTCATTATTAAATTTTTGAAATAAAGGATATTAAAATGAATGCATCAAATGCAAAATCTCTAAGAGCTTATCAAGATGAATTGGCGATTGAATATTTACCAGCTGTTAAAAATATGGCATATAAAATGAAAATGAGATTACCAGCGAGTGTAGAAATTGATGATTTAGTTGCAGTAGCTACAGAAGAGTTAATTAAAGTATCAAGAAGATATGACCCAACTAAAAATGATAATTTCTGGGGATATGTAAAACAGAGAATTCAAGGAAGTATGCTGGATTATTTAAGAAGTTTAGATGTTGTAAGTAGAGGGGATAGAAAGATTATTAAAGATATAGAAAAAGAGGTAAATGCTTATTATAATAAATATCATGAAGCTCCTACTAATGAGTATTTAGCTGAGAAATTAAATCTTAGTGTAGATAAAATTAAAAATGCTAAATTGGCAGGTGATATGTATAATGTAATGCCAATAGAAGAACAATTAAATTCAAAAGAAGATGTTGAAAAAAATAGAGAAGAAGAAGAATTAATTGATTTGATAAAAGAGGAATTAAAAAAATTACCAAAAAGGGAGCAGATGATTATTCAATTATATTATTTTGAAGAATTGTCTCTAAAAGAAATTTCTGAAATTTTAGATATTACAGAAAGTAGAATTTCTCAAATTCATAAAGAGATTATCATGAAAATAAGGGACAAACTTCATGACTAATCTCTTAAGTGAAGAGGAGATAAATAGTTTATTAGATGAACATAATGAATATGAAAAGGTTATAGATTTTCATAAAAATTTGATAAATGATTTAGTAGATATTTTATCTAAATTATTAAAGACAGATGTGAATATTAAATTTAATTCTATAAGAAAAATAACTGCTCAACTTATAGAAAAGAAAAAATATTCATCTTTTAATATTTTTTCTTTCTATCCTTTAAATGAAAAATTTATTTTAGAGTTTAATTATCCTATAAATTTTATAGTAATTGATAGACTATTATCAGGAAAAGGGGTAAATTGTATTCAAAATAGAGCTTTTAGTAAAATAGAACTATCCCTTATTAAATTTATATTAGATCCTATTTGTGATATTTTAAATAAACATTATAAAAATATTGATGAAAAATATTTAATTACATTAGAAGATGTTTTAACTACTCCAAAAATGGTATATAGAGAAATGGTGAATTTTTCTTTTGAATTATCTATAGGTGAAGAAAAAGGGATTTTTAATTTTATTTATCCTTTAGATATTTATAAAGCTTTTGATATAAGTGAAAGAGAAATTTTACAATTAGAAGTTATATTAGATTACTTATATTTAAAAGAAGATAAATTATTTGGACTTCAAGAGGGTGATATTTTGGAATTAAATAAAAATGTTAATGATTTAGCTATAGTTACAATAGATTCAAAAGAGAAATTTTTAGCAACTCTTGGTAGTGTTAAAAATAAAAAAAGTATTAAAATTGTTGATTATATTGGGGATAGTTTAAATGTTAAATGAGTTTTTTAATATTTTAGTAAGAGAATTAACTATAACTATAGAAAGTTTTGTAGGTATTGCACCTAAAATTGCTATATTAAATTTTTCACCAATAGAAGAGAATATCAAAGTTGATTCATTTGTAAATATTGATATAGATAGTAATAAAGGAAAAATTAAATTTTTAATACCTATAAAAAATGCAAGTTTAATTACAGATCTATTATTAGCTGGAGATGGTATAGAAAAAGATACTATTTCTAAAGAAGATTTAGAATTTATTGAAGATATTATCTCAAATGTATTAGAAGGCGTGGCTATAGATTTAGAGACACAAGGATTTAAATTTAATTTTAAAGTAGTAAATAGTAGTTATAATAAATTAAATTATATTAAAAATTTTGCTTTGAAATTAAATTTAAAATTTGAGATACAAAATAAAGTATATAATTGGATAGTATTATTTGATAACAAATTCTTTAGTAAAAAAATAGAAACTAAAGATTCTGAAAATAGCTTATTATTAAAAAAAATTAAAATTAAAATAGGTTCTAAAACTTTAGAATGGAAAGATGTTATTGATTTAGATATTAATTCTATTATAGTATTAAATGAAAATGTTTCTCAACCTATTGAACTTTTTATGGATAATAAAAAAATAGCATTAGCTAAATTGGTAGTTATTGATGGTAAATATGCTCTCAAAATAGAAAAAAAACTATTTTGAGTATATTATATCTACATCACTTTCAAAAGATGGTTTAAATAAACTTTTGTTGATATCACCTTTATTGGTATTATAAAAGTTTAAAGTTACTAAATTATCTATCTTGTCTTTATAGTAAATTTTTTTTACTAAGCCATTTTTAATGGAAAAATAGATAGTTTTATCATTATATTTTTTTACATATAGATTATTATCTATTTTTTTAGCTGTTTTTAGTAAATTAAAAAAATCATCATCTTTATTTGTTGAGTATATTGTTACTTGATATAAATCTGGTTCATATACATATATTTTGTTTTGTAATACCCAAATTTTTTTTTCTATAGGTTTTTTGTAATGCCAGAAAATTAAATTATCTTTTATAAATAGTTTCCCTTTATAGATAATTGTTTTATTATCACTTTTAATGGTTTGATTAAAATCGGTTGTTAAAGTTTTATATTTTATCTCAAAACTATAACCAAAAATAATAAATACTAATAAGATAAGATGTTTCATTTTTATCCTTTTTTTTGGTATTATAACAAAAAAATAACTTGACTATAAGGTGAAAAATGTTAAAAGTATTAGGAAAAATATTTGGGACAAAGAATGACAGGGAACTTAAAAAATATCAAAAAAGGGTAAAAGAGATAAATGCTCTTGAAGAAAAATATGAGAAAATGAGTGATGAAGAGCTTCAAAACTCATTTTTTGATATTAAAAAAAGAGTTTTAGATGAGGTAAAAAATAAAGATTATCAACAAGTATTAAATGAAGTTTTATATGATGTTTTTGCTATTACAAGAGAAGTTTCAAAAAGAACCTTAAATATGAGACATTATGATGTTCAGCTAATAGGGGGAATGGTTTTACATGAAGGTAAAATTGCTGAGATGAAGACAGGGGAAGGGAAAACATTAGTAGCAACTCTTCCAGTTGTATTAAATGCTATTTTAGGTAGAGGAGTTCATGTAGTTACTGTAAATGATTATCTTGCAGCAAGAGATGCTAATCTAATGAGACCTATTTATGAGTTTTTAGGATTTAGTGTAGGTGTTGTGGTAGCTGAAAAAAGTGAACCTGAAAGAAAAGAAGCATATGCTGCAGATATCACTTATGGAACTAATAATGAATTTGGATTTGATTATTTAAGAGATAATATGGCTTATAGACGTGAGGATAAAGTTCAAAGGGATCATTTTTATGCTATTGTTGATGAGGTTGATTCTATTTTAATTGATGAGGCAAGAACTCCACTTATTATTTCTGGTCCAGCAAATAGAAATTTAGAAAATTATACTTTAGCTGATAAAGTAGCTAAACAGCTTGAAGTTGAGAAACATTTTACTTTAGATGAAAAACATAAATCAGCTTTACTTACTGAAGAAGGAATTAAAAAAGCAGAAGAGTTATTTGGTGTAGATAATTTATATACTCCAGAAAATGCAATACTTGCACACCATCTTGATCAAGCATTAAAAGCAAACTATTTATTCCATAGAGATGTAGATTATATAGTTAGAAAAGGGGAAGTTTTAATTATTGATGAATTTACAGGAAGAATATCTGAAGGTAGAAGATTTTCTGAAGGACTTCATCAAGCTTTAGAAGCAAAAGAGGGTGTTGAGATTCAAGAAGAAAGCCAAACATTAGCAGAAATTACTTATCAAAATTATTTTAGACTTTATGAAAAACTTGCAGGTATGACTGGAACAGCTCAAACAGAAGCTACAGAATTTGCTGAGATTTATGGTTTAGAAGTTATTTCAATTCCTACAAATAAACCTGTTATTAGAAAAGATTTAAATGATCTTATCTATAAGACAGAAGAGGAAAAATTTGATGCTGTTATTAAAAAAATTAAAGAGATACACAAAACTGGACAACCAATTCTTGTAGGAACAGCAAGTATTGAAAAAAGTGAACTTTTACATAATTTACTAAAAAAAGAAAAATTACCTCATACTGTTTTAAATGCGAAAAATCATGAAAAAGAAGCTGAAATTATTGCAAAAGCAGGACAAAAAGGTGCTATTACTATTGCTACAAATATGGCTGGACGTGGAGTTGATATTAAACTTGGTGAAGGTGTAAAAGAACTTGGAGGTCTTGCTATTATAGGGACTGAAAGACATGAAAGTAGAAGAATTGATAACCAATTAAGAGGTAGAGGTGGTAGACAGGGTGATCCTGGTATGAGTCAATTTTATCTATCTTTAGAGGATACTCTTCTTAGAATTTTTGGTAGTGATAGAATAAAATCTATTATGGATAGATTAGGGATAGAAAAAGGGGAACATATAGAAAGTAAAATTGTTACTCGTTCTATCGAAAAAGCTCAAAAAAAAGTGGAAACTATGCACTTTGAAAATAGAAAACATATTTTAAAATATGATGATGTAGCAAATGAGCAAAGAAAAGTTATTTATAAGTTCAGAAACGATTTAATGGATCCAGAATATGATATATCTAATAAAATTAAAGAAAATAGAGAAGAATTTGTAAGATATATTCTTGCAAGAGCTGATATTTTTGAGGATACATTAGAAGAAGATTATGATTTAAAAGCTGTTGTAAATTTAGTAGCTGAATATACAACTTTACATTTAAATGCTGAAGATTTAAAAAACAAAACTTACGAAGAGTTAGTTGAATTTATAACACAAAAACTTGAAAAATTTTATGAAGAAAAAATGTCTATAGTTGATAAAGCTCAAAGAGATGAAATTGAAAGAAGTCTTTATATTCAAGTATTAGATGAGAATTGGAGAGAACATTTATATCAAATGGATATTTTAAAAACTGGTATTGGACTTAGAGGTTATAACCAAAAAGACCCATTAGTAGAATATAAAAAAGAATCATTTAATCTATTTAATGAACTAATTGAAAAAGTAAAAACAGAATATATGAAAATTTTACACTCTTTACAATTTCAAATGGAAGAAGCAGTAGACCCTGAAACAGGTATGACTGAAGAAGAGATGATTAAAGCAATTGAGGAGTTTAATAAACAACTTGAAAATGATGAAGAGTTTGGTGATATTTTTAAACAAGAAGCTGTTACAAATCAAAAAAAACCAAAAAGAAATGAACCTTGTCCTTGTGGAAGTGGTGAAAAATATAAAAATTGTTGTGGAAAAAGTGGTCCTAAAAAAGGTCTTTTAGCAAGTGAATAAAAAGTTTATATCTTTTATAGTTAAAAAATATTTAAAATTTGATAAAACCCAGCCCTTTATTTCTATCTCTTTTATTCTGGCTTTTTTAGGGATTATGACAGGGGTTGGAGTTTTGATTATTGCTATGAGTATTATGAATGGAATGGATAAAGAATTTGAAAAAAAACTTACTATTATGAATTATCCTATTACAATATATTCTAAATTTAATGGTGCTATAACAGATAGTTATCTACATAAATTAGAGAAAAAATATCCTAATTTAAAATTTTCTCCTTATATTCAAACAAGTGCTATTATCAAAAAAAATCAAATGAATGGTGTTATTTTATATGGTGTAGATTTTAATATAGAAAAAAATATAAATCCAATTTTTGCAAAAGCTATCCAAAATATAAAATATAAAAAATTTGATGTTGTTTTAGGAAAAAGGCTTTTTGATGATATTGGTATTGTTAAAAATGATAAAGTTATTATGATTTTTTCAAGTAGTGACCCTTATGGAATAGATGTAGCTCCAAGAATGAAAAAAGTAAGAGTAATATCCTATTTTCATTCAGGATTAAATGCTTATGATAAAGGGATAGCTTATATGCCAATAGAAGGTTTAAAAGTTATTTTAAGAAAAACTCATTATACAGGAATTCATGTATACTCAAAAACACCTTTTAAAGATATTAAAAGATTACAACAAGATTTACCATTTGGAGTGGGTGTTATTGGATGGTGGCAACAAAATGGAAACTTTTTTGCTGCTTTAAAAATGGAAAAAAGAGCTTTATTTTTAGTATTATTATTGATTATTGTTGTAGCTTCTTTAAATATTATTGGTTCTCTTTTAATGATGATTATGAATAGAAGAAAAGAGATAGCTTTAATGATGAGTTTAGGAGCTTCAAAAAAAGAGATTAGGGTTATTTTTTTTAGATTAGGTTTAGTTGTAGGAGTTTTGGGAATATTAGCAGGAATTACTCTTGGTGGAATAGGTATTTGGGCATTAAATACATTTGATTTTATATCTCTTCCTGCTGATGTATATGGAACTACTAAAATTCCAACTGATTTAAGTTTAGTCGATTTTAGTTTAATTGTTCTTGGAGCATTTATAGTGATTATGTTATCAAGTATCTATCCAGCTAAAAAGGCAAGTGAAGTTGATATATTAACAACTTTGAGATTTGAATAAGGAGAATATATGAAATTTAAAAAGATAGAATTTTTAAAAGAAGCTTTAAGAGAAGATATAGGAAGAGGTGATTTAGCCAGATTTATTGTAAGTGGTATTAGTGATGCTTATATTAAATCGAAACAAGATGGTGTGTTAGCTGGAGTAGAATATATTAAATATATCGAAGAGATAGCTGATATTAAAATTATTTTTTTCAAAAAAGATGGAGATGAAATAAAAAATGGAGATATTATTTGTGAATTAAAAGGGGATAGCAAAGATTTATTAAGTGTAGAGAGAACTATACTTGATATATTACAACATGCAAGTGGTATTGCAACAAATGCTAAAAAATTTGTAAATTTAACTCAAGGAAAAATAAAAATTCTTGATACAAGAAAAACAAGACCACTTCTTAGAGAATTTGAAAAATATGCTTCAAAAACGGGGGGTGTTACAAATCATAGACTTGGACTTGATGATTGTTTAATGCTTAAAGATACTCATTTAGCTTTATTTGAATCTATTACAAAAGCGATTCAAGTTGCAAGAGACAATATCCCTTTTACTACAAAAATAGAAGTTGAATGTGAAACTTATGAAATGGCTATAGAAGCTATGGAATGTGGAGTAGAAATTATTATGTGTGATAATATGAGCGATGATGAAATTAAAAAAGTTGTAAAATATAGAAATCAGCATTCACCTCAAACTCTGATTGAAGCAAGTGGAAATATTACACTTGATACTGTTGAAAAATATATAAATTTAGGAATTGATGCTGTAAGTAGTGGAAGTATTATTCATCAAGCTACATTTTTAGATTTTTCTATGAAAATGAAGGGGTAGAATGATAATAGAAGATAAAAATTTTGAATATGGACATTTTAGAGGAGAAAAAGCAGATATCAAAGGATTTAAAGATTATATTTTAGATAAATTTGATATAGAGCTTAATAATTGGGATTTTGTAGTTACAAATGATGATGAAAGAGTTTTAGCTTATTGTATAAATCCAAAAAAAAATGTAGTAGAAAGAATAGATAATAATTTTTTAACATCTAAAATAAGACTTAAAGATGCAGGAATTGTAGAGCCTTTAGATATTTATCAAAAAATGGCTGTGTATGGAATGAGTGAAGCTGATGCTACTTTGATTACTGGGAGTTTTGGTAGTGGTAAGACATTGATTGCTACAGCAATGGCTTTAAGTCAAACAAATAAAAAAATATTTATCACCCGTCCACCTATAGGTATAAGTAGTGCATATGATATTGGATTTATGCCAGGGGATAAAGATGAAAAAATGCTTCATTGGGCTGGTGGATTTGTGAGTGCTTTAAATTTTATTTATAAGAAAAATCCAAAAATAAATTATGATTATATTAAAAATGCATTGTTTTTTGAAAAATTTGAACTAATTCCATTAAATATGATACAAGGAATTTCAATTTTAGAGGGAGAAATTTTAATAGTAGATGAAGTTCAACTTGTGACTAAAGAGTATATGAGTATGATATTATCTCGTATGAGTGAAGGGAGTAAGTTGTTTTTACTTGGTGATTTAAAACAAACTTATAAAACAATATCTAAAGAGGAATCTGGACTTAATAAACTACTTGAAATTTTACCTCATGAAGCTTTATGTCATGTAGATTTACAAAACATTTATAGAAATAAACTTACTGAACTTGCTATGAAACTATCTCAATAAAGTTATATCTTTTTTTGATATAACTTTGATATTCCTAATATCAACTTAATTAAATCAAATTATCTATACTTGTTTATTGTTTTGTATAAAAAACTACTATTTTTATTGACATATGTTCATAAAGAATGTATAATTCCAGCAAAAAAAAGGACTGTTATGGATAAAGCATTGAATGTAGCTCAAAAAAAGAAAATTGCTATATTTTCAATTATAGTGAATTTTATTTTAGCTCTTACAAAAATTGTAGGAGGTATTTTATCTGGAAGTGCTGCTTTAACAGCTGATGGGGTACATTCTCTGTCTGATTTAGCAGCTTCTATTAGTGTGTTAGCAGGTATAGTAATTGCAAATAAAAAAGCAAAAGAGTTTCCATTAGGATTATATAAAGTTGAAAATTTAGTTGCACTTGTGAGTGCTTTTGCAATATTTTTTGCTGGGTATGAGATAGCAAAAGATGTGTTTTTTGGTGAACCTATGGTGATTAAAGATTTAT
>Ga0256843_1003966_pt1 | contig 10061 bp, 8 predicted proteins | sample AlvinellametaG_FD_191572 | JGI IMG/M metagenome (GOLD analysis project Ga0256843, IMG submission 191572) | Pompeii worm associated microbial communities from hydrothermal vent at the East Pacific Rise, Pacific Ocean - Alvinella | ecosystem: Host-associated > Annelida > Integument > Unclassified ... | reverse complement strand
ACAAAGCATGGAAACGGTAACGGTTCATATTAGCTTCGTTAAATTCATATTCTTCCATGGTGATACCCGCATAAAATTCAATGGCCAACAAAACAACTGTTAACCAGTGTATAAAAATAAGTGCTTTTGGATATTTTTGTGGTTTCATTTCAAAAATTATTTTAGTTAATAAGCGCAAAATTAATCAGTATTTATCAAAACATCAAATAAAATGTGACAAAAATCACTTTAAACTTTTGAGTTTAACAAACAAATCCCAAATAACAATTCCCGTAGTCACGGAAATATTCAATGAATGCTTGGTGCCGTATTGTGGAATTTCGACACAATAGTCGGAAGCATCCACTACTTGTTGTTGCACTCCTTTAACTTCATTTCCTAAAATTACCGCATAGGTTTTATCTTTTTCGGGCATAAAATTTTGCAATGCAACAGCTCCGTCGGCTTGTTCTATGCTTACAATTGTCACTCCTTCTTTTTTCAATTGTTCTATTGCTTGCAAAGTATCGGTAAAATACTCCCAATCCACCGAATCGGTTGCCCCCAAAGCCGTTTTATGAATATCTTTATGAGGTGGTTGTGCCGTAATACCGCACAGATATATTTTTTTTATCAAAAAAGCATCAGCCGTTCTAAAAACCGAACCTATATTGTTCAAACTCCTTATGTTATCCAATACAATAATTAAAGGTGTTTTTTTAGCTTGTTTAAAACTACTGATATCCAAGCGGTTCAACTCCGCATTTTTAAGTTTTCTCATCATAAAAACATCTTTGGATTAATCATTTATCAGGCAAAAATACAAATATCCGGGAACTAGGCGAAGGAAAAAGAGATATGCACACGAAAAGTTTATTGATAATATCCTAAAAAATAGCTCTATATTCAATAAAGAGAAAAATCCTTCGTTATTAAATTGGTTTTATTATTATATTTGCAGGCTTATATTTTTTTTATATGACAAAAACACAAATAATCAATTTTATCATTATTTTATCCGTATTTACATCGTGGGGACAACAGTATGAATTCGGTATAAATGTAGGTGCCGGTAATTATATCGGCGATATCGGACAAGAGTATTATTTTATGCATAACAAGCCCGGTGTGGGCGTAATGTTTAAAAACACCTCCAATCCTTGGTTCGGGGTACGATTAACAGGTAATTACCATGAAATTTATGCCAATGATTTAGAGTCGGAGAGCCTCGGGCGTCAAAAACGCGAACTGCTTGTAAAAGGAGGGATTCTGGATTTTTCTGCCGGGATTGAATATAACTTTTTACCCCGGAATCCTTTTTTGCGTCCGAAACGTTCGCAACGCATCACCCCTTATATGTATTCAGGTTTAGGAATTGCCAGTTTCTACGGTGATTTGTACAAAAATAAAGATCCCGAAAAAAGCATTTACGACTATAGCGGTTCAGCCTTTTTTATCCCCATGACCTTAGGTGTAAAATACCGGATAAGTGAACATTTAATTATAGGAATGGAAAGTACAGCTAAATACTTTTTTACGGATAATTTAGACGGAACAGGCTTATATTACAATCCGGAAGATTATGATTTTGCCGATAAAAAATTCTCGGGCAATCCCAATTCCAACGACTGGTATACCTATACCTCATTTAGTATTATATACACTTTTGGCGATTTATTGTGTTATTTTAATCTCAGATAAAAAAACAAGTTAAAGCATGCCGAAACTATTCGATAAAATACAACAATACCCACTACCCGGACATATTGCCATCATTATGGACGGGAACGGACGTTGGGCCAAAAAATTAGGAAAAAACAGAATATTCGGACATCATCAAGGCGTTAAAATTGTAAGAGAAATCGTAGAAGCATCGGTAGAATTAAAAATAAAATATCTCAGCCTATATACCTTTTCTACCGAAAATTGGAACCGTCCCAAAGAAGAAGTAGATGCTTTGATGAACCTTTTGGTAGAAACCTTAAAAGAACAAGTAGGAGATTTAATCAAACAAAACATTCGCTTGAATGCCATTGGAGATTTATCCGAATTGCCTGCCTACACCTACCAAACCCTGACGGAAGTTTTAAAACAAACTGAAGCTAATACAGGAATGGTTTTAAGTATCGCTCTAAACTACGGAGGAAGAGACGAAATCCTGAATATGACCCGAGAAATAGCAAAAAAAGTTAAAAATAACATAATTTTACCCGAAAATATTGATGAAAATAAAATAAATTTGCACCTTTACACCCACAATTTACCTGATGTCGATTTAATGATTCGTACCGGTGGCGAAAAAAGAATCAGTAATTTTCTTTTGTGGAAAATAGCTTATGCCGAATTATATTTCACCGATATACTTTGGCCTGATTTTGTCAAACAACACTATTACGAAGCCATAAACGACTATCAAAAAAGAGAAAGAAGATTTGGAAAAACCAGTGAACAAATTAAAAATGAAAAATAATAAAATCAAAATAAGCGTACTTTTTATCTTATTCATCTTGAATATATATGCGCAATCAACGCCTAAAAGTGACGATTATAAGATTTATCAAATAGAACAGATCAAGATTAACGGTCTCAAACAATTCAATGCCGAAACAGTTAAAGCTTTTATCGGTTTTGATAAAGGCGATGTAATTGAGGTACCGGGTGAACAAACTGCTGAAATCATTAAAAAATTATGGGATTTATCCTATTTTTCGGATGTCAATTTATATGTTATTCCTACCACGGACAATAAAGTTATATTAGAAATAGATCTTCAAGAACTTCCCAAAATTTCCGAAATAAAAATAACAGGCGTAAGACGTCCCAAACGAAAAGAATTTATCAAAGAACTCGGATTGGTAAAAAATGTAATTTTGAGCGAAAATCTCAAAGCCAAAACCAAAGAAACCATTAAAAATACTTATGTAAAAAAAGGATTTCTAAAAACTAAAGTCAACCTGCGAACCCTCAAAGACACAGCGGAATATGTCAAACTATTGATCAATGTTGACAAAGGAAACCGTATCAAAGTAAACAAAATCAATATCACCGGTGCTCCCGACTTCAAAACCCGAAAACTCAAACGAAAACTCAAACATACCAAAGAAAAACGAATCTATCGTTTTTGGAAACGTTCCAAGTATATTTCCGATGATTTTAAAGAAGACTTAACCAATTTGGAAAAATTTTTAAAAGAAAACGGATATCGCAATGCCAGAGTACTTTCCGACAGTGTTTATTTTGATGGTAAAAACAAATTAAACATTGATATCAATTTGGAACAAGGCAAAAAATATTATTTCGGAAATATAGATATCGTAGGAAACTCCAAATACCCTACCAGTCTTATCCGTAAAATCCTAACGATAAAAAAAGGAGATGTTTACAACGGAAGTCTCATCAACAAAAGAATAGACGATCCTAAAAATCCCGATGCCGAAAGTATTACCAATCTGTATCAAAACAACGGTTATTTATTTTCCCGTATCAACTTGGTAGAAAAAGCCGTTCGGCAAGATACCATCGATTTTGAAATCCGGATATACGAAGGCAAACCGGCCAAGTTCAACAACATCAAAGTGGAAGGAAACCAAAAAACCAATGACTATGTCATCTACCGCGAACTTAGAACCCTTCCCGGAGAAACATACAGCAAACAAAATATTATCCGTACCATCCGCGAATTGGCTCAAATGGGATTTTTTGATGCTGAAAAAATCACCCCCGATTTACAAAACATCGATCCCAATGCCGGAACTGTTGACGTCAATTGGCATGTAGAAGAAGCCGGTAGCAGCCAAATTCAACTTCAAGGAGGATTTGACGGAAGATATTTTATCGGAACCCTAGGCTTATCCCTCAATAACTTTTCCATCAAAAATATTTTTAACGGAAAAGCATATAAGCCCCTACCTATGGGTGACGGACAAAAATTGGCTTTGAATTTTCAAATGTCACAACGCTACGAAACATACAGTATCTCTTTTTCCGAACCCTGGTTTGGCGGTAAAAAACCACAAGCCTTTTCCGTTTCAACCTACTACTCTACCTACTACGGATATGACTTCAACAATATGGATTATTACAGTTATAAGGTAGACAGAAATAAAAGATTTATGATTACCGGACTCACCATAGGTTTGTCTAAAAAACTCAAATGGCCCGATGATTATTTCTATTTGAGTCAATCCGTAAGTTTAAATCATTACGAACTAAACAACTATGGAGCCATTGGAACCTTTGGATATGAAAACGGAAGTTCAAATAACTTTGCATACAATTTGTTATTTGGAAGAAGCAGTAGTGGCCCCAACCCTATTTTTCCTACCGTGGGTTCAGAATTTAATTTGAGCATGAAATTAACCCCTCCGTATTCCTTATTCTCATCAATAGATTATGCCAATATAAATAATAATCCCGACTTTTTGGACGAAAACGGAAAACCGGATATGCAAAAAATCAATCAACAAAAATACAAGTTTATAGAATATTACAAACTAAAACTCAACGGCACTTGGTTTACCAATATATATAAAAAACTCGTATTGCGATCTAAAGCAGAATTCGGCTATCTAGGTGCCTACAACCACGATTTGGGAATTCCTCCATTTGAAAGATTTTTTGTCGGAGGAAGCGGTTTAACCGGTGGAAATCTAGATTCGAGAGAAGTAATTCCGTTAAGAGGATATACCGACCAATCACTTAATCGATTATTCTCCGACGGAAGACAAGGCGGAACGATTTACAATAAATTTTCATTTGAATTGCGATATCCCATTACCTTAAAACCCCAAGCATCTATTTATTTATTAACATTTGCAGAAGGAGCCAATACATACAACAATATAAAATATTTTAATCCGTTCTCATTAAAAAAATCTGCCGGAGCAGGTATCAGAATTTTTATGAGTGCTTTTGGTTTACTGGGAATCGATTTCGGTTACGGATTTGATAAAGTCCCCGGATACGGTGGCACACCCAAAGTTTCAGGCTGGCAAACCCACTTTATCATGAACCAAAGATTATAAAAAACCTACTTTGGCACAATTATTTCTTAATATTTTACAGCTATGAAAAATTTATTGTTAATAACCTTGGTATCATTATCAACATTTCTTGGCTCTGCACAAGGACGAATCAGAATAGCTTATGTAGATATGGAATACATATTAAATAAGTTGCCCGAATATCAAACGGCCCTACAAGAATTAGAAGCCAGAGCCGGTAAATGGAAAACGGAAATTGAAAAAAAAACCAAGGAAATTCAAGATATGAAACAAAATCTTGAACAAGAAAAGGTACTTTTGACCAAAGAACTTCTTCAAGAAAAAGAAGAAGAAATAGCTTTTAAAGAAAAAGAATTATTGAAATATCAATTGGAAAAATTTGGCCCCGAAGGAGACTATGTATTGCAAAAAGAACATTTGGTTACCCCCGTACAAGACCGGGTTTTCGGAGCCGTAACAAAATTGATTAAAACCACCAAATATGATATTATCTTTGACAAATCCAATGATAATTTAGGTTTGATCTATACCTCCGGAAAATTAGATATTTCCGACAAAATTTTAAAATTGATTACCAAAGAAAAAGGAAAAGAAAAAAGAGCTAAAAATGCCAAAGAAAGAAATAAAAAGAAAAAAGAAGCTCTTAACGAAGCACAGAAAAAAAGACAAGAATTAGCTGAAAAACGAAAAAAAGAACGCGAAGAAAAACGTAAAAAAGCTTTGGAAGAAAGACGTAAAAAAAGAGAAGCTATAACAAATAAACAAAAAAAGAACAGCGATAAAACAAAAAAAGAAACACCTAAAAAACAAAAAGAAAGCAAAAATACCCAAGAAAAATACGGAAAACAATTAACCCCCGAACAACTCAAAAAATTTCAAGAAGCTCAACAAGAAAAAGCTGAAAAAAAAGCCAAAGGAAAAGACAAAAAATTATCTGCAAAAGAATTAGCCGAAAAACGCAAAAAAGAACGCGAAGAAAGAAGACAAAAAATTTTAGAAGAAAGACGTAAACAAAAAGAAAAGAAAAAACAATCAAATAAAAATAATTAAAAATAAATTCTAAAAATAAATATTATGAGACACTTAAAACTAGTATTAGCAGCATTGTTACTTTGGATAGGCACAACTACTGCAAACGCACAACAAAAAATCGCCCATATCGATGTGCAAAAAATCATGACCGAAATGCCTGAATTCAAATCAGGTCAAGCACAATTGAAAAAATTGTATGCAACCTATCAAAAAGAATTTCAGGAAATGCAAGACGCTTATCAAACTAAATTGAAAAAATATCAAACGGAATCATCGACTGTTTCTGAACAAGAAAATCAAAAACGGGTTAAAGAATTGATGGAAATGGAAAAAAATATCGCCAAAGCCCAACAAGATATCCAAGAAGAAGCAGCCAAAAAAGAAGCTGAATTGATGAAACCTATTCAGGAAAAATTGATGAAAGCTATTAAAGACGTGGCCAAAGAAAAAGGTTATGACTATGTTTTTGACAGCTCAGGCCCTACAAATTTAATAGTAGCCAACGGTCCTGATTTATACAACGATGTAAAAAGCAAATTAGGATTCTAATCATAAATTAAAATCAAAAAAAATCCCGCTATTGGGATTTTTTTTATGAAAAATTTGACATGTAACTTTTATTACAATATATTTATTATATAAAATGATTTTTGTTATATTATGCAAAATTAATAAAATATACCCCTTTTTTATTTTGTAATTTTGAAACACAAAAAATTATTAACAAATTAAAAACTTATCATTATGAAGGGTTTAAAAGAAAAATTATATAAAAAGATTGAAGAACATCGTCCCAGAACCAAAAGATTGGCCAAAGAATATGGCGATGTCGTTGTCGACCAAGTAAAAGCCGGACAAATTATCGGCGGTATGCGAGGTATCAAAAGTTTGATTACCGACATTTCATACTTGGATCCTTATGAAGGAATTCGCTATCGCGGATATACCCTCCCCGAAGTATTTGAAAAACTTCCCAAACCGGAAGGTGCTGAAATGCCTTATGTTGAAGGCTTGTACTATTTATTATTAACCGGTGATATCCCTACCCAAGAACAAGTTGAAGCTTTAATTGTTGACATGAACAATCGCCGTATCATTCCTAAATACGTATGGGATGTAATCGATTCTTTCCCCAGTGAAAGTCACCCTATGGCTATTCTATCTGCTGCTGTAATGAGCTTAGAGCGCGAATCTTTATTCAATGTAAAATACCGTCAAGGTATCAGTAAAATGGATTATTGGGATCCTACTTTTGAAGATGCCACCAACTTATTAGCTAAAATTCCTCTAATCGGTGCTTATATTTATAATAAATTATACAATCCGGAAGGAGGACACCGTTATCCCGATCCTACATTGGATTTAGGTGCCAATTTTGCCTATATGATGGGTAAAGAAGCTCCTTATGACGATGTTTCTCGTATGTATTTTATCATCCATGCCGATCACGAAAGCGGTAACGTAAGTGCCCATACCGGCCACTTAATTGCAAGCTCTTTATCAGACGTTTACTATGCCGTATCCGGGATGATTAACGGTTTGGCAGGTCCTTTACACGGTTTGGCTAACCAAGAAGTATTGCGTTGGTTACAAGGATTAAAAGAACAAATGGGAGATAAAGTTCCCAGCAAAGAAGAATTAACCCAATATGTATGGGATACTTTAAACAGCGGACAGGTTATCCCCGGATACGGACATGCCGTACTTCGCAAAACCGACCCTAGATATAGTGTTCAACGAGAATTTTGTTTAAAACATCTACCCAATGATCCTTTATTCAAATATGTAGATGCTTTGTATGACGTTGTTCCTGGTGTTTTAAAAGAACACGGTAAAGCCAAAAACCCTTGGCCTAATGTAGATGCGCAATCCGGTGTAGTACAATGGCATTACGGAGTACGTGAATACGACTTCTATACCGTATTGTTCTCTATAGGACGAGCCATTGGCGTATTATCTAATATTATTTGGGATAGAGCTTTAGGCTACCCTATTGAAAGACCTAAATCAGTTACTACTGATATGTTAGAAGAAATGGTTGGAATTAAAAAATAAACATACTACTTTTAAACCAGCATAAAAGGAAGGAGGCTGTCTCAAAAGGCAGTCTCCTTTTTTTATTTTTCAAATTTAATCTTATAAAATTTAATCATCAAATGGTTTTTGGCAGGAATAATCGCTTCATCTTTACTGATCATAGTACCTTCAATCGGCATAAAACGAAATTTGGACTTTGTATTTTCTTTTACCACTGCTTGTTGTATAGCACCGGCTGTATTTATTTTTATTCCGTACAAATTTTGCAAATCTTTATCTTTCATATAAAATGAAGCGTTTTTTTCGGGTTTTTTTTGACGGGTATCCGTATACAATATATAATTATTTCCATTATGTAAAGCAGAAAAATAAGAATGTAAAGCCAAACGGGGTTTTACCACTTGTACTTTGTAAACTCTTTTGGCCCATAACACATGACCTTGATTATTGATTTTGATACTGAATAAATCGCCTACTATTTCACGCACCAAGGCTTCTCGGTCTTTCCTTTTTTTCATCATCGGAATATAAAAATCTTCCGAGTTAATCAGTAAACTTCCATCCTCCAATAAATATGACTTACGTACAATCATTTTATGATTTTTTGTCTTCTTAAAAGACTTTTTGTAGGAAGTACTAAGCAATTTATCGGTAAATGCTTCATACATTTGGGATGTCTTATGAAAATTTCCGGGGTGTATATTCATTCTAAACACACCGTCTATGTCATTCAAATCCAAAAAATGTTTTCGATAAAAACCATATACTACTAATTCTTTATTATAAATCAGATGTAATTCTTCCATTACTTTTTCCGGATGAATTTCAAATGACTGAACACCGGATTGACTCAACTTGTATAAAATAAAATTTCGGATATTATCCTTGTTTACCAATTTATTTTTCAAAAAGGGATCTGTTTTGTATATTTTGGCTACTACAAAAACGTTTCCTTTCTCGTTATCCACTACAATATCATTGATATAAAACATTTTTGCAGGAGTATTATTTTGAATGATTTGAGAATTTACCTGTTGAAAATCCTGATTAAATACATTTACTAAATAACGGGTTTTGGTTTTATCAAAATCACGATATATAATAGCAAAATATTTATGATCATCAGAAAACTTAATGAAAATTTTCGGGTTAAAAAAATTAACATCACTGTAATATTTCAATTTTTCATAATACAATGAATTCAAATTGACATACAGATTCACTTCATTTTTGGGGTATATGCCTTTGATTCTAAAAAACTCTTTTTCCTTTACTTCATCAGCTTTCAAATCGGCTGTCAAACGTGAAAACGAAATAAATTTCTGCCGGTAATTGGTTTCCAAATTAATCATATTAAGTTTTTCATCTGCTATAAAAGCACCTTTGATACTTCCTTTAAGGCTTCCTTTGTTAAGTTTAATGGTCTTCGTTTTAATTTGCTCCAAATCATTATTGTAATAGGCGATATAAGATTCCAATACCAATGGATTGGCCAAAAAACCACTTCGTTTGGTACTGATGCTTACAAAACCTCCTTTTGCATCAGGTATAATGTAATCGTTTTGCACGCGGGGAGTAGTCATCCGGTATACCTTACTTTCGGTAATGCTAACAGGTAATTTTTGTGCATAAAAAAAAGAAGCTGTCATCAACAGCCCAATCATAAAAATCCGTTTCATGTTCATAAATTTGTTTGTTTTATAAGTAAATTATTGTATAGTGAATAAAATTATTTGTCAGCTATTTTTTTCACAGGCTGTTGCAAGATAGGATCTTCAAAATACATATCAATCGGAAGGAACTTGTCTCCGGTAGCTTCCGGCACAAATTCTATTTCGTAATCGGCGCGATTGAGTAATATACGCATTGTATTTTCCACTTGTTGATACAGAGGTTTAATCAGCCATTGAATCTCTTCGGGGCCTTGTTTTACTTCGTCGTATAAAGCTTTGCGTTTTTCTTCCATTTTTTGATTGAGCAATTCTTGAAAACGCTGAGATTTTTTCCAAT
>Ga0256843_1003965_pt1 | contig 10062 bp, 13 predicted proteins | sample AlvinellametaG_FD_191572 | JGI IMG/M metagenome (GOLD analysis project Ga0256843, IMG submission 191572) | Pompeii worm associated microbial communities from hydrothermal vent at the East Pacific Rise, Pacific Ocean - Alvinella | ecosystem: Host-associated > Annelida > Integument > Unclassified ... | reverse complement strand
TCGAGGAATTAATTCTTTTTATAAGGCAAGAGATGGTAAAAGAAAATTATTGCATACAAATGATGCAACAGCTTTTTCAGGGAGAATGTTAATTGCTATTATGGAAAATTATCAAACTAAAGATGGAAAAATTAAAATTCCTGAAGTTTTGAGAAAATATATGGGGGGAAGAGAATTTATTGGATAAAATATATAATTATGTCTTAAATTAAATATTTAATTTGTTTTTTTTCAATCCTTCTATTATAAGAAGTTATTTAAATTAACTTTTTTAATTTATTAAATTATTTTTTGTTTGAGTTTGGATTTAAGTATTTATTTTTTTTCAAAAGATAAAAATGTTATAATAGTTGAATGGGATATTATGCAAAAAGAAGATTAGTTATTTTATTTTTCTTTTTATTAATTATTAGCTTGATATCATATTTTATTTATTGAAAATACTTTAAGGTTTATCCAACTTGTTTTGATAATATCCAGAATCAAAATGAAGAAGATGTTGATTGTGGTGGTCCTTGTAAAAAAATATGTACTTTTAAAGCAGAAAAAGTAAATATTGATTGATTTAGGTATTTTGAAGTTATTGATGGTGTTTATAATTTAGCAGGGGTTGTAGAAAATCCAAATTTTTATTATTCTTTAAAAATAAAATATGAAATTAGATATCTTAATAAAGAAGGTCGAGTTATTGGAATTATTCGTGATCATGTAAAACTTGAACCACTTGAAAAAAGAGTTCTATTCTATCCAGGAATCAGAATTAAAGGTCAAAAAATTGATAAGGTAACTTTTAATTATACAAATATATATGATTTAAAGCAATCAAAACCATTAGATAAAAAAATAATAGTTAAAACTAAAGAAATTACAGAAAATAAAGATGGATTAACTCGTTTAAAATTAGTAATTCATAATTCATCTTTGGTACCACAGTCAAATTTACTTATAACTGCAGTATTAATTAATGAACAAGGGAATGCAATTGATTTAAATCAAACTTTAGTTGAAAATATTGATTCAAGAGAAGATAAGGAATTATTTTTAACTTGAAGAAGAAAAATAGAAGACAAAATTAGTCGTATTGATGTTTATGTTGAAAAAGAAAACTTTGATAAAATTGAAATTTTAGAATAAAAATATGATAAATAATAGAAAAAAAAAATTAGAAGAAGAAATTAGAAAAATAGTATCTTCATTTATAAATGAACATACAAATAGAACTAGTTTGATTACGGTAACTCGTGTTGATGTATCACCAAATTTAGCAAAGGTTGATTTATATGTAACAGTTTTTCCAGAAAGTGGAGAAGAATCAGCCTTAAATTTTTTAAAAAGAAAAAGACCGGAAGTTAAAGAAGCTATTAAGAAAGGAATGAATATACGAAGAATTCCTTTTGTTGATTTTGAAATTGATATGGGTGAAAAAAATAGACAAAAAATAAATGAATTATTATAAGATTTTTTTATTTGAATTTAAGGATAAAAATAGTTGATTTATTTTTTTTACTTTTTAAATTTATTTTTATTTTATATTTTTCACAAATATCTTTAACAATCGCCAAACCTAAACCGCTACCACTATTTTCATTTAGAACTCTAGCTTTATCAATTTTATAAAATCTCTTAAAAATATTTTCTTGTTCATCTTTTGGAATTCCAACTCCATAATCTTTAATTTTAAAAATACCATTTTCTAAAACCAATTCAATTTTTCCATTTTGTTTTGAAAATTTAATTGCATTGTGTAAGAGATTAAAAAATATTTTTTCCATATCATTTTTTTTTGCCAAAAAATAAAAATCTTCAAATTCTGTTTTTCATTCAATATTTTTTTTCTGACTAAAATTTTCAAGTTTCTTTTTTACATCCAAAATAACATCCTTTAAATTTATCTCTTCTATTTCAGTTTCTGTTGTTTTTCTTTTTTCCAACTCTAACAAATCATCAGTAATTTTTATCAAACGAGAAACCTCAACCTCTAAATCTTTAAAGACTTCTTGAGCCTCGCCCACCTTTCAATCTTCTTGATTTTTTGAAATTTCCAATGTTATTTTAATTGCTGAAAGTGGATTTTTTAACTCATGCGAAACATCAGCTAAAAATTTTTTCATTCTTTCATTTTTTATTTCAATTGGCTTCATACTCAAACCAGCAAAAAAATAACTCAAAAGACCTGCAATAATCATTAAGAAAAATTCTAATTCAAAAAGTCAATTTTGAATTACATCAACAAAGATTTTATGATAATTTATCAAATCATTTGTTTGAAAAGAATACACCTGTGGTTGAGTTGAAACTATCATCATACCATTCTTATTCATAAAAACAGACTTTTGTTGATGAAAATAAACATTAACTTTTTTTTGATATTTTTGAGATTCATTCTGTAAAATACCAAAAAGTGAAAAAGTAAAAATATTTAAAATTAGAAAAACCACTAAAAGATAATAAAAACTTATCTTTCATCTTGCTTTTTGAAAATCACTCCCAAAAAAATTTTTCTTAAACCTAATCCAAACGGTAACCAACTCCGCGGACAGTTTTGATAATATTTTTTTCATCATAAAATAATTTTTTTCTTAAATTTTTCACATAAACATCAATAGAATTACTCCAAGGGGTATCAGCAAAATCATTTATTTCATTAAAGATTTCATTTCGACTTAATGCCTTTCCTCTATATTTTAACAAAACCTCCAGCAAAGAAAATTCCTTTGGCGAAATTTTTACCTCCTCGTTATTTTTATAGACTGTTCTTTTAGTCAAATCAATCTCAACAGTCGCACTCAAAGAAATTTTTTCATCAACCAAATCATTTTTCTTTCTTCTATTTAAAGCATTGATTCTCGCCAAAAGCTCAGCAAAACCAAAAGGTTTGGTCAGATAATCATCAGCCCCTAAATTTAAACCATTCACCTTGTCTTCCAAACTGTCTTTAGCTGATAAAATTAAAATTGGTAATTGAATTCCATCACGGCGAGTTTCGGCACAAATTTCCTCACCATTTTTTTCTGGTAACATTAAATCTAAAATTACCAAATCCAATTCTTGATGATGATGTTTTAAAAAATTCAAACCATCGTCGCCTCTCACAAAATGTTCTACAAAAATTTTTTCTGCCTTCAATCCTTTGATGATTGATTTTGCCAAAAGCTGATTATCTTCTATCAATAAAATTTTCATTTTTTTAATTATAACTTATTTTTTCTTAATTTTTAAAAGCATAAAAATTATTCCCAACAACAAAAATACAATAGCAAAAAATTCCAACCAAAATTGAGAATTAAAACCGAATTCTTTTTTAATTTTTTGAAAATTATTTAAAGATTGATTTTCTTTCAACAAATCTTTTTTCGCTTCATTTTTCTCTCTACTTTTTTCTTCTTCATTCTGATTTAAAGTTAAAAGCTTTTTAAGCTCATCATTTTTTTCATCAGCACTTTTTTCCTCGCTCTCATTAGCTCCATCTTTCTCATCATCAACAGAATTATTTAACAACTTATCTTTTGTTTTTTCAATTAGTGATTTCTCAACCTTAATTTTTATTTTTTGACTTTTCACCTCTTTGCCATTTTCTTTTGCAATCGCTTGAATCTCAAAACTTCCACCCTTTTTTGGTTTCAAATCAAAAATCTGACTTTGTTGAGACTGCATTTGTCCATTAATAATACTTACATTTTGAGAGGTGCTTCTCCCCACAATATCAAAATTTTGCAAACCAGCAAGAGCAACCTGATTATTATCAACCTGACCGGAAATGGACAACTTAATTTCTAAAATATCATCGGTGCTCAAATTTGTTTTATTTGCTGTTAAATTTAAATCCGCTGCAAAAACAAAACTTACTCCAAAAAACAAAAAGCTAAAAATAAAAAATATTTTTTTTATCACCATTTTAATTCTATTTTTCATATTCATATTTTAACAAAAAAAAGATGAAAAAAAGATGAAAAAATTATTTTTTATTTATTTCATCAATTTTTTTAAGTTCAAATTCAATCAGTCTTTTTTTGATTTTTTTTCCAAAAAATATAAAGAAAAATATATATAAAATCACAAAAATATATCAATAAGATTTAATTTTTTCAAAAATATTTAAAATATTATTTCCAAAATAATAAGCTGGTATCATTATTGATGCAGATCAAAATAAAGCAGAAATATAATTAATAATAAAAAATCTTTTAGTGTCGAATTTAGTCATTCCAATAACAATAGGGATAATTGTTCTTAATCCATATAAATATCTTTGAATAAAAATTACTAAAATATCGAATTTTTTTAATATTTTTTTAATTTCATCAACAATAATTTCGTTATTTTTAATTTTATCTTTTACTATATCAAAATGTTTTTTTCCAATATAAAATCAAAATAAATCACCAAGCATTCCACCAGTCCCTGCTATAAAAATAGATAGACCTAGTTCCATATGACCAGTAAATGATAATACACCAGCTAAAACAAGTGCAGTTTCACCTTCAAAAAAAGTTCATATTAATAAAATCAGATAACCATAGTGAGTCATTAAATTTGTAAAAAATTCTGTTCAATTCATTGTAAATAATTATAACATATATAAAATTTTTGCTATAATTTAAAAATGAAAAGAAATATTTATATAAGTCTATTTGTATCTTCAATTATAGCATCTTTAGTTTCAGAATATTTTAATATTGGATTATTTTCTTTTGAAGGAGTGATGATTAATACAATTTTATCTATAATTTTTATTTTTATAGCTTATAAAATAACTAAAAATAATTTTTAAATTTTAATAAAAAATTAAAAAATGTTATAATTAAAATATGAATATAACAAGACATGGAAAAACTTTTTTGAAATTATCTTATTCAGATAAAACAATTGCTTTAAATCCAGTTTCTAATGAATCTAAAGAAAAAGTTTCAAAATTTGGTTCAGATATTGCTATTTCAACTCTAGCTCATCCAGATTTTAATGGTTTTGAAAATGTAAAATTTGGAAACAAAGAACCTTTTGTAATTAAAGGTCCTGGGGAATATGAAATTTCTGGAATTTTTATTAACGGTTATGGTGTGAAAGGTAGATTTCAAGGAGAAGATAAAATTTTAACTTCCTATAGTTTGTTGGTTGATGGTTTGAAAGTGGCATTTTTTGCTCCAATTTCAAGTGGAGAAGAATTTTCAAATGAAGCTTTTGAAGAATTTGCTAAGGCGGACGTTTTCATTTTGCCTATTGGTGGTGGTGATGCTTTTTCGGCTAAAGATGGTTGAAAATTTTTAAAACAATTTGGTCCTAAAATTATTATTCCACTTTATGAAAATGAAAATGATTTGGTTGAATTTAAAACAGAAACAAATTTGGCTTTTGAAGATGTGGAAAAAATTTCTTTGAAACAAAAGGATTTACCTGCAGAAGGAAGTGTAAAAATATTTAATCTAAAAATTTCTTAGATTTTTTTCTTTTTTTTGTTATAATATTTTTATGAAAGAAATAGTTTTTATATTTTTTATATTTATTTTATCAAGCTTAACTACTTCCACTATTGTAGCTCAAAATATTGACTGCTTATATGGTGTAAACGAGTTAACTGGAACTTGTAAAACTGCTGGTGAAACAGTTGATTATAGTGGTGATAAAAAAAATAGTACAACAGGTACTGCTCCCGTATCTAATAATGGGCGTAATAGACATAGTGGAAAAACAACTGGTACTGCTCCCGTATCTAATAATGGGCGTAATGGACATAGTGGACATATTAATACTGATAAAGTAGGTGTTAGTACTATAAAAGTAAAAAAACAAATAACAGGTAAAACGATTGAGAAATATTGTGCTAATAAGGAAGAAAAAATGCGAGATGCACATACTTGAGGAAAAGGTTTTGTTCAATATGATAGTGTTTGTAGTAAATACTGAGGTGGAAAAGATGGCTACCACGCCTTTATGGATGGTTTAAATAAAATTATTTCTTGAATTTTTAAAATAGCTTTGCTTTTGGGTGCTATAGCTTTAATTTCTGGTGGCGGTTTGTATTTGTCTTCAGCATACAATCCTAAAAGACGAGAATTGGCAAAAAATATTCTTGTGAAAACTTTTATGGGAGTTGTTTTGATTTTCATTTCTTGATATGTAATTGACTTTATTATCGATACTTTATCATCAGATAAATATTCAGGGCTAAAATAATTTTTTATAATATGTTAATATATTTTTATGTTAATGTATTTTTTTATATTATTATTTTTAATAATTTTAATTTGGTTATTTTGAAAATGAAAAAATCGAGTAATTTTAATTACTCATTCTGGAGATTTTCATTTGGATGAAGTTTTTTCTACAGGAGTTTTATTGAAAAAAATAAAAAAAGAAAGAAAATTTTTTCAACTTATAAGAACTCGTGACAAGAATATTATTGAAAAGTGAAGAAAAGAAAGAAATTTGAATAAACGGGAAGTTTATATCTATGATATTGGAGGAAAGTATGATTGAGAAAAAAATGAATTCGATCATCATCAAATCGGCGGGGCGGATAAAAGAGAAAATGGAATTGAATATTCTTCTGCAGGTTTAATTTGAAAACATTTTGGTTTAGATTTGGTTGGAGAAAAATATATTTGAGAAAAAATTGATAAAGAATTTGTGGTGGCTATTGATGCTATTGATAACGGTCAAGAGATAGTAGAAAAAAAATACGGTTTTAAAATGTTCGATTTAAATGATTTGTTAAATTTATATTTTCCTAAAAAGCGTAGTGAAAATAAAATGAAAAAATCATTTTTACGAGCAGTAAAATTGGTCCAGTTTATTTTAGAAAGAAAAATAAAAAAAGCTCAGAAAAATCTTGAAGATATTCAGAAATTGAAAGAAATATATCAGAATTCAAAAGATAAAAGATTTTTGGTGGTTGAAGATGAGAAAATTAGTACTTCATTGATTACAGATTTATTTCCAGATGTTTTATTTGTAGTAAAAAAACAGAAAGATGATGTTTGGTATATTCAAACTATTCGGGTAAAGAAAGATGAATTTTTAAGAAGAAAATATTTGCCTAAAGATTGAGGAGGTTTAGAAGGGAAAGAGCTGGATAAGGTTACTGGTTTGGATGGAGGTATTTTTTGTCATAGGGCTTTGTTTGTGGCTTCTGCTAAGACAAAAGATGTAGCAGTTGAGATGGTAAAAATAGTTTTAAAAAAATAAAAAAACTTATTCACACTTCACTTTTGGAATTAAGTTTATTTCATTAAAAGTTACTTGTTTTTTGTTTGGTACAGTATGAACGATTTTTTTGAATTGCTTTGATGTTTGATAATAAGGTTTTACATTTCCTTCAATAATTCCATCTTCAGTAATTTTATAAAGTCTTTCTCACAATTCTTGACCTTCGTTTCTTTTATCACTATTTCCAAAAACAGTTAATAAATTATCTTCTTTTAATCCAGCAAAATAATATTTCTGTTGAGAATTTTCATCTTGAAAAATATCTTCTCCAGCTACAGCAATTTTTTTTGCATTTTTTAAATTGATAACTTTGATTTTTATTTTTCTAATTTTATCTCCAGATTTTTTTTCAAAACATTGATATAAATTTTGTTGATTATTATTTTCTAAATTGTTTTTTTGTTTTTTATAAAAATATGATAAGCCAAAAAAGCTGATTATTAAGATAAATAAAATAATTAAAATGAAGTTTTTGTTAATTTTTAACATAATAAAATTATATCATTTCATTTAAAAAAATAAAAACATTTTTTCATTTTTTTTTCATTTTTTTTTGATAATATTTATTTATGTTTAAAAAGTATAGCAATATTTTATTTTTATTTTTAATTATTTTTTTAGGGTTTGTGGCGTTTGTTTTAGCAAATTTTTTACCAAATCAATTAGCTTGAAAAATATATAATAAAAAAGGTATTGAAGAAAATAATTTAAATTTAAAAGAAAAATATTTTTCTCAGGCTAATAAAAAATATAGTCAATGGAAGTTGGCTATTAAAAATAATCAATTAGATACTTTGTATCAAAAAAAAGAATATAAAGTTTTAGAAAAAAAAATAAATAATATTTTAAATAATGAATGTTCTATTAAAAAACAAAAAGAAATATCAGAATGATGTGAAAATATTTTTTATTTAAATGGTTTAGTTAAATATCGTTTAGGTGAACAAAAAAAAGATTTAGAACAACAAAAATTTTTTAAAGAAGCAATTTTTAATTTTCAAAAAAGTTTAAAAATAAATCCAAAAAATAGATGGGCTCAAGAAAATATAAAATTTATTTTAAACAAATTAAAAAAAGATAAAAGTAAAAAGAATACAAAAAATAATCAACAGAAAACAAAGCAAGAAAATAATCAACAAAATTCTAATTTTAAAAATAATAAAAAACAAAATAATAATAATAAAGCAAAGCAAAAAAACAATCAAAACAAAAATCAAAAAAGGGGAAAAAGTAATTTACAATCTAAAAATAATCAAGTAAAAAACAATAATAGTTCAGCAAAATCTAGGCTTCCACAATCAATTCAAAAAGCTCTTAAAAAAAGAGAAAAAGAATTAGATAAAAATCAAGAAAAACAAATAGGATTTTCACGATCAAAAGAACAAGCAAAAATGAATCAAGAAAGATTTCAATCAAACCCTTTTGCAAATGATCCATTTTTTAAAGCATTCTTTGGTAATGATCCATTCTTTAATCAAGTGTTTAACAATAGAAAAAAGAATTTTAGAAAAAATATTTCTAATTCGGATGAAAAAGATTGATAAAAAAATTACTCAGATTTTTGAGTAATTTTTTCAACAGCAATTTTATGAGCTGCTAAACGTCAATCAATATTTTTTTCTTGAGCTTCGTTTTTAACTTCTTCGTAGGCTTTTAAAATTTTTGTTTTTAATTTTTCATTTACTGTTTCTAAATCCCAGTGTTCGTTTTTTAAATTTTGTTCTCATTCAAAAACGGAAACAATCACTCCACCAGAATTTGCTAACAAATCAGGAATAATTAAAATATTTTTTTTCAACAAAACCTCTTCGGCTCGCGGACTAATTGGTCCGTTAGCCAATTCAATAATTTCCTTGGCTTGAATTTTTTCAGCATTGTCAAAAGTAATAACATCACCCAAAGCAGCAGGAATCAAAATATCAACATTTAATTCTAACAAATCTCCATTGGAAATTTTTTCATTTTTATCTCATTCTGAAAGTCTTTTTTTTGTTTTTCCGCTATAAATAAAATTATAAATTTCATCAATATTTAAACCATTTTCTTTTTCAAAAATTCCAGTTTTAGAATCCGAAACAGCTACAACTTTATAACCAGCATCAAATAAAAGTTTTGCAATTGTGGCTCCAGCGTTTCCGAAACCTTGAATGGCTATAGAAATTTCTGATTTATTTTCAATATTTTTATATTTTTCTTGAATAATGTAGAAGGCTCCCATAGCAGTGGATTTGTCTCTTCCTTCTGAACCACCATCAGCTACAGTTTTTCCAGTAATAAAAGCAGGGCTTTTTTCTCCAATCATTTTTTCAAATTCATCTCGCATTCAGCCCATAATTTTTGGATTAGTATTAACATCTGGAGCGGGAACATCAATTTTTGGTCCTAAATATCTTCAAAATTCTTGAATATAACCACGAGAAATTTTTTCTAATTCATTTTCAGAATAATCTTTTGGGTTTATTTTAACTCCACCCTTAGCTCCTCCAAAAGGGAGTTCAGTTAGGGCGGTTTTTAAAGACATAATGAAAGCAAGTTCAGAAACTTCTTCTAAATTTACATCTTGATGAAAACGGATTCCACCTTTTCCAGGTCCTAAATTTCCATTGTATAAAACTCGAAAAGCTTGAATGATTTCAATTTTTCCGTCATCACGAGTAATAGGAAAATTTGCTTCTAAAATTCTTCGAGGGTTTTTAAAAATTTTTAATTTTTCTTCATCTATTAAGTTTGCATTTTTTAATTTTTCAATTTCAATTTGGCAAACCTTACAAATGGCATTTTCATTTTTATCGTACATAACTTTTAAATTATAACATTATAGTCAAGTATTTTTTAAAATACGTTATAGATAAAAATAAA
>Ga0256843_1003963_pt1 | contig 10064 bp, 11 predicted proteins | sample AlvinellametaG_FD_191572 | JGI IMG/M metagenome (GOLD analysis project Ga0256843, IMG submission 191572) | Pompeii worm associated microbial communities from hydrothermal vent at the East Pacific Rise, Pacific Ocean - Alvinella | ecosystem: Host-associated > Annelida > Integument > Unclassified ... | reverse complement strand
GACGAAAAGATCGCCACGCTGGAGGCGGCGGTCGCGGCGAACGAAGCCAACATCGCTTCGCTGAAAGCGCTGCTCGAAACGCTGGCGACACAGGTCGACACGATCAACGCCGACTACGTTTCCAAAGACGAATACAACCGTCTCGTCAACGACATCAACCGGTTCAAGCAGGAGGTCGCCCGCACGCTCAAGTCGGTGACGGTCACTTCGAAAGCTCCGGCCGACCCCTATGCGTCGATGTCGAGCAGAAAACTGGCGGCGGAAGCGAAAAAGAACTACGACAGGCTCTATTTCCGCAAGGCGATTCCGATGTACGAGGAACTGATTCGCCGTAACTACAAGCCCGCCTATGCCCACTTCATGATCGGCGAGATGTGGCACTACCGCAAAAAGTGGCAGAAAGCCCTTTCGTATTATAAAGCCAGCGCCAAGCTCTACGACAAGGCATCGTACATGCCGAAACTGATGCTCCACAGTGCGGAGTGCATGATCCATACCGGCGACAAGACCCACGCCGAACGTTTCCTCAAAGCCCTCAGGGCCAAATACCCGGATTCGCCCGAAGCGGCGAAGGCCGACAAACTGCTCGCGCGGCTTTGAGCCGTCGGCCGCGCTTCGCGGCTAACCCCCGTACTTCAGCCGCTTGATAGATAGATAAAGCTACAATCTACCGAATTTTTTACAAAGGTTTTTCTATGGCAATCGAAAACAATCAGGTCGTCTCGATCGAGTACGAAGTCCGTGACGGCGACAAGGTCGTCGATTCGAACGTCGGCGGCCAGCCGCTGGTCTTCATGTTCGGCAAGGGACAGATCATTCCGGGTCTCGAAAACGGGATCAGGGACATGGAAGTCGGCGAAAAGCGCGACGTGCTCGTCAAGGCGGCAGACGCCTACGGCGACTACAACCCGGAAGCGACCCAGGAGGTGCCGAAAGAGCAGTTCGCGGGCATCGATCTGGAAGAGGGCATGACCCTTTACGGACAGGGAGAGGACGGCAGTACCGTCCAGGTCGTCGTCAAGGAGATCAAAGACGATTCCGTCGTCGTCGATTTCAACCACCCGATGGCGGGCAAGGACCTGATGTTCACCGTCACGCTGAACAACGTCCGCGACGCTTCCGCGGAAGAGATCCAGAGCGGAGTCCCGGCGGAGAACAAGGCCGAAGAACACTGCAGCGATGGCAGCTGTGGATGCCACTGAGTTTCTGACCGCTTCGCACGCCTCCGTCGAGGCGCTCCGGACGGCGACGCTGCTGAAAACCCTTTCGGTCAGTGCCCTGATCATCGGGGCGAAAGGGACGGGAAAACGGACGCTGGCCCGGATGATCCTGCCGGGGGCTCCGGTGCTCGACGCTTCGGATTTCGACAACCTGCTCAATGCGCTTGAGAGCAACGGCGAAGTTGTTCTGACGCATATTGAACAGTGCCCCAACACCGCCGTGCTGATCGAACGCATCCGCAGCGAACAGATCCGGGTGGTCGCGACGAGCGGGACGGATTATCTGCCCGAAGGGGTCACGGAATTTTTCAGTGTCCGCATTTCTCTGCCGCCGCTGTCGGAACGTCCCGAAGACATCGAAGTCCTGGTCCGCCGCTTTCGGGAAGAGGCGGCGGAGCTGTTCGGCATCGATGCGGGGCAGATCCGTTTCGACCGGACGCCGGACGTCGGCGACAACGCTTTTTCGCTGCGGCGGCAGGTCTACTTTTCCGCACTGCTCGGTGAAGTGAGCGAACAGGAAGTGATGCAGGTCATGGAAGAGTATCTCGAAGACGCCATGGGCTCGAACAACGATTACCGGAAATACCTGCATCTTTACGAGGTGCCGCTGATCCGTACCGGTTTGCGGCGTTTCGGTTCCCAGCTTCAGCTGGCGGAGCGGCTGGGCCTCAACCGCAACACCCTGCGCAAAAAAATCGCCGAGAACGAGGCTTACGGCCTCAATCTTAAAGCCAAGGAGTCATGATGAGTCAGAAAATCGCGATGGTTTTCCCGGGACAGGGAAGCCAGAGTATCGGAATGGGAAAGGCGTTCTACGACGCCAGTGACTATGCCAAAGAGATGGTCGAAAAGGCGAGCGAGCGCATCGGCACCGATTTCAAAAAACTGCTTTTCGAAGAGAACGACAAGATCGACCAGACCGCCTACACGCAGCCGGCGATTCTGCTGGTGTCGATGATGGCGTACAAACTGTTTCAGGAAGCGCGTCCGACGAAACCGGAACTGCTGCTGGGGCATTCGCTCGGCGAGATCTCCGCGGTCTGTGCGGCGGGAGCGGTCGACTACCTCGACGCCGTCGAGCTGGTTCACCGCCGCGGCGAACTGATGCAGGGCGCCTGCGAGGGAGTCGAAGCGGGGATGATGGTGATCGTCGGCCTGGACGACGAAAGCGTGGAAAACATCTGCCGCGACGCCCGTAACAAGGAGAACAGACAGGTGTGGCCGGCGAACTACAACCAGGACGGCCAGCTGGTCGTCGCGGGCCTGAAGCCGGACCTTCAGAGCCTCGAAAGCACTTTCAAGGAAGCCGGGGCCAAGCGCGCCCTGCTGCTGAACATGTCCGTCGCCAGCCACTGCCCGCTGCTGGCATCCGCACAGCAGCCGCTGCGCGACGAGCTGGAAAGAGTGTTGCACGATCCGTTCACGGCACCGGTCGTCTCGAACGTTACCGCAAAACCGTACCATACGAAACAGCAGGCGGTCGAACTGCTCAGCGAACAGCTGGTGCAGCCGGTACGCTACAAGCAGTCGATCGCCGCCGTCGCCCCGCAGGTGGACCTGGCGATCGAATTCGGCAACGGCAAGGTGCTCGCCGGCCTCAACCGCCGTATCGCCAGAGAGATGAAAACGCTCAACGTTTTCGACACGGATTCCCTGCAGGCGACGCTCGACGCACTGTCATGAAAATCGTTCTGGTGCAAAACGCTCCCCGGCTCAACCGTTCGAATCTCGAGTCGGTAGCGGCGACGGCTTCGGCGCAGGAAGAGGGATGCACCGTCGTTTTTCCGGAACTGGCGCTCAACGGCTATCTGCTTCAGGACAGGCTTTTCGAAGACGCCTGGGAGACCGGGGAGCTTTCTGTACTCGCGGAGGCGAGCCTCCGCCGCGATATCGTCGTGGGTGCGGCGGTGAGAGAAAACGGCCGCATCTACAACAGCGCGCTCTATTTTTCGGGAGGAAAGCTGCTGCATCTGCATCACAAAACCCATCTTCCCAATTACGGAATGTTCGAAGAAGCACGCTATTTTTTCAAAGGCGACGGTGTGGAGCTGTTCGAGACGGCGGCGGGCAGTACGGCGATGCTGGTCTGCGAAGATCTCTGGCGCGCCGAAACCCTTGCCGAAGTGGCCCGGAAGCAGCCGGACATGGTCTACGTCATCGCCAACTCCCCCGCCCGGGGTTTCGAAGAGGCGGGACTGGAGATCGAGGCACAGTGGGACGCGCTGCTGAAATCCCTGGCACTGCTGGGCAGTACCTATGTCGTTTTCGTCAACCGTGTCGGGTTCGAAGACGGCCTCGGTTTCTGGGGCGGCAGCCGCGTCATCACGCCTGCGGGCGAGACCGAGACGAAACTGCCGCTGTTCACGCAGACGCTGGAAACGGTGACGCCCGACCGGCAGCTGCACCGGGTCCGTAAATGGCTGGCGAAGTTCGATTGAACAAGGAGAATATCATGAAACGGATGAGCATTGCGGCGGCCGCCGTGACGGTAGTGGCGGTTTTCGCTTCCGCGGCACCGCTGGAATATTACAGTGACGAGGTACACTACAAACCGGCACGCTACGACGGATTCGCCGGCTTCGGCAGCTGGATCAAAGCCCGGTGTCACCGTTCCCCGGTGGTGCTGCTTCCGCGGGAAAAAGCGCCGGAAGACGCTTCGCTTTCGGAAGTTTACGAACGCTTCAGGGATTCGAAAGCGATACTCGAGAGAACGGAAGCCGAGCTGAAAATGCTTGAGAAAGCCGCGGAAGAGATGGAGTATGAAAACGCCGACGCCCGGCAGGTGATTTCCAATACCGCCGCCCTGGCCGAACGGAAGGTGAACATCGGAAACGAGCGCCGTCTGGCACGGCTGCGATACGATGCCGCGCTGAAACAGCTCTCCGCCGCGGGACAGAACGACCGCCTGCTGCCGATGTATCTGGCCGTTCCCTGCGAGGCGCCGGAACTGATCGTGCCGTCGTACAAACTCTCCATCCGCCCGCGGTACCGGGCGACGATCGACGAGGCGAACGAGAAAATCACCGTCGAAGAAGTACTGGAGCTGCAAAACCGGAGCGGGGTGGATATCCGGGCGGAAAAAGGGGTGTTTCATACCTATCCGCTGCACGAGTCGCTGCGGCGGCTGGAATTCCGGCCCTGGGTGATCAATCGCCCGTCGGTGAGGGCGCGTTCGAAAGCGATGGCGGCGGAGGATGCGATGCCCGTGATGGCGGCGGTTTCCGCGAGTGCTCCGGCGGCGAAACGGGTCAACGACAAGACGTACACGCTCGAGCATCTCGATCTGCCCGCCGACGGCAGCAAGGTGGTGCTGCCGGTTTCCGAAACGACGCTGCCGGTCGAGACGCAGCGCGTCGTCTATCCGTTTCTGGATACGCGGGTATTCATGACCTATCTTTTCGAGCCGAAGACGCGGGTGATGAGTCCGCGCTGGCAGGTGAGTGCGGGAGACACCGTTTCCGACAGCGCCTTCGGCGAATACGAAAAGAACCGTTACCGGCTCTACGTTTCGGTCGACCGCGATGTCCGTGTGCGTCGCAAACGTGATATCCACGCGGATTCACAGGGTTTTTTCACCGGGGCGAAGATCAAGGACGGCTATACCGTCGAGCTGACGAATCTGTCGGACCGGCTCAAGCCGATCAGGGTGATCGAGAGGATTCCCGTTTCGACAACGGACAGGATCGAAGTGACCGACCTGCGTATTTCCCCGTCGGACCTGCCCTACAAACGGGGCAAAGAGGGAAAACTCACCTTTATGCTGACACTGCTGCCGCATGCGACCCGTGTCATTCACGTCGGTTTTACCGTCAAACACGACCGGGACGTACCGGTACGCTACTGAAAAACGAAACCATCTCAGGATACGGAACATGAAAATAGGAATTATGGGAGCGATGGTCGAGGAAGTGGAACCTTTCCTCGAACTGGGCGAACACGAACCGCTGCTGAAGTATTTCAAAAAGCACAACGACGTCGAGTACGCGGGCAACCTCTACCACGAGGCGAAGTACAAGGGCCTGGACATCGTGCTTGGCTACAGCAAGATCGGCAAGGTCAACGCGGCGCTGACGGCGGCGACGATGCTGGAGAAGTTCGGCTGCGAGATGCTGCTGTTTACCGGCGTCGCCGGTGCGGTCAATCCCGAGCTGAAAATCGGCGACCTGATCGCCGCGACGCAGCTGTGCCAGCACGACCTCGACATCACCGCGTTCGGCCATCCGCACGGCTACGTTCCCGAAGGGAAGGTCTATGTGGAGCCTTCGCGGCATCTGCTGGCGATCGCGAAACAGGTCGCCGACGAGAAGGGGATCGAACTCAAGGGCGGCATTATCGCCACGGGTGACCAGTTCATCGCCGATCCGGAGCGCAAGGCGTGGATCGAGAAGACTTTCGACGCCGACGCCATCGAGATGGAAGGCGCCGCGGTCGCCGTGGTGTGCGACGCCCTGAACGTGCCGTTTTTCGTCCTGCGGGCCATCAGCGACGCGGCCGACATGGACGCGGCCTTCGACTTCGACGAATTTCTCAAACACTCCTCGCAGGTGAGCAGCAGTTTTGTCATGGGGATGCTGGAGAAGATCGTTCAGGACGTAAATGTTTGAAAAGTTGTGCATCATACGAAGCGTTGCATGCCGCCGAAGTAGCTGGAGAACGGGAGATATTTATCAAAAGCTATCTGGCTCTACTGAATGAGCATAAAGACAGTATCGTGAATGATCATGACCGGCAAATGATGGTATCGTAAGTGACGATGGTTCGAAAATCACCGACTTGATTAACATCTTCAAATCGAAAAGCGGGACATAGTATGACAGAGAGAGAGCTTCGGAATCATTTGGAGGCATTATGCGGTATCGAAGATGAAGCATGCGAACATAAGGAGTTCAAAACGCTGCGGCATAACCTGAGCAACGCCGAAGGCAAAGATCTCGTCAGTTATGTTTCCGCATTGGCCAATATGGAGGGTGGGATCATCCTTTTGGGTGTGAAAGACCGCACTTTCGAGATCGTGGGTCTCGATGACACTGGCCATCTGGCGCCTCAAAGTCTTCCCCATCGATTGACCGAACTGTGTGCCAACCTCAGTACCGAAGGGCTTTTCGTCGACGAGTTTGTGACGGACGACACCCGAAAACGGGTGTGGGTCGTGCATGTGCCGAAACATCTGCCACGAAAGCCGGTTTATGCGCACAAAAAAGCGTGGCAGCGTAACGGTGACAGCCTTGTACGCTTGACACAGGAACGGGAAACGATGATTCTTTCCGAACCCATGGCACGTTTGGAGGACTGGAGCATGGCGATCGTGGAGGGTGCTGCGATCGATGATCTTTCGTCCGAAGCGATCATCGTGGCACGGGAAGAATACAAGGTCAAGCATCCAGCCCTGGCCGATGAGGTGGATGAATGGGACGATACTGTATTTCTCAATAAATCCAAATTCATGATCGGCGGTAAGATGACACGTACCTGCCTGCTGCTTCTTGGTAAAGAAGAAAAAGCCTATCTGCTGACACCTGCCGTACCGAAGATTACATGGGTGCTCAAAAACGAAGATGGAATCGAAGAGGGATATGAGCATTTTGGATTGCCTTTGCTTTTGAGTGCCCGTCAACTGCATGCGAAAATTCGTAATCACAAGATTCGTGTCATGTCCGATGCCCGGCTTTTCCCGGACGAGATACAAAAGTACGACTCCTGGGTCATTTACGAGGCGATGCATAACTGTATTGCGCACCAGGACTACGAGATGGGCGGGAGGATCAATGTCGTGGAGTATCCCGATCGTCTGATATTTTCCAATTTGGGTTCTTTTATCCCCGGCGATGTGGAGAGCGTGATTCGCAGGGATGCGCCGCCGGAGCGTTACCGCAACTCCTTTCTCGCTCAGGCGATGGTCGAGATCAATATGATCGATACCATCGGCAGCGGTATCAGGCGCATGTACAACAAAATGAAGCGGCGTTTTTTTCCTATGCCGGATTTTATCATCGAGCCGGAGCGTGTAGAAGTGCGAATCTACGGCCGGATTCTGGATGAGCGTTATGCGACGCTTCTGGCAAATGATGCGTCACTGAGTCTTTTTGATGTTATTGCGCTGGACAGAATTGTCAAAAAATTACCGGTTGAAGATGTAACGATCCGTGAGTTGCGGTCGAAAAAACTGATCGAAGGACGTAAACCGAATATTCATATCTCAGCCAAAGTCGCTCAGGTTACGGGAGAAAAGGCAAAATACACACGTTATAAAGCGATGGATAAACAGTACTACTTCGATCTTATTCTCAGTGGTATCCGTCAGCATGGCTTTTTGACGCGTCAGGATATCGACGATTTGTTGACCGATAAATTGCCTGACTATATGACGGTAAAGCAAAGACGCACGAAAATTAGTAATTTAATCAATGAACTTTCGAACAAATTGGAAAAAATTTGTAACGATGGATCGGACAGAGCCCCAAAATGGGTAATTTGTGCGCCGGAATAGATAGAAATTATTACTAATAAGTGACGGGATCAAGTTGTAAATTTATTTGTAAATCAATTAGTAAATCGAGATGGGAATGGACAAAGAAAACAATCGGATGCAGATCAGTAAAAAAATCATGCGGCAGCTCGGCCGTACCAACGCCGCCTTCGATCTGGTGGAAGAGGGCGACCGTATCCTCGTCGGGCTTTCCGGCGGCAAGGATTCACTGACGCTGGTGCATGCGATGAGGGAGCAGCGCCGCCGGGCGCCGTTTTCGTTCGAGCTGATCGCCGTGACGGTCGATTACGGGATGGGCGAGGATTTCACCGATCTCGTCGCCCACTGCCGCGAGCACGGGATCGAACACCACATCTACGAAACGAACATCTACGACACCGCGAAAGAGAAAATACGAAAGAATTCCTCGTACTGCAGCTTCTTTTCACGGATGCGGCGCGGGTCGCTCTACAGCGCGGCGCAGAAATACGGCTGCAACAAACTCGCGCTGGGGCATCATCTCGACGACGCGGCGGAGAGCTTTTTCATGAACCTGATCTACAACGGCCAGATGCGCTCGCTCGCGCCGAAATACCGTGCGGACAACGGCCTGATCGTGATCCGGCCGCTGATCCAGGTGCGCGAGCGCCAGCTCGCCGCGGCGGCGGAAGCCAACGGCTGGCCGACGATCGGCGACGAAGCCTGTCCCTCGATGCGTTTCGATGTCAAAATGCCCTACGCCCGCGCCGAAATGAAAGAAATGCTCGCGGGCATGGAAGAGAAATACCCCGATATTTTCACCTCGATCAACGCGGCGTTCGGCAATATTTCCGACGAGAGCTTTTTCGACCCTGAGCGTTTCAGGCTGTAGCGGCCCGGTCGCGTTCGGCCCGCCGGGCGAGCTCTTCCGCGCGGTGTCGGCGCACCGATCTCACCCACAGGCACTGCACCGTGTAATACCCCAGTGCGGCGAAGATCGTCGAGTAAAACAGCGTGCCGGTATACAGCGGCACCATGATGTTGTCGAAATTGTCCCTGAACCATTCGACGCTCATGTGTACGGGCTGAAGGCTGTCGTAGTGCAGCAGCCAGCCGCCGGTGACGTATTCGACATAGTAGATGAACGGCATCGTCACGGGATTGGTGATCCACACCAGTGCCACGGCCAGCGGCAGGTTGAAACGAAACAGCGGCTGCAGGAAGACGATGGCGAGCATCTGCATGGGCATCGGGATGAAGGCGACGAAAAGCCCCACCATCATTCCTTTCGAGACGGCGTGGCGGTTGACACTCAGAAAAGCCCGGGGGATTTTGTATTTGACGATGACGTCGTGGAACTTGTCGGTCAGGCTGGTGCCTTTGAAAAACTTCCGGACCATGTGTCTCCCTCGTGTCTGATGGAAGAAGATTACAGCATCGAAGGTTAAAAAAAGTATAAAATTCGTTTAAATTATGACGGATATAATACGCGCACTTATTTAGAGGTACCTTTTAGAAACCTTTTTTGGAGAAATGTATGAACAATATCAATGTCTATCCCGACAAAGAGATGCTGGAAAATTCCGATATGGTCGTCGTCGACATCCGTACGGAACCCGAATGGCGTCAGACGGGTATCGTTCCCGGGAGCAAGACGATCACGTTTTTCGAGCTCGACGGCAGTTACGACGCCGAAGGTTTCATGAAACAGATGGACGCTCTGGGTGGCAAAGAGAAGGAAATCGGTCTCATTTGTCGGACGGGTTCGCGCACGTCGCAGGTCGCGAATTTCCTCGCCCAGCAGGGCTACAATGTCAAAAACCTCGCCGGCGGGGTGATGAAACTGATGAGCGAAGGCTATCAGCTCGTTCCCTACAAAAAGTAGTTTTCTTCATGCCGTGCCGCCGGACAAGGGGCGGCTTTTCAGCGGAACAGTTTTCCGAGCATGTTCATGGCGCCGTCGAGACCGCCGATCCGGGAGACCAGGTCGTCGAACATGCCGCCTTCGGCCGGTGTCGCGCGGTCGACGACGGCCGGAAGCGCATCCGCCAGCGCCTGACGGGCGCTGGTTTCGCTGATGCCGAGCTGTCCGGCGAAGTCGAGCAGCCGATCGGCATCGATCAGTTCCGTTACCTTTTCCGGGCTGAGGGAGAGGTTTTCTCCCTGGCCGATCCAGGAGCGGACGATGTCCGAAAGGTCGCCGTCGGCGACCCTGCCCAACAGGTTTCCGAGGTCGAGCCCCGTTCCTTCCGTTCCGCCCAGCAGAGAGCCGAGCGCTCCGCTGATGTTGTCGAGGTCCAGTCCCGACGTCGCCGGATCGTCGTTGTCCTGAATCATCCGGGCTCCGATTTCGAGCAGGTCGTTGATATTCATCGTGAAAACTCCCAAAGTGAAATGAA
>Ga0256843_1003962_pt1 | contig 10068 bp, 8 predicted proteins | sample AlvinellametaG_FD_191572 | JGI IMG/M metagenome (GOLD analysis project Ga0256843, IMG submission 191572) | Pompeii worm associated microbial communities from hydrothermal vent at the East Pacific Rise, Pacific Ocean - Alvinella | ecosystem: Host-associated > Annelida > Integument > Unclassified ... | reverse complement strand
TAATAGAAATTCTCTAACTTTACTTTTCTAAAATCACTCTCTCCGTATGGTATTTTTTTCATTTTCTATCCTTAAAATCTAAACTACCCCTCCATCTCAAAATAAAAAGGTGGTTTCTGTTCTATTGTTATAATAGTAACAGCTACAAATAAAATAACAATAACTGAAATAATTATATCTTTTTTAGTTCTACAAGAGTTAAAAATAGTTACAAAGGGAGAGAGGATAAATACAGACATAAATAGATGTTGAACTCTAAATCCATAATATCTATCAAACAATACACTAACAAGTGCCACCAAAAATCCAAAACCAATCTGATATATGCTTTTTTGAGGTGTTACCACAGGGTCTGTTAGCATAAAATAGATAAATAGCATAAAAGAGACAGAATAAAATCTTCTATATATCATTTGAAATGACAATACAGGGTCATAGTGAATAATCAAAAAATATTGAAGTAAAAAATAACTAGCAACAAAGCTAACAGAAATTATCCAACGATTGACACGAATAAGCATAACAAGAGCTATAATAAGAACTATTATACTAAGCCAAAGCTCATCTCCAAACTGTCCTGATATGATATGTGCATCTCTATAAAAAAACAATAAAGCAATGATAATAGCAAAGTTTGATGGGTTAAAAAAGTGTCGATTGTTGATGGTGATATAGTGTTTTTGAAAAAGAGCTAAAGTAATAACAAAAAAGTATAACCATAAATTAGCAGAGTACATAAGTACAATTAATCCTATGGCTGTAGAGATAGCTGAATATGAAAAATAAAACTCTCTTTTGGGGTTAAAATATAAGAACAGATGTTCTATAAAAATAGTAAAAATAATAATAGTAGCTATATCTACCCATCCTAGATAGATATGAGCAACAAGGCTACCTAAAATTAAAAAGATAGCTAAGTTTATATTCTGATGCAGTTGAATAGACATAGATGGTTACTTCCCATCTATAATTTTATCTGCCTCTTTGAATACCTTGTCTATATTATTTTTTATCCATCTCTTATCCATCCACTCTTCTGGTCTGACTTCTATTCCTTGAACCAATACACCAAAGTGTAGATGGTCTCCAAGAGCTAACCCTGTCATTCCTGTTTTAGCTATTGGAGTTCCTGCTTTTATCTCTTCATCTTGCTGAACTAAAACAGTTGAACAGTGACCATATAGAGTATATAGTCCCATTCCATGGTCAATCATAGGCATATTCCCATAGATACCATTATTTTCTGTAAATACAACTTTTCCTGCGTTTGAGCTAACTATGGTTGCCATTTTTGTACTTGCCATATCTAATCCTACATGGTATGATTGTGATACCTCATTACTTTTATTTTTATAATAATAGTGTCTATGGTCTCCATAACTTGCTACTTTTTTAGCATTTTTGAGAGGATAAAATGGTAGGATATGCCACTCATCAACTATTTTGTCTGATACATTAGAGGCCATTTTGTGTATCAAGTCCTCATTTGCTTTTCTCATATCCTCATTGATAGCTTTTAGTTTTTCTATTCTATCTTTGATAAATGCATATTGAGGATTGCTTTCAGCCAAATCAGAGATTTTCCCATCTATAAATTTATCTGTAGCTTTTATCCATGATATTTTATATTTTTTAGATACTACATAAAAAGGTACATTGACTATTCTCTTATTTCCTGCCATATCCTCAGCTACTACTTTAGCCGCGAAGTGTTCTTGATTAAATGGCCAAGATACAAGAGCTGCGTAGTAACCCTCTTCTCTATATGGAACTACTTTGAACTTTTTGTCTCCTGAACGAAGATAGAAATCTTTTAGAGATTCATCTTTTACTTGAAATACAACTAGTGCTGAACCACCCTGAGTAATTGAGTATGAGTTTGATAATATATTTACATCTGGTCGGTGGTAGTCTATATTTACTAAGATATTTTTGGTTACGCTATTTCCTTGGAAAAATCCCCAATTACTTCTATCTGTAGCTGTTACAGTTAGTTTAAACTGTTTTGCTTTTGGATTTAGCATTACTCCATCTACCACTTTTTTAGGATACTCTATTTTGATTACTTTTGATTTTACATTTGGTTCAACTATCAACTCATTGGCAACAGTTACTGTATGTTCTCCATCACTTAGTTTGACACTATAAGATTTGAGTGCCATATTATCACTGATATTTATCTCCAACGGGTCTTTTCTATTCCAATATATATTATCTGGGGATTTGATTACAGGTTTGACTCTCTCAAATGATGGAGATGTAAATATATAAGCACCTGCTCCAAATATCAATCCCAATACAACAAATAGCGTCCCTTTTGAACTACCTTTATTACTACTATATATTTTTCGTCTTCTTCTCATATTAATTCCATTTTTTTTATTTTTGTTAGTAAATCTTTTTTAAATATCTCTATATTATCTATCTTCATCTCAAAACCAGCGGCATTATTATGTCCTCCCCCACCATAATATGTGGCTATAGTAGAGATGTCTATATCCTTTTGACTTCTCAAAGAGATACGAACCTTGTCGCTTAGTTCTATCAATAAAATAGAGATAGAAACTGTAGCCAATGATAAACCATAATCAACAACACCGACAAAGTCACTATATTTTGCACCTGCTTTTTTTATACTCTGATTAGTTATAATCATAGTAGATACTTTGCCACTGAGATGTAACTCCAAAGTATTTAGAGCCTCACCCAAAATCCTGATTGAGGATAGTGTTTTTCTCTGATTTAGATTATATGCTACTTCTGATATATCAATATCATATGCAATCATATCGGATGATACATCAAAAACCTCTTTAGTGACGCTGTTTGTTCTAAAATATTTAGTATCAGACACCAAAGCAGTATAAAAACAGGTAACTGAATTTTTATCTAAAATAAATTCATCCTTAAAAACTTCAAAGGCAACTTGTGAAGCTGAGGCATAGTTTGGTTTGACTATATTGACTAGACCATACTCTGTATTGGTTTTATGGTGGTCAATATTGAGTATATCTCTACTACTCAAATCAAATCCAAATAGTTCAACACTCCCACCATCACAACAGATAACTAAACTATCATCAAAATCTATTTTGGATTTGATTTTAGAAAAGTTTGGCAAAAAATCTAAATATATAGGTATATCACTATCAGCACTAACTATCTCTACAGATTTATTGTACTTTTTTAGTATATTATATATCCCCAAAGCTGTACCGATAGTATCACCATCGGGTCTTAGATGTGTGAGTATAGTGACTCTACTATATCTATCTATAAACTCTTTGATATTATACATCTTCTACTTTCATAGATAAATCTATCCAGTTAGCTTGATGAATAAGTGACCCAGAAGAGATAGCATCCACACCAGTTTTGGCTATATCTTCTATAGTCTCCAAAGATACATTACCACTAGCCTCTAGTAGTATATGTGGATAGTTTTTATCTCTAAACTCTACTACTTTTACTATCTCACTATTTGGCATATTATCACACATCACTATATCAGCCCCAGCACTCATAGCCTCTTTGACCATATCTAAGCTCTCACACTCTATCTCTACTTTGGATGTAAATGGTATCTTTTCTCTAACCTCTTTCATAAACTCTTGGAGGTTATCGATAGTCTTTAGGTGAGTATCTTTTAGCATCAAACAATCATCTAGTCCCATACGGTGATTTATCCCTCCACCACATCTGACAGCATACTTTTCAAACTCTCTTAGAAGTGGTCTAGTCTTTCTAGTATCTAGTAGTTTTACTCCATATGGTTTAACTTTTTGAACAAATTTTGATGTGAGTGTAGCAATAGAGGAGGCGTGTAGTACAATATCCAAAATAGACCTCTCTAGCGATAAGATAGTTTTAGATTCACCAGAGATATAGAGTAGCTTTTCACCCTTTTTAAAGCTATCTCCATCTGATAGTTGCCAATCTAGTTTTACATTATAGATATTTGCCATAGCATCTATATATTCAACCCCAGCTAAAACTCCATCACTCTTTGCTATGATATATGCTCTAATCTCTTTTGAGTGGCTAATCCTAGAAAATAAATCACCTCGTCCTACATCTTCACTTATAACATCTTCTATAAATTTTCTTTTTAACACTATATCTGCCTTTGGTTTTATAGGCATAATTATATCTTTACAATCTTTAATAAACTGTTTGAAATCATTGTTATCAAATTGTAACCACTTTATATTATACTTCATCAAATCAAAATCAAAGGATGTGTATATGACATTTTCAAAATTATTAACAACAGCTCTAATAGCAACAGTTACTATATCTTTAGCTAATGCAAATGAACTAAAAGGTAGGGGTGCTTCTTTTCCTGGTCCTGTTTATAAAACATGGACAGCAGACTATTTTAAAGCAACAAAAAACCAAGTAAACTATACACCAACAGGTAGTGGCGATGGTATCAAATCAATTACAAAAAGAATGGTTGATTTTGCAGGTTCAGATAAACCATTAAAACCAAAAACATTAGCTAAAAAGAAACTATATATGTTTCCAGCAGTTGTTGGTTCTATTGTTTTAGCTTATAATATTGATGGTATTAAAGATGGTGAACTTAAACTTAGTCGTACAGCTATTGATGCTATTTTTGTAAAAGGTACAGCAAAGTTTTGGGATGATGAAGTTATTGCAAAAGAGAACAAAGATTTAAAGCTTCCTCATAAACCTATTACTATAGCAGTTAGAGCTGATAAATCTGGAACAACATTTAATTTTACATATTTTCTTAATAAAATAGATAGTTCAATGAAAGTTAGTAAAAAACCAACATGGAAAGCTTCTAAAGTAGTTGCAGGTAAATCAAACTCTGGTGTTTCAGCAAATATTCAACAGATTAAAAACTCTATTGGTTATATTGAGTACTCTTATAAAATTAAATTAGGTCTTCCAGCAGCACAGATAGAGAACAAAGAGGGTAAATTTATCAATCCAACAGTAAGCTCATTTCAAGATGCTGCAAAATATGCTAAATGGACAGCAGACAATGACTTTTATGCTGTAATTGGTGATCCAGATGGTGAAACATCTTATCCTATAGTTGCAGCTACTTTTATTCTTTTGCCAACAGAAAAAGTTGATACAAACAAAAAAGTTACAGCATTTTTTGATTGGGCATATAAAAATGGTGACAAATCAGCATCTGACCTTGGATATGTACCACTTCCAACAGAAACAAAAGATGCTATTAGAAAATATTGGGAGAGTAAAGGGATTAAATAGTTAATCCCCCTCTCTTTATTCTCTAATTGTAATTTTCATATTCTCTCACCTATTTCATTGTTTATTTTTATTTAATGAAATAGGTATTTTCAAACTTTATTGAGTTAATAATCTAATAGTTAAAAATGGAGTTAACGCATTGGCTACTAACTGAAATATTGGATTAATCTCATCAATTTTATTATTAAATATTCTCATACCTTTTGGTACTACATAGACAATATCATTTGGTCTTATCATCTGATTGGCTGTTGCTATAGAGTTTACATCTGTCAAACTTACAATCTTGGTCTCTATTGTGTCACCTTTGTTTTTCATTATCATAATAGATTGTCTATTTGCACCATTTGTTAAATCTCCTGCTATAGATAAAAGTTGTAGCAGTGGTATCTGCTCATTTCTAAGTTCTATTGGTCCGGGATGATTTACCTCTCCTAGTACAAAGGCTCTTTTATTTAAAACCTCTATTTGAACATTTGGATGGTTTAGATACTCTCTTAATAGTCTCTCTATTTTTCTTTGAGCTTGTGGTTGAGTAAGTCCTGCTATTTTAACATCATTGATTAGAGGTAGTCTAATAACTCCATTTGAATCAACTAAAACTCCTGCTCCTAAACCATTTGTTGCACCAACTTGATTTGCAGTGGTACTAAGCTCTGGATGTCTGTATGTATGAATAGATATTCTATCATGTGGTTGAATTTTATATTCAAATTTTGCATTATCTATTTTTGTTATATTAGTTCTATTTAAATTTTGTGGCTTAGAACCATTTTGTATATCATCGCTTTGATTAAAAAGTACAAACTCATCTCTTGTAGCACATGCCGTTAGATTTAAAATAAGTAGTGTATAAAATATAGTTTTTTTCATTTTCAGTTCCTTAAAAAATAATTATAATTCTATTATATAAAAATAAAATTAGAATATAGTTTAGCTCAATTTTTTTTATGCTTCAACGAAGAGTAAAAAGAGATAAGAATAAATGCTACACCTACAAATCCTGTTACAATCTCTGGAACCTCAATACCTGTTATACCCATTAACATGATAATAGCCAATGCACCAATAGCATAATGAGCTCCATGTTCTAAATAGATATATTCATCTAATGTCCCTTTTTCAACTAAATAGATAGTCATAGAACGAACAAATAAAGCCCCTATACCCAAACCTACCATAATCACAATAATATCTTTGGTAATAGCAAAAGAACCTATAACTCCATCAAAAGAGAATGAAGCATCCAAAACCTCTAAATATAAAAATCCACCTAAACTACCTTTGGCAGTAGTCATGACAGCTTGTTTCATCATACGATTTTCTTGATAATGTTCCAGTACTATACCAATAAATTTTACACTCAGATATACAATGATACCCCATATCGCAGATATCAGTATAGATAACTGTTTTTCAGCTCCATTAATAAATGAAAGCATAAAAAGAGTTACTAAAAGAGTAATCAATACACCAATCGCATCAACTTTACCAAATTTACTAATCTCCTCTTCAACATACTCAAACCAATGAACCTTTTTTTCTTCATCAAATAAAAAGTTTAAAAATACTAATAGTAAAAAAACTCCTCCAAAAGCAGAAATTTCTGCATGATGAGCTGATAAATGTTCAGAATAACTAGCTGGGTTTGTAATAGCTAAATTCCAAGTATTTGCTATGCTCATATGAGCTGTTTTAGATACTATTATAATAGGAAATAATAAACGCATCCCAAAGACAGCTATTATCATTCCTAAACTTAAGAATATCATCTGCCAATATCTATTCCAACCTTTTAAAATAGTAGCATTTAATACAGCATTATCAAAAGAAAAAGATATCTCCATAATAGCTAATATAAAAGTTATTCCCAATATCTTTAAAGCATTTCCTTGAGTATAACCCCAAATAGTTATAGCACCTAATGCTATTACAGCAAATATCAATGAATATTTAAAATGTTTCACTTATGACCTTTAGTATATCTGATTAGTTAACACATAATAACATATTAACTCTTTATTTTAATATAAAATTTAATATAAATAGTTAACCTTTCATAGTATTGTTGAAACCTTTAAACCTTCCTAAAAATAGTAGATATACCATCTCTGATATAGCATCATATGGTTTTAAATCTATAGAGTTAGATGTGTTGCTATCATTTCTCAACTCAAATTGATGATTATAGTAATCAATAGGATATTTGTCAATATGAAAATATACTCTAAAAGAATCTTTATAGAGTTCAAAGTTTTTTTCATGAGAATAGTCTAATGTTTTTGAAATCAAAGAAAAAGAGTATATTGCTACAAAACTAAACTCTGCACTTATATCTTTGAAATCCTCTTTTAATTTTGTAATTACTTTATCTGAATTGATTTTATGACACTTGTTTTTGTTGCACTCATTATTATTAATACAACAATCTTTATAAAAAGATATATAACTATCACAATTTGCATAATAGTCTAAAAAATCTTCAATTTTAATTCTATTTACTCTATATCTCATAGTTATTTTTATTTTTGTTTTATCAACACGATTTACAGAAAATTTTGTTGTACGATACTTTTTGATATGCTTATATAATTTATTATTTTTTTCCATCATATCTTCCAAAGTTGCAATCTCTGGCAAAAGTTTATATGGATATTTTTTACTCCAACTACATGAGTTTATACTCAACTGTTCAATATAACGAACAAATCTATGAGTACTCACATGTTCTTGATAATTTATTGAAACCTTTATCAAAGTTGGTATAGTTTTTTCAAAACTATATGTCCTAACAGGGGTATTACTACGATGTTCTAATATATCAAAATCATCAGGAGAAGATTTGATATAGATTATATCTTTACCTTTTTGATTTCTGCGATACTCTTTGATTATTTTATAATAATCACCAAACTCTTTTCTAAAAAATAAAAACAATAGTAAAAAAAGAGAACCATAAAAAGTAAAAGCCCAAAGAACTTGTATAGTCCACTCATCAGTTACAGAACTATATATCCACTGTTTTGGAAAAGAGCCGATAGAACCTATAATATCAGGAATAACTACCAACATACCCATTACAAAAGCTATTATCATCATATATGTTTTGCTATCTTCTGTAGTACCTAGTTTATTTTCATTGCTTTTAATCAATAAATCTATATCATCTTTATCATGGTTGTTACTCTCGTAATGTTTTATCTCCTCTAGCTCTTGATAGGTACGATTGGAGTGATATAGATGTAAAATAGTATTGAGAGACTCTGTAGTTTCAGAAAAATATTCCAACAAAGCTTTCCACTCATGATAATATAAAAGTTGAGAAATATCCTCTTTTTCATTTATATATCCAAGTGAAGTTATATTCCCTATAGTAACATAATAGGCACTCTTTAGGGCATTGTCTATTTTCATAAATAGAGGTTTTTTAGATATTAGAAGCTGAACATAATTCTCTATCTTTTCCTCTGACCATCTATGAAAAACTATATTGTGTTGATATTTTTTGTCTATAGCTTTTGTATCTTGAGGAGTCATAAAAATAATCTTGCCAGTAAGACCATCTCTAACTTCTCTAATACTTTTTGTAATCCTATCAAAATATCTAGCCGATACAACTGTAGTCAAAAACTTAGACATAGCCTGTTCTTCATAGATATCCAAGATTATCTTTTTGTGAGTATTTATATCCAAACTATAAGTGTTGTTATATACTTTAAACAAACTTATAATTTTATCTTTTAGTGGTTGTAATCTTTTGCTTTCTTTGAGTGCTTTAAAATCATAATATTCATCTTTTTTAACTTGATATTGATACTCTTGTAGTTTTGTAATCTTATTTTTAATGGTTTTACCATCAATATCTACATCATTCTCATCTGCTTTATACAAAGACTCTAATATAAAATCTTCTAACCTGATTTTCTTTTGTGAATAGTGCTGTTTCCTATTAAAATCTCTATAGTTTAGATGGTCATTTAAAAAGGTCTCTTTGAGTACATCCTCTTGATTATCAGTTAAAAGAGGATAGTTATCTTCTCTTGTAAAAAATGATTTTATAATCTCTTTATCTTCTAATATACTATCTCTATCAATTTCTTTATTGTCAATAAATTCAAAATAATAAAATCCAAATTCATTAAATACAACCTGAGCTTTTTTATCTCTATTTTTTATATCAAATTCAATTTTACCCCAATAACCTATACTATTTTTTTCTCTATGAAATGAAACTATATCTCCATTACTATTATCTATATCTATAGGTATTTTTTTATCATAAATCTTAAGCTTACAATTATCAATGTTATTGTTGGATTTTAAAAATTTTTTTAGATTAAAAAGAAAATGATTTTCTACAGCTTCATTGTTTTGATTTATGTCATAGTATTCATCAAAATATTTTGGGAGCCAAAGCAGATAAAATGAGTAGTTTTCCATATCTATTTCCCCTTTTCACATAGATATGGATTATAACATATTTCCTTTATAAAATAAATAAATCAATATGATAAATTTTAATTATATTAGTTGTTCATCTCTTCTAAAAGTAATCGAACTATCTCTCTGTCATCAAAATGTATCTTTTCTCCATTTATCTCCATATAGTCCTCATCACCTTTTCCTAAAATCATTAGAACTTCATTATCTTTTAGCCCTTTTAGTGCCTCTTGGATAGCAAAAGCTCTATCTACCATTGCTCTTGTATTGGACTGGTCTTTGATACCTGAGAGTATATCTTTGATAATTTGTGCTGGGTCTTCACTTCTTGGATTATCACTTGTTACAAATACTTTTTTGGCAAATTTTGATGCAACA
>Ga0256843_1003961_pt1 | contig 10068 bp, 6 predicted proteins | sample AlvinellametaG_FD_191572 | JGI IMG/M metagenome (GOLD analysis project Ga0256843, IMG submission 191572) | Pompeii worm associated microbial communities from hydrothermal vent at the East Pacific Rise, Pacific Ocean - Alvinella | ecosystem: Host-associated > Annelida > Integument > Unclassified ... | reverse complement strand
ACCATTACAACGATGATCGCACTTTCACCGATGCTTTTTGTCGGTGGTTATCCGCAAACAGTATTCCAACCGCTTGTCGGGACACTGCTGTTAGCACTGGCTGCATCGTACATGATCTCCATTACAGCGGTTCCATTGATATCATTGAAGATATTGACAATTAAACATCCTTTTATCCTAAAAAGTGAAGCTTTTTTTGAAAAAATCACAGGAAGGTTTTCAAGCAGTATCTCTTCATTCTTTGCAGGTGCTGTAAAAGCCGCTATTAATAATAAACTTGTAGCAGCTTCGTATATACTTGTACTTATCTTCTTATTTGTTACAAGTGTTAAAGGTGTTATGCCTGTCGTAGGTCAAGAACTTATGCCTCCTATGGATACAGGTGCTACGAAGATCTCTATCACAGTTGATCCAAATCTACCGATAGAAGCGAGTCAAAAAGTCGTTGCACAGGCAAATAAGATCATTAAACAACAGGGAGAACTTCTTTACCTTTCAAGTGCGATCGGAAGTGAAGCCGGTGTTTTAAGTATTGGTAGTGGAAGTGGAATCGATCATATAGCTATTACTGCAACGTATGTAGATAGATATCATAGAAAAGAGAGCATCTGGGATATAGAGAGAAAACTGCGTAATGAACTTAGTAAAATAAAAAATGTTTACAGTGTGGATGTTGTGGATTATGGAGCAACAGCTTTGGCAAGTATCCGTGCCAATCTCGATGTAACACTCTACAGTTCTGATCTGCATAAGTTACAGGTTGCCGGTGATATGGTTGAAAAAGCTATGAAACAAACAGGCGGGATCGTCTCTGTCTCTAAAACATGGGCAGATAATAAAAAAGTTTTTGAGATGAATATTGATGAGAAAAAAGCTGCTCTTTATGGTCTAACAAACGCAGAGATCTCAAAGCAGCTGCAAACCTTTACAAGAGGGGCTAAAGTTGCATCATTTTATCTACAAAACAGTACAGATTTTGCGATCCGTGTATGGACAAATGAATCGAGTAGAAACTCTTTGGATGATATCAGTGCATTTTTACTTACAACACCAAAAGGTAAAGTTCCTTTGATGGCAGTTGCAAAAGTGAAGCAGATCACTGAACCCTCTCTGATAACAAGAGAAGGTTTAGAGTACACGCTAAATGTTTATGGTTTTAGAGAAAAAGCGGCTATTTCACATATTATGAGTAATTTTGATGCGGCATTTGCAGGAACAAAACTTCCTGAAGGTGTGACTATGGAACAAACAGGTGATATTAAACAGTTTAAAAACTCTGCAGGCAGAATGATCGGTGCAATTGGATTTGCTGTTATACTTATCTTCTTTACGCTTATTGCACTGTTTAACTCTATCAAAATATCATTGATGATTATTTTGTCTATTCCATTGACGATCATTGGTGCAGCATGGATGATGCTCGGTATGCATTATCATACCTCAATGCCTGCAATGATGGGCTTTATTTTACTTTCGGGTATTATTGTAAACAATGCTATTTTATTGATCCACTTTGCACTTGAGAAGATGCAGGAAGGAATTCCAAAGGCAGAGGCAATGCTGGAGAGCATTAAGATCAGAACACGGCCTGTACTTATGACTGCGTTTGCAACATCTGCAGGTATGCTTCCTGTTGCACTTGGTTCGGCCATTGGACTTGAAAGACTTGCTCCTCTTGGTGCTGTTGCAATTGGAGGGCTTATAGTCGGTACATTTTTGACACTTCTTTTCATTCCTCTGATATTTATCTGGACCGTTAAAGAAGATGACGCTAAAGATATGTAAATAGGAACTATTATCCTCAGAGAATAACACAATTTTAAGTCTTAATATGATAATCTAAAATTATGTTAGAGATTAATAAAGAATTATTAAAGAGGAAAGTGATTCTGTATGTTGAAGATGATGCTTCAACTGCTGATGAAGTTAGCTTTTTTCTTAGAGCTTATGTAAAAGAGTTGTATGTCGCAAAAGATGGAAAAGAGGGACTTGAACTCTTTAGCTCTCACCATATAGATCTGATCTTGACGGATATTCAGATGCCGGTTATGAACGGACTGAAAATGATCCAAGAGATTAGATCTACAAACAAAAACATACCTATCATGATAACCACTGCGTTTAACGAGACCACATATCTAATTGAAGCATTAAATATGGGCGTTAATAAATATGCACTTAAACCTATCAATTTAAAAGAATTAGTCAAAACAATAGAAACACTTTTAGAAGAGTTTGATACTCTGGACTATCACTACTATTTGGATATGGATGCCAAGGTAATAGAAGTAAGTCAAGAGTTGTTGGACTACCTTGGATATACTTCACAAGAGATAGTGGGGCAGGTGGGGTTTGATTTTGTAAAAGAGGATGATCTTCCTGTTTTATACGACTATTTTGAGACTCTAAAGCGAGGTATCGCTACTGATAATATTGATTTTTCTATAAAAAGAAAAAACGCAACTTATGTAGAGATTTTGATAAACGCAACACCTATTTTTGACAGCAATGGTAATGTTGTAAAGATATACTGTGAACTCCGAAGTCTTGAAACCTATGTAAAGTCTGAAAAAAAACTACAAATAGCTTTTGAAAAAGAACATTTTTTAAGAAAGTTAATCACTATTGATTCTAAAATAGCACAAAGTATTACACATGAAATTTCAAAAGATGCATTTTTACAAAAAGCAATAAAGATCATAAAAGAGAATGGACAATATGAATATGCGTGTATCACTCTAAAAGAGAGAGAAGATAGTTACAGGTTAGTAGCTCAAACGCAGCATCAAAGTTTAAATATTGAAGAGATATTAGAAGGTTATGCTAAAGGAGAACATGGCAGGGGTATTATATGCAGCGGCTATGAAAGCATAGATAGCAATCATATAAATATTGTTTACGACATCGAGAAAATTCCAGAATTTTTCAATAAAGACAAACTTGTTGCAGCAGGTATAAAATCTATTGTAGAGATGCCGATCATCTCAATCTATAACAAAGAAACAATGGGCTTTGTAGGTATCTTCTTTAATAAGATCCATACACTTTCAAAAGATGAAATCGATATGTATAACAATATTGTTGAAACTATCTCTCTTGGTATTGAGACCATAAATATGAATATAGAGAAAGAGGAGCTGATTAAAAAACTTGAGCTTGAAGCAAGTACGGACCAGTTGACAAAAGCAACCAACAGACGTCAAGCCTTTAATATTTTGGCTCAAGAGATCGAACGCTCAAATAGACATAAACATCAACTCTCTCTCATCTATTTGGATATTGATGATTTTAAACTCATAAATGATTCATATGGACATGAAGTAGGGGATCGCGCACTAATCTCTTTGACAAAGAATATTGAAGGAATGATACGGGTATCTGATACTTTTGCCCGTTGGGGTGGAGAAGAGTTCATCGTTATACTACCTGAAACCTCACTTGAAGATGCTGTGAATATGGCAGAAAAATTTCGAAAGAGCATAGCACTCAATGAAAAATTTACAGTGAGTTTTGGAGTAAGTGCATATAAATCAGGGCAGAGTATTGATGAGTTTATAATCGATGCAGATAAAAATATGTACAAAGCTAAAACATCTGGAAAAAATAGAGTTGTATATGGCTAGATTTCTGGTACTGGTTTTTGTATTTTTTCTCTCTTTACATGCTAAAGAGGGAACTAAAAGGTTTAATGTAGCTTACATGGCTGACTCTATGACAAACTACAGCAAAAAAGACCTAAAAATAGCGATGAACTTATGGTTACAGGAACTTGCAAAAAAAGCCGGTTATACATCCCAAATGTTTTTTTATGAAGACCCTAAAAAGATCGTAGCGGATTTAAAAGCCGGTAAAATTGACTATATAAGTGCATTTCCCTTAGTATATGTAAAATATTTTAATTTGAATCTTTTGAGTGATGGATTTTCCGGAGGTTTGAAAAATATTGATGACAATCTATTTGTTATTTTAGTGAGAAATGATAACAAAATTCAATCATGGGAAGATATTAGAAAAATAGATCCTAGAGTCGGCATACAAAAGTATGATGAAATTATGCATCTCTACAGTAAGTATAAAACAAAAAATATTAACCTCAATATAGAAGACTATTCTAAACGCAGTAGAGCTATACTTGATCTTTTTTTTAATAAACTAGATGTTGTCATAGTGCCCCGAATTAGTTTTATACTGGCAACAGAACTAAATCCCCAGCTTTCCAAAAAAATCAAAATTTTAGAAGTGACAAAACTTAATGCAACTAATTTAGGATTTTTCAGAAAAACACTTGATGAGAATATAAAACATGATGTATATCTACAGGCTGAAAAAATATATGCCACACCAAAGGGGCATCAAATGATGATGATCTATAAGGCAGATAAGCTCATAAGAACAAAGATCTCAGATCTTAAACCCGTAGAAGCATTCTATAAAAAATACCAAATTTTTGAAAAAACAGGAAAAACAGTTGAAGATAATTAGTATTGTATTTATTTTTATACTTAGTGTTTCTCTGCAAGCCAATGAGAAACCACTAATATTTAATTTTGGTTTGATTAATCAATCTATGGACATTTACAGTAAAAAAGATTTAAATATTTCTATGGGGATATGGCTTCATGAAGTAACAAAAGATATTGGTGATATCCATATGCAACTTTATAATAAGCCGAAAAAAGCTGCAGAAGATTTGGCAAATGGAAAAATAGATTATGTCTCTGCTTTTGCTATTACGTTTGTAAAGTATTTTGATACATCGAATCTTCAGGATGGTTTTACCGGCAGGTTTAGTGACTTTAATAAGAGTCGGTTTGTAATACTTACGAAAAAAAAGTTTGATGTACAGAGTGTAAAAGATTTACATCATGTTAAAGTAGGCATACAAAGAAATGATGAGATCATGCATATGTATACGAAACTATATATCGATTACAGTAAGATAATAGATTATAAACACAGAAGTCGGGTACTTCTAGAGCTGTTCTTTTCAAAACTAGATGTTGCCATAGTTCCTTTGAATACATTTGAGTTGTCCTGTGATCTAAATCCACAGATTAAACAGAAGATTAAAATAGTCAAAATGACCAAATATACATCAAATATTTTAGGTTTTTATCGTAAAGATTTTCCTAAAAAGGAGATGGATAGTATTTATGAACAGGGATTGAAGGTTTTTAGTACTCCAAAGGGAAAACAGATGATGAATCTTTATAAGATAGAAACCTTGGTACACACAGAGCTTAGTGAACTTGACAATGCAAGAGAATTGTATGCCAAATATAAAAAAATAAAGGGGAAAAAATGAAAAAAGGGGTGTTGCTTTCAAGTTTGATACTCAGTAGTATGTTGTTTGGGGAAACAAAGATGGTGAGTTTGGATGAAGCGATAGATATTGCTTTGAAAAATAATAACTCTTTAAAAATTTCTCAAACTGCTATAAAAATAGCAAATGCAATGTATAAGCAGGCTATGAGTGCGAATTATCCGACACTTGATTTGAGTGTTTCTGCTATGAGAATGGATCAGGCTCCTACATATGATATGGTAGGAACGACCACAGTTGACAACAGAGGAACAAAAGCAGTTTATCAGGCGCTTGGTAATGCAGCAACTGCAGATGGTGATGCAGCAACTGCAGCAACATATAACAATCTAGTTGCAAATACACCAGATACAACACAGCTGCCGATAAATATGAAAGTAAAAGTTATGGATAGAGATGCTATTGTCAGCAGGGTAAGTATGGAGTATCCGCTTTATGTCGGTGGTAAGATCTCAGCATTGACAAAACAGGCACGCTTGGGCAAACAGATAGCTCGAGAGGGACAAAAACGAACAAGAAATCAAGTTATATATGATGTAAAGCGTTACTATTATGGAGTCGTCTTAACGAAAAAACTGAAAAGATTGTCAAGTGAAACCCTCCAGCGAATGATCTTTTTAAAAGAGTTGACATCAAGACTCTATGAAGGTGAGTCAATGCATGTAAAAAAGACAGACTATCTGCGCAGTAAGTTGAGTGTGAATTTTATACAATCTTTAGATGAGAAGATTGCGCAAAGAGAAGCGATGGCAAAATCAGCACTCTTAAACGCAATGGGACTCTCATGGCAGACAGATATTGATGTGATAGACAATACTCTGCCTCAACCAAGTATGAGTGAGAGCATGGAAGTTTTAGTAGAAGATGCTTATAAGTTCAATCCTGATTATAACTCTTTGAAATTAGCAATAAACGTTAAAAAGGCAAAAGTGGATGAGTCTAAAAGTGATTATCTACCGCATGTAGGATTGACTGCCAGTGCTCAAAATATCTACAACAGTTATGAGTATGGTATGGTAAATGATGACAATACAAACTCATGGGTCATAGGAATCGGTGCTACATGGTCGCTCTTCAATGGAATGAGAACAACGAGTGAAGTAGAACAAAGCCGTCTTGAAAAGTTACAACTCGAACAAAGTAAAATACTTTTAGAAGAGGGTTTGGCACTGCAGGTCAAACAGTCATTTTTAGAGATAAGAAGTTCATTTAAACAGTACAATATTTTAAAAGAAGCATCAGCAACAGCAACAGAGAGCAGGAAGCTGAATATAAGGGCTTATCAAGAAGATATGGTAGAGACAAAAGATGTGATAGAGTCCCAACTGTTCGAGTCATATACGCAGGGTGATTTTTATCGTTCACAGTATGACTATGCAGTAGCACGTGCAAAGCTTGATCTTATTGTTGGTGCAGCTATGGATAAAAGTATAAAGTAGCCATATGAAAACTCTTTTTGTTTTTATCGTCATGTTTATTATCGGTCATACTCTTTTAGCTACAGAGGTAGTTACTGGAAATATGGCGATATTGACAGATGGTATAGCAGAAGCAAAACAAAAAGATGCATCTATTATTTTTAATATAATGACAGATAAGATTATTTCTACAGAAAATGTAAAAGGAAAAATATTTTATTATGATAATGAGAAGAAAATCATAAAAGATTTTGTTCATCACAAAATAGACTACTTAATGATAAATCCTCTTGTTTATCTTCAAAATCAAAAAATTTTAGATAAAAATGCCATTCATTTTTGGAGTATCAGACGATTTCAGCAGCAATATCAAAAGATGATAATCATTGTTCGAAAACATGCTCATATAAATAACGTAAGTGATCTACAGGATAAAACCGTCGCAATAAAAGAGGATAACTACTTAGGTGAAATTGTTCTAAAAAAAGCACTTTATGAGTCTAAGCATCTTCCTACTAACAGATATATTAACAATTTTGTCTTTTTATCTCGGGACTCTACTGCCATTTTAAAAACGTTTTTTGGTAAGAGTGATGCTGCGATCGTTCCTGCCGCTGCGTTTGATATAGTATGTGAGATGAATCCAAAAGTCAAAAAGAACTTAAAAGTGATTTATACGACTGAGAGGATTTTTATGCCGATTATCAGTATGATGAATAAAAACAGCAATGAACTTTTAGTCTTGAAAATATCTAAATTATCAAAAAATATGAATGATACACCCGATGGACAAAGTATGTTTGCCTTTTTTAAGATACATGGAATAGATATAATAAAGCCAAGAGAGTTAAAGTCTCTAAAAAAATATTACTTGGAATATATTATTTTGAAAAAAAAATATGGTGAAAAAAAATGATGAAAACAGATAGTTTTTTTAAAAGAATATTTTTAATTATTGTTACTGTATTTATGCTTGCTGTTGGGATTTTGGTTTATACTGTTATAAATATTCAACAATCATCACTGCAAGATGTTATGTACTCAAAGGCTATGACAACAGCTAAATCTATCTCTCTTGTTTCATCCGATGCGATGATAACAGAGGATTACTCCTTCCTTGTCGAATTTATTGAAAAGGTTATTGGTGACAATAAAGAGATACTTTTTACTATCATCAGTAAAAAAGATGGAGATAGTCTTTACAGTACTCCTACAAGTTGGTCACTTCTGGCAAAGTTACCTAAAAAGATTCAAACCTTGCAGACTACAAGGACAAATGGGAAAATACTCTACAATGTATTTAATCAAAAAGAGGTTTATCTCTTTACATATCCGGTGGTCTTTTCAGGAATAGAGTGGGGATGGATAAGTATAGGCTACTCACTTAAGCAGTACAAAGAGAATATGAGTACGATTTATATCAATAGTGCACTTTTACTTACGGTTATATTCTTTATCTCTTTATTGTTATCATACTTATTGACCAAGTGGATAGTAAAACCTATCATACGACTAAACTATGCGGTACAGGATGTCGCGCATGGAAACTTTAATACCACAGTAAATGTCTCTTCAAATGATGAAGTCGCACAGCTTGCCAAAAGTTTCAATCATATGATCATAGAGTTAAAGAACTCTGATAAAAAACTGAGAAATATGAACTTAGAACTGGAAAATCGCGTTAATGAAAGAACAAAAGAACTTGAACTGATAAATAAAGAACTTGATAAGAGAGTAAAAGATGAAGTGCTTAAGCGTTCCAGACAAGAGCAGTTACTTATTCAACAGTCACGCTTTGCAGCGATGGGTGAGATGATAGGTAATATCGCTCATCAGTGGAGACAACCGTTAAATGCACTTGGTCTGCTTTTACAAAATGTGGAAAATGCTTATGAAATGGATATTTTGGATGAAGAATACATCAAAAGAACTGTAAAAAAAGGAACCCTTTTAACAAATACAATGTCAAAAACGATTGATGATTTTAGAGATTTTTTTAAGCCAAATAAACAGTTGGAAGTCTTTAGAGTCTCTTCTGTGATCAAAAGTACTTTTGAGATTATTGGAGCCAGTTTTTCAAATAATATGATAAAATTTGAACAAAATATTGATGAATCACTCTGCATCAAAGGTTTTAGTAATGAGTTCTCTCAGGTATTGTTAAATATTTTAAATAATGCCAAAGATGAACTTATAGCAAGGGATGGAGCAGACAGGGTTGTTTTTTTACGTGTATTTAAAAAAGATAATTTTGTAGAGATAGAGATAGAAGATAACGCAGGCGGTATTAAAGAGTCTATTTTAGATAAGGTCTTTGACCCTTACTTTACAACAAAAGATGAAGGTAAAGGAACCGGGATAGGTCTTTATATGTCCAAGACCATTATTGAACATAATATGCATGGAAAATTAAAAGTCAAAAATGGTGAAAACGGTGCAATCTTTAGTATAGAACTAGAAGTTGCACAATGCTCTGCAAATGTGAAGGTAGATAAAGAATGAAAGAATTGAAATTACTCTATGTCGAAGATAATGTTGATATCTCTGATGAAGTGGTCTTTTTTTTACAACATAAAGTAAAAGAGATTATTGTTGCATATGATGGAGAAGAGGGATTGGCTCGTTTTAAAGAGCTTAAACCTGATGTCATTGTGACTGATATTCAGATGCCAAAGATGAACGGCATAGAAATGGTAGAAGCAATTAGAGAGATAGATTCAAGTGTTCCTATTATCATTACCACTGCGTTTAATGAACCGGATTATCTTTTAAAGGCTATAAACCTCAAGGTAAATGCCTATGTTGTGAAGCCTTTAAACTTAAAAGAGTTAATTCATACGATTGAAAAGACATATGAGCCTGTAAAATTAAAGAAAAAGTTAGAGGCTACGAATCATGAACTACAAGAGATAAACAGACATCTAAATGAAAGAGTAGTTGAGAATACAAAAGAGCTCAAGTATCTCTACTCGCATGAGCCTATAACGGGACTTGCCAATTTTATACAACTCAATGATGCAATAGATTCTCAAGAGTTTACATACCTGTTACTTCTGGATATAACCAACTTTACACTTTTTAACAAACAGTATGGGAAAAAAGTTGCAAATAGTATTTTAAAGATGTCGGCTATTGAACTAGCAAAACATATGAATGACAATACACAACTCTATAAAATAGAATCAGATAAATTTGTTATTTTGAGTAAAGAAAAGAACGATACAGCAATAGAAGAGTTTTGTGAGCAGATCATCAGTTACTTTGATGTAAAACCATTGATAATTGAAGATACTGAAATATCAATAAACTTCTCCATAGGAATTGAAA
>Ga0256843_1003960_pt1 | contig 10070 bp, 10 predicted proteins | sample AlvinellametaG_FD_191572 | JGI IMG/M metagenome (GOLD analysis project Ga0256843, IMG submission 191572) | Pompeii worm associated microbial communities from hydrothermal vent at the East Pacific Rise, Pacific Ocean - Alvinella | ecosystem: Host-associated > Annelida > Integument > Unclassified ... | reverse complement strand
TATTAATTTTTCTCAAAATGAACGAGATTTGTTGCTCTTAGCTATTGAAAAGAATACTCAAAAGTCTGATTTTAAGGGGATTGTGTTGTTATAAACTTTGTCGAACTCAGGTTATTTACAAAATAATGATAATATAATTGTATTTTCTTATGTTATTCTTGAAAATCATTTGCATTTAATAGCAAGTAGTAATGATATTAACTCTTTTAAAACAGTTTGCTTTTCATAAAAAAGCTCATAGGACAGAGACAACTTATCAGATATGGGAAGAGGGATTTCATCCCAAATTGATACAGAGTGAAAAGATGATGATAGAAAAAATAAATTATATCCATTACAATCCTGTAAGGCGTGGTTATGTAGATGAAGCGAAGCATTGGAGATATAGCAGTGCCAGAGATTATGAGGGAATTGATGGTTTATTGAGTATAATATGAGTTATTATTCTCATGGGCATTCCACAGCTGGAAATATGAAATGAGTTAATAAATTAATTTCAATTAAAGAAACCATATGAAAGAAATAATTTCTTTAATCATGATACTTCTTTCTTTAAATAGCTGTAGTAGAACTATCAAAGCATGGGAAAATACTCCTATAAAAGAATATTTTGAAGTATATGGAAAAGATAGTTTACCAAAAAAATTGGAAGAAAAAAGAGTAGATTATAAATGTATTAATTTAGTCTATTCTACAGAAGGTTATACAAAAAAATGTTATGTCACAAAAAACTCTAAAGATAACCTAAAGGATTGGCGTTCCAAACTATATAAAACTTCAAAAGCTATTTTGCTTGATACGGGAGAAAATATAACAATAATAGGAATGTTATCGTTATGTATTTTTGTAAATGGAATAGATTGTTCTAAAATTCATATTAATAGTGATGAGTAACTTTTTTATCTAACCCGTTAGATTGCTTATGATTGGTACCTTATCCTAAAACGCCTAATGGAATACAATAAAGTAGCGTTTTATTAATTCCAATTTTTATACATATAAATACCGTACTAACATAATATTATAGAGAATTCTCTTTTTCTGTTTGAAATAAAATAGTATTGGCTTTTGGATTGATATCATAAATAACAAGTTTTTCATTATCATCAAAAGCTTCCATTTTTATATCTAACTCATATTTAGTATTATAATTTAACTCGTCTATTGTAGGAATAATCCTTATTTTTTTTGTTGTTTCTACTATTTTGGTTGTCGTGATTTCATTATTATCTATATCTAATAGTTTAAACCTGTTCCTAGCATTTGAATCCATATCTGATGAAAAATCTATCTCAATATGAAAATCAAGAGGTAGGTCGGTAGTATTAGTATATCCCTCTTCATTTTCATCTTTTAAATAAATTGATATAGTTATGATAGAAGCATCTCCTGACTCTAACATTTCTAATAAACTACTATTGCTATCATTGTTTTCACTTGGAGGAGGACCATAAACTACTTCTGATGGTGGTGGTCCGTAAACACAACCAGCACCTGTAAGAGCGAAAGATATTGTACTTAAAGCTACAAATTTTTCTAAAAATTTTCTTCTATCTTCTTCCATTTTAACAACCTTTTACTTTTTGATATTGACACAGTGTTCCTGCGTACTCTTCTTGGTCTAAGAGATGAAATCCCCCACCTTCACAAAGTATCCAATGTTCACAACCTTTACATTGAGAATCAAACATCTTTTTTTTTCCTGCACGATATTTATAAAATTTATTATTCCAAAGTTCTATAAAAGAGCTATTTTGGATAGTTCCTTCTATAAATTTCCTTGATACACTAGGGCATCCCATAACTCTTCCATCATAAAGGATAGTTCCTATTTCAATACCCGAGCCACAATAGTGAAAATCATCTCGTATTTGACACTCAAACTCCGGGCCATAATAACCCTCTTCACTTAATGTTACTTTTATTCTATTATCTCCTGACATACGATACTCTTTAATAAAGTCTAAAAGCTTTTTAACATCTTCATTTTCTAGCATCAGATGTATATTCTCAGAAGCTCTACCATGAGAAAATATGGGGGTAAATCTGACTTGAGGAACCTCTAATGCTATCAACTCCTTGATGAACTCATCTAAATGATTGATATTGAGTTTATTGACACAACATATAATATCAAATTTATCAAAAAACCTATCAGCTAAAAGTCTTTTTATACCTTGTGTAACTATTTTATAGGAACCTTTATGATTTCTTAGTTTATCATGATGGGGTTCTAATCCATCTAAGCTAACTGATATAGTTTTTAGATTAGCCTCTTTTAGTTGAGCTACTTTCTTATCACTTAGCAACATTCCATTGGTGGTAATTCCCCAGTTATATCCTAGTTTTGCAGAAAAGGCTCCAACCTCTATAATATCTTCTCTAACTAAAGGCTCTCCACCAATAATTGCAAATGTAATATTTTTAGGCTTATAATGTTTAGCAATATCTATGAGTTCTCTTTTAATAGTATAGGTATCTAACTCTTTTGATTTAGAAGAGTTATCTTTCACGCAGTCACTACCACAGTGCAGACAATCTAAGTTACATCTTAAAGTTGATTCCCAAAAGAGATAGGTTAAAGGATGTTCTTTTTTCAATTTCTCTTTTCTATCAACAATACTATTAAGGGCTAATATATTATCTTCTATATTTTTCATACTAAATTCCAATAACAAATATTACATTGTAGCATAATGATTTATAAAGAACACATATTTAAATATAAAAAGTTAGAGAAAGTTAGCTCTATATTTTAAATTAGTCCTATTATAGGTAATTTTTTTAGATTGCTTATGATTATAAAGATAAAAACGATTATACAATCTATGTTTATACCATAATCATATAAAATGTCTAACAGGAGTTAATATTATTAGGTATGCTTTTACGTTAAACCCTTGACCCCCCTCAATCCTTAAATTTCAGATATTAAGCTATAATGCTAAAATAACTAAAGGAGTCAAATTTGGGTTGGGAGATACATGTACACTTGATCGCTGCGGTTTCGTGGATTGGTGGTTCTGTTTTTATGTTTGTTTTGGGGATTTCTCTGAGAGGAAAAGAGAATCAAGATGCGGTCTATCCTCGGATTGGTCCGATTTTTGGCTATTTTGAGATCGCATCGTTGGCATTGTTGTTGATTACGGGGACATTGATGATCATCAATAATGGGTTGATTGATATTCTCTTTGATGATTCGGTGCACAATGTTGCCATTGATGCGTTGCGAGAGAAGTTGGTGTTGGTGGCGATTATGACGGTAATTACCATTTTGCACACGGTGATTGCTTTTCGAACCAATGGTAAGGAGCGAACCACGTGGGAGACGATTATCTCACGTGGTTCGTCGATGGGGATTTTTATCTTGAACTTTATTGTGTTGCATCATGCGATTGTAATTCGGGATATTCTCTAAGCTCTAGATGCGTTGTCTGAGTTGTCATGCGTTGAGTTGGGGGACGTTTTGTCGTGCATGTCGACAGACCTTGTTGCAACCAAGCATGACAAAACGAAAGGTAGAGGAGCTGTTGGTCTATAGCTTTTTTAACTATCAGCACATTGAAGATCTCTTACTAACCAAGCATACACCGCAAGGATACAGGGTCTATTCCGCACTGGGGCGATATTTTTTTCGTCCATTTATGAAGAGCTTTTTGGCTGAGTATTCGCACAAGGTGTATGTTTTGGGTATTGATGAGGTGATCAAAGGGGGCTACAGTCATGTGGCGTGTTTGACCCATGCGATGAAGATATCTCATAGCAAAGTACTTCATGCCAAGCTTTTAGCACAAAATCCGGTGAAGTATGCAGGGCAGAGTTTAGCATACCGTTTGGCACATCCACGACAATTTATCTATACCGGACCGTCTAAGATTTCGGTGATTTTGGTGGATGATATTGTTACCACGGGGAGCACCCTGCGTGAGGCGAAGCATCTGCTTGAGGATCAGGGGGTGGAGGTACTCTTTGCTTTGAGCCTTGCAGATGCTCGGATGCCTTAGTTTCATCAAGCCATATTTAAACCCGACGAGATATAATTCTACACACTAAGAAACAAGAAGGAATCACGATGGGTAGAGCGTTTGAATACCGAAAAGCAGCGAAAATGAAACGATGGGGTACCATGTCCAAGGTCTTCCCCAAACTTGGAAAGATTATCACCATGGCCGCCAAAGCAGGAAGCCCTGATCCGGATATGAATCCTCGACTTCGTACGGCTATTCTCACAGCAAAAGCACAAAATATGCCAAAGCACAACATCGAAGCTGCGATCAAGCGGGCACAAGGTAAAGATGCGGCGGACATTAAAGAGGTACATTATGAAGCCAAAGGACCCTACGGGACGCAATTTATTATCGATTGTGCTACCGATAATGGCACACGTACCGTTGCCAATGTTAAAGCAATTTTAACCCGAAACAAAGCGGAGATGTTGACCTCAGGATCACTCAATTTTATGTTTACCCGTAAATCAGTTTTTACCTTTTACAAGACCGATGATATGGACTTGGAAGAGTTAGAGCTTGAACTAATCGATGCAGGACTTGAAGAGATCGAAGAGGATGTTGAACCGCAAGAGGTGGGGGAAGATAAAGCCATTGTGCGGGTTTATGGAGAATTTACCGCATTTGGTAGCCTCTCTAAAGCTTTTGAAGATATGGGCATCGAGATCACCAAAGGGGAGCATCAGTACATCGCCAATACCCCCATTGATCTGAATGATGAGCAACTTGAAGAGGTCGAAGCCCTTATTGAGAAGCTTGAAGAGGATGAGGATGTTCAGGCGGTCTATACTAACATTAATTAATGCTTCTGAAAGCGTACCCCCACGTTGACCATGAACCGAGCCGAGAGACCATAATCGTTCTCCTTGCGTCGCAAGAGTGAGGGGTTAAGCTCAATGTAGCTCCACTTTTTATAAAGACGATGTCGATAGAGGACATAGAATTGTAGATGATCAATGGTGCTCTCTTGATCATCAAAAAGCGTGGTCATGGAGCTTCCAATCACAAACTTCTCATCTTTTTTAACCGAGTAGATCAGTGAAAAACCGTTGTAGAGGGTACTCTCCTTCTCCCATGATCTGTAGGTGAGGCTGTTATGAAAGAGGGTAAAAAATTGAGGATCTAAGTAGTGAAAACGGTCAAATCCTACGCTGTTTTCAAAATCTCCATCGATATAGACCCGAAAGCGGTTAAAGAGTAGAGATTGGTAGATCTCCCCCTCTTCGAGCTTGTATTTGGCTTTGAAGTTAAGATAGGGGTGGAGGCTTGATTGTCGAAAACGAATCCCTGGACCTGCGGTAAAATCAAACTTTTGACGAATATAGTTGAGGTACTCTATCCGCAAAAAGTAGCTTTGATCTTCTGGATTATAGTTGGTATGAAGTGAGGTTCCATCGGATGAAAGGTCATCACTCTCTTCATCTTCAAAGATAATATGTAGCTTCTTTTGTAGTTTGGGCAGGTTGAGCCGTAAGCGTAGACGCAGGGCATACTCTTGGGTGCGAGCGGTCTCAATGGCAGAGGAGAGTTTCAGTTCGGCATAGGTTTTGCTCTGAAGGCTCTCATTGGACTCAATAAAGTAGTTGTCAATGTCGTTACTGGTCTCCATGAGCCAATTGCAGATCTCATGGTGGTAGTTGTCCAATAGGGTAGTATTGAGATCCGCATGAGCAATAGGTAACAAAATCAGAAGATAGAGGCTCACGTATCGTACAAACATGGATCTATTATAACATCGAAAAATTATGATTTGACTAAAGGGGGTAAATTAATCTTTGGGATGGGGATCATTGTAACTTTATCTTTGGCTAAAGCTTTATTATGATAGATTATCAAAAAAATTAAAGGAAATTATAGATGAACGTTCAAAAGATCAGAAGTATCTGCCGACCTTTTCGTATCGTATTGGGTGCCTCATTAATTGGTTATGGGATTTACAGTGGTAACAGTTGGTTTTACTTGGGAGCCATTCCCTTGATTGCAGGATTGGTTAATTTCTGCCCACTCTGTAAAATTACAGGACAGTGTGATATTTTAGGGGGGAAATAACTCTCCTCTCTTTTTCATCTTTTTAAAATAGTTATGGCTTTTTGTTAGCTTATGTTAGTACAATTAGGTTTATAGATTTTGAAAAGGTGAATAGAATGACAAAAACAATTTTTAGAGAATATGATATTCGTGGTATTTTTGATAAAGAGCTCAATGAGCAGAGTGTTAAATTAATTGGTTATCATCTGGGTAAACGTATCCAAGGAGATAAAATTGTTGCCATTGGGTACGATGCCCGCTCTCACTCTCCTTTGCTTCGAGACTATCTTGCCTCAGGACTCAATGCTTCAGGGTGTCAGGTCTTGGACATGGGCATGGTGGCAACACCGGTAAATTACTTCTCCAACTACATTGAGCATGATGGATTGCGTACCAATGCTTCTATTATGATTACGGGTTCACACAATCCGAGTGAATATAATGGTTTCAAGATTACCTTGGAGCGGGCTCCTTTTTTTGGGGAGGCAATTTATACATTAGGGGATGAGATTCTTGCCGATCAATCACGCCATATTCCCGATAACCCTAGCACCACCCCCATTGATGTTAAAACCCCCTATATTCAGTACATGATAGAGCATTTTTCTCACCTTAGAGGGATGCCGACCAAGATTGTGGTGGATGCAGGTAATGGGGTGGCAGATACTGTATTGTCTGATATATTTGATGGTTTGGCATTGAATTACAGAGGGCTTTATATGGAGCCTGATGGAACCTTTCCCAACCATCACCCCGACCCCTCGGTTGAAGAGAACCTCGCTGATCTCAAAGCTACCCTTGCCAAAGAGGGGGACATTGGGTTTGCTTACGATGGGGATGCGGACCGGATTGCAGTTTTGACCCATAAGCACAACATCAAAGGGGATCAGATGGCACTGCTCTATGCCCTAAAGATGGAGAATCCTACCGTTATTGGAGAGGTGAAGTGTTCGCAAGTGATGTACGATGAGCTTGAGCGTCGTGGGGCGCGGGCAATTATGTACAAAACAGGGCACTCCAACCTTAAGGTTAAGATGAAAGAGACCAATGCCGATTTGGCGTGTGAAGTGAGTGGGCATATCTTTTTTAAACATCGATATTTTGGGTATGATGATGCGATCTATGCGACATTGCGGATGTTGGAGTTGATCCATGATGGGGTGGATCTAGATGCCCAGATTGAGGCACTTCCTCAAGTCTTTTCAACCGAAGAGATCAAAGTGGAGACCACCGAAGCAGAGAAGTTTTTGATTATGGATCAGATTAAGACCCTCTTAAAAGAGCCACCTCATGACTTTCCTGCGATCAAAGCGATCATTGATGTTGATGGGGTTCGGATCAATTTTGAGCAGGGATGGGGGCTAGTACGGGCAAGCAATACCACACCCGTTTTGGTCACACGATTTGAGTCGAGTGATCCCTCCTTAGCCAAACTTTATGAAAATTCAATGAACCAATTGATTCAGAAGGCGAAGCAGACAATTAACCTATGATTAATAATTCTTTGTTATACTCGAACCCATTTTAATGACGAGGATTACATGTGTTAAAAAAAATATTTTCGATGAAAGTAGCCGTATGGCTACTTTTTCTCTTTGGTATCATTATTGGTATTGCCACCTTTATTGAGAACGACTACGGAACGCAAACGGCAAAAGCATTGATCTACAATGCCCGTTGGTTTGAGTTTTTTCTGCTCTATTTTATCTTGATTCTTATCTACAATATTCTACGTTTCAAGAGTTATGAGTATAGAAAGTCGGTCTTTTTGTTTCACTTCTCCTTTTTGATTATTGCCCTTGGGGCATTGGTCACCCGTTACATTGGTTATGAGGGGATTATGCACATTCGTGAAGGGCAAAGCAGTAGTACCATGGTCTCTGATGTGAAGGTCTTACAGATTGACCTAGAGCATAATGGCACTCACGCCCATTATGAACAACCTCTTTTACTCTCTTCCATGACCAAGAATCATCTGCATAAACGACTCTTTATTGATGATAAAATGGTAACCTTTGAGTTGCTCAACTACCTACCTGCTGCGGAGAAGCAGTTGATCCCTGATCCCAATGGAAAATTGGCTATTGAGTTAATGGTCTCTGTTGCTGGAGAGGGGGGACGTGCATTAAATTTGCGTGAGGGAGAGAGTCGTGATATGGGGGCATTTATTATCGCTTTTAGTCATCCCATTAAGAACCCTAAAAAACCGGTTTTTAATATTGTTGTTTCTCCTGAAGGCAAGCTCTTTGTGGATCATGATTTTGATATTGAAACCCTTTCAATGATTACTCGAGAAGAGGGGCATTTAAACCGAGGGCATAGTCCTTTTGAGCATAAAAAACTGCATCAGTTTAATGGTAATGCAGTAGTTCTTAAAGAGGTACATGAAAAGTCGGTGCTTCGATATGGTTCTTCGTCTCTTAAACCCAAAGGAGGAAAACCGGAGATGATTACCCTTTCGGTACGGGTGGGCAATGCGTTTAAAGATGTGGATCTTTTTGCGTTTTCAGCCAATCAGGGAGAGGAGCAAACAGTTATCGTTGGTGATGTTAAGGTTCGTTTAAGCATGGGGGCAAAGGTGATTAATATTCCATTTTCTTTAAAATTAATTGATTTTCAGTTGGAGCGATACCCTGGTTCGATGAGTCCCTCCTCGTATGCCAGTGAGGTAGAGTTAACCGATTTAGAACAGGGGATAGAGTCCATGCCATTTAGAATCTACATGAATCATGTGCTTGATCATCGAAATTATCGTTTCTTCCAATCATCCTTTGATCCGGATGAGAAAGGAACCGTGCTTTCTGTCAATCATGACCCAGGGACACTACTAACGTACATTGGGTATCTGCTCTTAACCATTGGGATGATCTGGAATCTTTTTGATAAAAATGGTCGTTTCCAGAAGCTCTTGAGTCGTGCCAAAAAGCTTCAAGGGAGTGTGGTAGCACTGCTCTTGTTGGGCGTACTTGGAAGTGCTATCCCCACATGGGCAGCATCCTTACCCCCCTTAGATAGCAATCAGACCAAGATGGTTCAATCCTATGATAATCCACAAGCTGTTGAGAAGTTTGGTAAAATCGTGGTGCAGAGTCATGGCGGACGAATGAAACCCATTGATACCTTTGCCCATGAGGTGGTTTCAAAATTGACCGGTAAAAGTTCCATCTATGAGGTTGAACCCACGGCAATTTTCTTGGGAATGACAATGAATCCTCAGTTCTATCAGAGCTTGCCCATGATCAAAGTGGGTCACCCCAAAATTGCCAAAACATTGGGCTTGGATGGGGAGGTAAAATATGTTGCTTTTAATGACTTCTTTACCTCTGAAGGTCGGTATAAACTCTCCGAACAGATTGGTACGTCGGTGCGTAAAAAGCCTTTGGAGAAGAGTGCTTATGATAAGGAGCTAATCAAAGCCGATGAACGTCTCAATATTGCTTACATGGTCTATACCGGATCGCTCTTGAAGATCTATCCCATTCCACATGATCCCAATAATAAGTGGCTCAATCCTCAAGAGGCGATTGAACAGTTCCCCAAAGAGCTATCGGATATGGCACGGATGATGACCATGTATCTCTTTGAGGGGGTGGATCGAATTCAGCAAGAGCATAACGCTACGACCTTTAATCAAGCGGTCAAGTTGATCCATCTCTATCAGCATAAATTTGGGGCGGAGGTATTGCCCTCGGATCAAGAGATTGAGATGGAGATTCAGTACAATAAATTGGGGCTACTCTCCAAACTCGTGCCCCTCTATCTGATCGTGGGTATTTTGCTTTTGATTGCCTCGTTTATCAATGTCATTAAGCCAAGTTTCTCCCTGAAATGGATCATGCGTATTGGGTGGAGTGTGATGATTGTCGGCTTTGTTCTGCATCTTGTTGGGATGGGAATGCGATGGTATATTGCAGGGCACGCTCCGTGGTCCAATGCCTATGAGTCGATTGTCTTCATTGCTGCAGCTACCGTGGTAGCGGGACTGGTCTTTGCGCGAAAATCTCCCTTTACCTTGGGGGCGACGGCACTCTTAGC
>Ga0256843_1003959_pt1 | contig 10072 bp, 7 predicted proteins | sample AlvinellametaG_FD_191572 | JGI IMG/M metagenome (GOLD analysis project Ga0256843, IMG submission 191572) | Pompeii worm associated microbial communities from hydrothermal vent at the East Pacific Rise, Pacific Ocean - Alvinella | ecosystem: Host-associated > Annelida > Integument > Unclassified ... | reverse complement strand
TGCCAACGGGAAATAAGACTATAATCATTATAGAATGTTTCTTTTAAGCTGGTGTCAAATGAATAAACGGGTTCGGCTTCTCCATCGCCGTCAACATCGGAGAAACTAACTCCGATAGGTTGTTTGCTAACGGGAAGTTGAACCACGCCCCAATCACTGTTTAACAAGTTGCCTAAATTCATAATGTTTAAATTGAATTGAATTTTTTGAGCTCCTTTAATTTTGTATGATTGTGTAAGTTTTAAATCTATTTTACTTCTCCAAGGGCTTAAGATGGCATATCTTTCCATGTATTGTCCCCGGTGTTCGCTTAAATAGTCGTCTTGAACGATAAAGTGATTAAAAGCATCTTTTTGAGCTTGTTGTTCTTCAGGAGTGCCGGTGAAATACATATCGTTTATTTCGTCTTTTTCAGGTATGTAAATCAAATCGTTTAATCCGGAACCGTCGCCGTTGATATCGCCGGCATAAGTATATGAGAATCTTCCTCCCTTGGCCAATTCATAGACGGCAGCCAAGGAAGTGTTCCATTGGTTATCATGTCCGTATCTCCATTCTTTGCTGGTAAAACCGACAAATCTGTGTTTATCACCGTATAAGGAAGGAGCGGAAACCGCTTTATTGACATTACCAAAGGCCGGATTACGCATGAAGGCATCTCCGGTAATTTCTGCTTCAATGGAGTTAGCGTCATTAGAAATCAAATAGTTGTAAGCCAAGCTGGTTCTCAGTCCTTTACCGAAGTTTTTGTTGACTTTAACGGTAAAATTAAAGGATTCGCCAATATCGGTATTGGTAAAGGTATATAAATCGGCATTAAGTCCATAATCATACATTTTGACGTGATCGTCATCGGTATACACAGGGCGGGGATCAATATCGCTGTTTAAGGTGCCTGTGGGGGGCTTAAGTCCGTAGTCTCTAACCATCATAGCATTGATGTCTTTGGTATATGCTATATCGATACTGGTAGTTAAACCGTTGTCTAAATTTAAATCGGTTCCTAAACTGGTGCGCCAAACTTGCGGAAATTTAAAATCGGGAGCTACCGGAGTCATATACCACCGGCCGACATTAGCTACGTGATTGCCAATCCATACAAAAGGTAAACGTCCGGTAAATACGCCTGTTCCACCGCGTAAAAAGGCCGTTTTGTTATGGCTTACATCCCAGTTAAAGGATAAACGGGGAGAGAACAATAAATCTTCCGAAGGGAGATTGCGCGCACTGTAATGTAGGGGATTCCCGTCTTCGTCATACCAAGTTTGTTGTTCCATGATATAATCGCTACCGGCTTCCGCTATTTTTTCTTCTATATACTTATCGGTATCGAAATACATGGGTTTGTCAACGCGTAAACCGACAGCGAATTTAAAATAATCGTTGACTTGTATTTCGTCTTGTGCAAAAAATCCCAATTGTCCTACATCTAATTTGGTGATGTTCCAGTTGCCTGCGGCATCAGCAGCTTTGGCATCTTCAATTTTTTGAGCAATGGTTCCATCGGCAATAGCATCGCGGAATTCGTCCATGGTGTATCCACCAAAAACGTCAAAGCCATATCCGAAGAGATTAAATGAATTGACAAAACTGAATTTTTCAAAATTAAATCCACCTGTAAAAGTGTGATTGTTCATAGTGTAAGTTAATATATCCGAAGCTTGATAAACCTTTTGTTGTAGATTGTTGTGTATGGAAAAAGGTTCGTGTCCGGCAACAATATATGGTGCTCCGTCTTTAAATATGTTAATAACCGGTGCCGGTGTGGATTTAGGTTCTCTAAAATCGTCAAAATAGGTATAACCGGCTTGGAATTTATTAGAGATTTTACCGTTTTTGGAGTTCCAGTTGGTTTCTAATAAATAAGAATCTATATTGTTATTGATACGATATCCCGAATTGTAAAATTGCATAACGGTTTTATCCGGCCCTCTGTGCATAATGGCATCCGGGTGTGCATTTAAATCTCGATAAGCGCTTAATCTATTGTAAATCAATGATAAACGTAAATTATCAGTAGCATTCCAATCTAATTTTATAATGCCTTTATCTGAATAGGTATCGTGCAGATATCCTTCGTAAGGCCCTGTTTCGTAACCTATACTTGCTAAAAGTGCAGATACTTCGTCTAAATCTGATTTGCTGACACGACTGACATTATCGCCGGTTCTTCCGGGAGCATTGGCAATGTAAATGGAGCCTAAATCCGTTCTGTCGTCGATTTCAGCATTGACAAAAAAGAATAATTTGTTTTTGATAATTGGCCCGCCTAAACTGACTCCTGCTTGCATTTGACTTAAGTCGGGAGTTAAGGTGGTATTGCCTAAATTAACTTTCCCTGTCATATCTTGGTTGCGGTAATAACCGAAAGCGGTTCCGTGAAAAGTATTGGTTCCACTTTTGGTAACGGCATTGACGGCTGCACCGGTAAATCCGGATTGGGTTACGTCATAGGGGGCAGTTGAAACTTGTATTTGATCAATAGCGTCTAACGAAATGGGTTGCGCGTTGGATTGTCCGCCGGGAGTAGCGGCATCTAGTCCGAACGGATTGTTAAAAATGGTTCCGTTGAGCGAAAAATTATTGTATTGATCGTTGCGTCCGCCAAAAGAGTTGCCACTGGCTGATGGCTCCAAACGGTAAAAATCTTCGGCGGAACGGCTGATGGAAGGTAAAGCTTCCAGTTCTTTGTGTCCGATACTGGTTACCGGGCCGTTTTTGTCTTTGGCGGCTATCTTGCCATTGTCTTTTACATTGATAACGACTTCATCAAGCGCATTACTGCTTTCTTTTAAAAAGATATCAAGATTTTTGGTTTCGCCGAGTTTTAAATAAATATCTTTTAATTCGACAGGTTGGTAGCCTACAAACTTAACAATAACGGTGTAGGGGCCGCCAATACGTAAGTTAGGAAGTAAAAAACGTCCGTTTTCTTGGGTAATAGTACCACTTTTTGTTCCGGTAGGTTCATGAACAACCATAACTTCGGCACCCATCATAGGCCCGTCTTTGTCTTTGACAATTCCTTTGAGTTTAGAAGTTGTAACTTGAGCCAATCCCGAGGTAATCACCGTCAGGAATAAGGTGAGTAAAATGATCCTTTTTTTCATAATTATAAAGTATTTTGAGTGAGATTAATTTGCAAGCTAATTTAATTAAAAAACTAACCTTAATTTTTTGTTAAGCTTTAAAGTTATCATCAAAATACTGTTAATAACTAAAAAAAACCGCTTGAGGAATTTCAAGCGGTTTTTTTATATTTTTATAAATTTATTATTAATCTTTCCATTCTGCCAAAAACAAATTGGTATCGTGGGTACCGCGGTTGTTGCGGTTAGAACCGAACACCAGTTTTTTGCCGTCGTAAGAAAACATGGGAAAGGCGTCAAAAATAGGATCAAAGGTAACTTGTTCCAATCCGGTGCCGTCTACATTTATCAAATATAAATTAAATGGAATGGACTTGGTTTTATGGTTAGATGAGAAAAGAATTTTTTTACCGCTCGGATGAAAGAAAGGAGCCCAATTGGCACCGCCCAAATGGGTAACTTGTTTTAAGTTGCTTCCGTCGGCATCGCATACATAAATTTCCATTTCCGAGGGTTCTACTAATCCTTGAGCCAATAAATCTTTATATTTTTTTATTTCTTCGGGTGTTTTAGGACGAGAAGAGCGGAAAACAATTTTTTTGCTGTCAGGCGAGAAAAAAGCTCCTCCGTCATAGCCCAATTGGTTGGTAATTTGTTTGACATTGCTTCCGTCTATATCCATAGTGTATAATTCTAAATCACCGCTTCGGGTAGAAGTGAAAACTATTTTTTTGCCGTCGGGCGATACGGTAGGTTCGGCATCATAACCGGGGGTGTCAGTTAGTTGTTTGACAATATTTCCGTCTAAATCGGCAACAAAAATATCATAGGTATCATAAATAGGCCATACGTAGTGTCCTTTTTCTTTTTTGGGTTCGGGGGGACATTCGTCTCCACCCAAATGAGTAGATGCATAAATAATCAGGCTGTCACCGGGCAAAAAATAACTACAAGTGGTGCGTCCTTTGCCGGTACTGATCATTTTAGGCATATGGGTGCTGTCAAGCGGTTGATCGGCATTCATGACAAATATTTGATCACAAGGCACATTCCATTTGGGATTGCGGGCTTGGAATACCAATTTTTTGTCGTCAAAACTCCAATAAGCCTCGGCGTTATCACCGCCAAAAGTGAGTTGTTTAACCGATTTGAAATGTTTTTTTTCTTGCTCGTAAAATACTTTTTGAACCAATTTGGTTTCACCGGTATGAGCGTCTTTTTTATTATCTTGTTTTTTATGGGTGGGATTATGTTTGCAAGAGGTGACTAAAGCAAGCAGTAGGATTAATCCCGTCAATGATTTTAGTTTCATTTTGTATAATTTTAAATAGGTTTTAACAAGCTGTTGAGGTTATTTATTTTTTTGTAACTTTAGGGGCAAAAATAAGGTATTTTTTTGGAAAAAAATATCGATGTTTTTTTATTAAATAACGATTAAAAAACATTTTTTATGAATTATCTAGACATTATTATCATTATTGTTTTGGTATGGGCCTTTTATTCGGGTTATAAAAAAGGAATTATTTATATGTTTGTTTCTTTTTTGGCTATTTTGATAGGCCTTTACGCCGCCATACATTTTTCGTATTTAATAGTAGGACAATTAGGTGAGTGGTTGCACAAAGATCCGGATCAGCTTAAGATATTGTCTTATGTGCTCACTTTTGTAATTGTTTTCGGACTTTTGCATTTGGTAGGAAAAGTTTTGGATAATTTTTTAGAAGCCATAGCTTTGGGTTTTTTAAACCGTTTGGCCGGTGGTGCTTTGTCCGTAGCCATAAAAGTAGTTATTTTGAGTTTGGTGCTTTGGTTGTTTGATCAAGGAAATCAGATTTTTCCGTTGGTAAAACAAGAAACATTGAACGAAAGCCGTTTATATAAACCCATTAAGGATTTGTCTCCGGTTATTTTAGTTAATTTGAAGAAGTTGAAAAATAACGATTTGTTGAAAAAGATAAAAAATGAAACACAGGAGACAGAACAGCCGAAAGATACTATACAATAATGTTAAGCTTATGTCAAGAAAGCCGGATTTCACAAATAAATCCTTTATTTTTGTCTTTTAACGATATATCTTTTAAACCGTGTTACGACAAATAGCTTTGTTTTTGGCCGAACCTTTTATATGGTTAACCAAATTTTATCAATATTTTATTTCGCCACTTTTAGGTTCGAGTTGCCGGTATACGCCTACGTGTTCGCAATATACGGTTGAAGCTCTAAAAACACATGGGTTGTTTACCGGAGGTTGGTTGTCTATAAAACGGATTTTGAGTTGTAATCCTTGGGGAGGTTCGGGCTATGATCCGGTGCCTACCAAAGAAGAATTGAAGAAAAGAAAGAATAAAGGTAAAAGTAGAAAGGGAAAAGTGCGGGGAGAAAGTTGAGCGTAGCGAAATCCCGAATGAGATTTTGTGCGAAGTCATCAGTTGGATGAATGAGCCTACAAAATCCATATCGGGAGGAAAAGTGCGGGGAGAAAGTTGAGCGTAAAAAAATATAAAATATAAATTATTATTAATGAATTTGTTAAGCATTGTTTGGGATCCGAGTATCGGATTGGAATTGGGGCCGATAACCATCAGATATTACAGTTTAATGTATATCATTGGTTTTGCCGTTGGGTATTATATTCTGAAAAAAATATTTGAAAACGAACAGGTAGATCAATCTCTTTTAGATCCGCTGTTGACTTATGTAGTATTAGGAACCCTTTTAGGAGCCCGTTTGGGACATGTATTTTTTTATGATTGGAATAGTTATTACAAAAATCATTTGGAGGAAATATTGCTCCCGATACGTAAAACGGCCGAAGGCTATAAATTTACCGGTTTTCAAGGTTTGGCCAGTCATGGTGCTACCATCGGTATTATCTTGGCGCTTTTGCTTTTTTGGTATAAATATTTAAAAGGAAAGTATAGTTTTTTGTGGTTATTAGACAGAGTTACTTTAACGATTCCCGTAGGAGCAGCTTTAATTAGAATTGGTAATTTGATGAATTCTGAAATTATAGGAAAACCCACAGGAACTGACAGCGGTTTTATTTTTAAACAATTAGGTGAAAATTTTCCACGCTATCCGACACAACTTTATGAAGCCGGAGCTTATTTTTCTCTGCTTTTTGTTTTGTTATACCTGTATTGGAAAACCGATGTAAAAAAATATGAAGGAATGATTTTCGGAGTTTTCTTTGTGTTACTTTGGTTGATCCGTTTATTTATAGAGTTTTATAAAGAACCACAAGATCAAGAAGATGCCCGCTTATTGGCCGATACAGGTTTTAATACCGGACAGTGGCTTAGTATCCCATTTATACTGCTCGGGGCAGGCTTTGTAGTCTATTCGGTTTGGCGATATAAAAAAATTAAGAATTAAAAATTTAAAAAACTATGAAAAAAATCCTCATTATTCTTTTAAGCGTGTATGTATTTACGGCCTGTAATAAAGATACTTCAAAAAGTATAGATTATGAAATTCTTACGGGAAATATTCAAAATGCTCCTGTTGATAAATTTAGTTTAAGTGACTTGCAAAACAAAAAAGTAGCCGAGATTAAGTTGGACGAACAAGGAAATTTTGCCGATACATTACATTTGCCTACTTCATATTATAAGCTTAATATGGGCAATCAATATACATGGTTGTATCTAAAACCCGGTGATAATTTGCGCCTTGAATTAGATTATAACGATTTTGATAAAACATTGACTTTTAGCGGAAAAGGAGCTGATTTAAACAATTATTTGGCAAAAAAAATGCTAAAAGCCATTGAATTACGTCCGAAAACTTCATACAGATATTTTGGTAAATTGAACGAGAAGGATTTTGTTAGTTTACAAGACAGCATTTACAAGGCATTTGACGAATTGCTAAAAGATATTAATGATGAGGAGTTTAAAGATTTGGAAAAATTTAGAAATACGGTAAAAAAATCAGTTCATATATCACAGTATCAGCCTGTTAAAAGATACTTAACCCATAACGACAGTTATAAAGTTCCGGATGATTTTCCAAAAGCTTTTGACGGAATTGATATCAATGACGAACGTTTTTTGAAAATACCTAACGGAGAACAATATGTTTCAAATTATTTGGGAGTTCTGCTATCTAAAAAAAATGGTAAAGACGGATATGATCCGTATGACAAGTTGCAAATGATTGATAAAGAAATAAAAAATTCTCAACTCAAAGAGTCTTTAGCTTTAAAAGAAGCGAGTTATAACTTATTATATACCAATCAATTGGAAGCCTTTTATCAGCTTTTTGACAAAATGGTTAAAAACGATAGTCTCAAACAACCGGTTAAAGAAAAATACGAGAATATCAAGTCGATGTCTCCCGGAGTTACATCTCCTGATTTTACCGCTTATGATATCAACGGAAAAGAATATCACCTAAAAGATTTTGCCGGTAAAGCTTTGTATATCGATTTATGGGCGACTTGGTGTGGCCCCTGTCGGGCGGAAATTCCTTATCTGGAAAAACTTAAAAAACAATACAAAGGAAAAGATATTAACTTTTTAAGTCTGGATGTATATGATAAAAAAGACAAATGGGAACAGATGATTAAAGAGAAAAAAATGGATGGGTGGCAATTGATTAATACCGATAGAGAGATGCCTTTTTTAAAAAAGTATGTAGTTGACGGTATTCCGCGCTTTATTTTACTTGATAAAGAAGGAAAAATAGTTGATGCCAATGCGCCACGTCCTTCATCGGGGGAAGAATTAACCGGATTAATAGATAAAACCATTGGTAAATAATGTATATTTGCCGGTGAAAAAAATAAGTTAAATGATAAAAATAAAAACCCGTGAAGAAATTGAATTGATCCGTCAAAGTGCCTTGTTGGTTTCAAAAACATTGGGTATGTTGGCCGGTGAGATTAAACCCGGAGTTTCCGGACTGTATTTAGATAAACTGGCTGAAGAATTTATTCGTGATCACGGCGGATTGCCGGGATTTAAAGGAATGTACGGTTTTCCGAATACCTTGTGTTTTAGCCCCAACGATCAAGTAGTTCACGGTATTCCTACGGATAAACCTTTGCAAGACGGTGATATCGTTTCGGTGGATTGCGGGGTGCTGATGAACGGCTTTTACGGAGATCATGCTTATACTTTTGAAGTGGGTGAAGTAGATGAAGAAACCAAAAAATTGTTGAAGATTACCAAAGAATCGCTATACATTGGTATGCAACAGTTTAGAGCCGGAAAACGAGTCAGTGACATAGGACACGCCATTCAAAAATATACCGAAGGACACGGTTACGGAGTGGTGCGCGAATTGGTAGGACACGGTTTGGGGCGCAAACTGCACGAAGATCCGCAAGTGCCTAATTACGGACGCCCCGGACGAGGTAAAAAATTTAAAGACGGCATGGTGCTGGCTATTGAACCTATGATTAATATGGGAACACATCGAATCAATCAACTTGCTGACGGTTGGACGGTTTTAACTGCCGATCGCAAACCTTCGGCGCATTTTGAACACGATGTAGCTTTAATTAACGGTAAACCGGAATTGTTATCAACTTTTCAATATATTTATGATGTTTTAGGTATTGAAACCGATGAAGAAAAACCTTTTCGTTCGGTTACGTCCTAACTGTTTTTTCTTCCGGTGAAGTTAAAAATACGACTTGTCCAATATCAATGATCAAGCAAATATTAAATATAGTTCCACGTCCACTACTTATTTCATTAAGTAAGTTTGTGCGTCCCATAATTGATTTTTATTACAGGGGAAACCGGTATACCGATCCTATTAATCAAAAGAGCTATCGCAAATTTTTACCTTACGGATACGCCAAAGTCAGAGAAAATGTATTGTCACCGGGGACGCTTTCATTAGAACGTCATCGTCTTTTATGGCTGTATTTGCAACAAAAAACCGATTTTTTTTCAAAACCCTACAAAGTTTTACATTTTGCCCCCGAACAAGCTTTTTATAAGCGATTTAAAAAATTAAAAAATATTGATTATGTAAGTGTCGACCTATATTCACCTTTGGCCGATGTAAAAGCAGACATAACCGCTTTGCCTTTTAAAGATAATGAGTTTGATATTCTTTTTTGTAATCATGTTTTAGAACATATTCCTAATGATGAGCAAGCCATGAAAGAACTTTACAGGGTTTTGAAACCGGGAGGTTGGGGTATTTTGCAAATTCCTTTAGATGTGAACCGGGCTGAAACTTTTCAGGATGACAGCATAACGGATCCGAAGAAACGAACGGAAATTTTCGGCCAATATGATCATGTGCGAGTATACGGTTGGGATTATTTTGATAAGTTGCAGGCTATAGGGTTTAAAGTTGAAAAAATAGATTTAACAGCAGAAATGTCAGAAGAAGAAATAGATAAATACCGGTTGGAAAAAGGAGAAATATTACCGGTAGTTTATAAAGAATAAAGACAAAAAGCAGTTAAAAATTACGATTTTTTTTGTAAATTGCTAACAAATTAATCAAAACAGCTCATAACTATGTCTTCACATCAACACAATCCTGCAAAAGAAATTCAAGATTTACAATTTTTTGGAGAATTCGGTGGTGTTAATCCGTCTATTTCCGATTCGGCTACTTATACTTTTATGAGGGCCAAAACCATGTTAGATACCTTTGAAGGTAATACCGATGGTTGTTATCTGTATTCACGACATACCAGCCCGAGTAATCATTATTTGAGTATGGCTTTGGCAAAAATGGAAAATACCGAAGCGGCCAATGTGGCCGGAAGTGGAATGGGAGCCATCACGCCGGTGATTTTACAATTGGCCCATGCCGGAGATCATATAGTTTCCAGTAGAACCATTTATGGTGGCACCTATGCTTTTTTAAAAAATTGGGCGCCAAAATTCAATATAGAAACCGCTTTTGTAGATATTACGGATTTGGATAAAGTGGAAGCGGCTATTCGTCCTAATACTAAATTAATTTATGCCGAAACTTTGAGTAACCCGCTTTTAGAGTTGGCCGATGTA
>Ga0256843_1003958_pt1 | contig 10072 bp, 11 predicted proteins | sample AlvinellametaG_FD_191572 | JGI IMG/M metagenome (GOLD analysis project Ga0256843, IMG submission 191572) | Pompeii worm associated microbial communities from hydrothermal vent at the East Pacific Rise, Pacific Ocean - Alvinella | ecosystem: Host-associated > Annelida > Integument > Unclassified ... | reverse complement strand
TTGATCCTGGAGACGATCAATGAGGAAATTTGGCCGGAGGAGATCAAAGCACTGTACGATTTGGTTGAAGCGTAGAGATAAGTCGTTCTGAACTTGATTCAGTATCCCCTGTGGGTGTTGAGCCAAGTTCAGTATGGACGAAGAAAGAAGGAGGAAGAATGAAACGTTATGGTTTAGGAAAGATACTGTTGACAGTATCAGTACTGTTTTTTGTAGGGTGTGACAGTACCGATTTGGCACAACCTGCGAATGAAGAGGTTGTAGGTGGAGAGCTGGTTGTTGACTTGGATGGGAATACGATCAAAAGTAGTCTTATTGCCAATAAAACTCCTGGTATTGATGAAAATTCAACCGTGTATGGTTACAAAGCATATAAAATACCATATACAACGACAGATGAAGAGGGGAACAGTGTAAAAGTTTCAGGTTTGATGGTGGTTCCTACCGATGTGCCGGAAGAGGTGCAGCAGGCAGGTTTCTCTGTGGTGAGTGATTCTCATGGAACCATTTTTGCCAACAGTGAAGCTCCTACTGTTATTGCGGGGGCAACGAGTGCTCCTGATGGTGCACCTGTGATTCTAAGTTCCATATATGCGTTTGTCACACTGCAGGCAGATTATATTGGTTTTGGAGACTCTATTGATCATTATCACCCGTTTGTTTTGAAAAACTCGTTGGCAAATGCAACTGTGGACTTTATCAAAGCAGCAAAAGAGTTTGCCCAAAATAATGGGATTAAGCTGAATGATCAACTCTTTTTGACCGGTTACAGTGAAGGTGGATATGCAGCTGTTGCTGCACTGGAAAAAATTGAAAATAGTGGAGAACTTCAAGTATCTTTGGCTGCACCAATGGCAGGTCCCTATGCACTAGATGCCATGGCAGATTTTGTTCTTAGCCAGTCTACACTTTCCGTACCTTCATTTATGGCAGATGTCGGTTATGCCTATGCCAAAGCATATGGACATGCCTTGACCGAGGTGATCAACGAGCCGTATGCATCAAAGCTTCCGACACTTTTTGATGGTTCAAAAACACGTCTTGAAATTGATCCGGAACTTACAACCCAGACAACAGGGGATGGAGGATTGTTTAATCAGGCATTGGTAGATAGTTATTTTACTGATCCAAGCAATTGGTTTAAAGTAGCCATTGATGAGAATGGAGTATATAAATGGGCACCTAGTACGCCAGTCAGACTTATTCATTGTGAAGGGGATGATGTCATTCCGTATGCGATCTCCCAACTTACAGAAGGGACAATGCACGCGTATGGCGCTGCGGAGGATAATGTTGTCTTGGTACCTGTGGAAGCAACATTGGCAGCACAGGGACTTGGAGATGGAACACCGATGGGGCATGCGGAGTGCGCAGCACCAGCATATATGATCGCAGCAGAAATGTTTAGAGCGGTAAGAGGATACTAGGAGAAAAATGATGAAAAAGATTATTGCATTATCGACACTGGCAAGCGGACTACTTTTTGCAGGAGCCTATAAGATACCGGAGCAGTCATTGAATTCAATGGCATTGGGTGCAGCTTATGTAGCACATACATCTGGTGCAGATACAGCTTACTACAACCCGGCAAACATGGCTTTTATGGAAGATAAACAGTATATTGAAGGAGGCTTGACTCTGGCAACGCTTCCAACTATTGATTATACATTGATTCCCCCATACTCCGGAGAATCGAAGAGAGAAAATATTCTTATTCCAAATTTTCATTATGTAGGAAATGCAATCGGTGATTTTAGATGGGGTGTGAGTTTGACAGCACCAGGTGGTCTGACAAAACGTTGGGACACGGCATTTCAAAAAGCATATGCCGAGGAGTTTACTCTGAAAGTTGTGGAGCTGAGTCCCTCATTCTCCTATAAAGTGAATGATAAATTTGCAGTAGGTGGCGGTATACGTATCATCTATAGTGAAGGTGTCGTTAGAAGCGATTCGGGGGATGCGCATGCGATCGATCCTGCCAATGTTCCTGCACGTGTAGCACGTGATATGGAAGGGGATACTGTCGAGTTCGGATACAACCTGGCAATGACATACAAACCGACAGAAGATATTATTCTGGCAGCAACATATCGCTCCAATGTTGATCTGAAAGAAGAAGGGCAGGCAAATCTCTGGTTGGGAGGGGTCGGCCATCAGTATGATGCTGAGGTAACAGTACCTTTGCCTGCAGCCTTGAATTTGGCTGTTTCAAAAACATGGAATAATACCTTTACGCTGGAATTTGTCTATGAACGTACCTACTGGTCAAAATATAAAGAGTTGGACTTTAATTATGATCAGCCTATTTCACCACTTTTGGTTTCATCATTCGATACGCCTATTCCTAAAAACTGGAAAGATACAGATACATTCAGATTGGGTGCGACGATGGTATTTGACAGATTGACCTTGATGATGGGTGTTGCAATTGATGAAACACCGGTACCGGATGAGACTATCGGGTTTGAACTGCCGGACAGCGATGCTACCGTAGTGACGATCGGTTTCCGTTATCAGCAAACGGATGAGATCTCCTGGGGTGCTGGATTCCTTTATGATAGTAAAGACCCGCGTTCGCTTACGCCGGGTGTAGCAGACAACCCTGTTTTGGCAAATGGTGGAAGCTTCTCCGGCGGAGGTGCTTACTTGACAACAATAGGTATGGCATACGAGTTCTAAGATGGATTATCCCTTCTCTACCTTTTATGATATTGCAGCGACCCATGGGAAGAAGCGTGGACGGAAAGTTGCGCTTTTTGTAGATGATGAGAAGATCCGTTACAGGGATATTCTTGACAAAGTGGACAGATTGGCTGCTTTCCTTTCTGAGAGGGGAGTCAAGGAGGGAGACAGGGTAGCATTTTTTATGCGGAACTCTCCCGAATTTATTTACAGTATTTTTGCTGTTTCCAAGATAGGAGCGGTGATCGTCCCTGTCAATACTTTTTTGAAAGAGGATGAGGTCAGTTATATTCTTGAGGACAGTGGTGCGGTGGTACTGCTTGCCTCTGAAATACACCAAAAGGTGGTTCACGCTTCCAGAGTGAGAGACCTGTGCAAATTTATTGTATGGGAAGGGAATCCTGAAAATATCGGAGAGAATGATGCCCTCTTTGTGGAAACCTATACAACAGATCGTACTGTTGCTCAGGTAAAACGTGATATTGATGATACGGCAGTGATTTTCTATACATCCGGAACAACAGGAAAGCCAAAGGGAGCGATGCTTAGTAACCGCAATGTTCTTTCCAATGCTGATTCCGGACGACGTACCATCAATGTCACTTCCAGAGATCGATCGATCGTTTTTTTGCCGATGTTCCACTCCTTTACCTTCTCTATTGGGGTGATGCTTCCCCTCTATGTGGGGGCGAGTATCGTCATTATCAAATCACTGCAGCCTTTCTCAAATATATTTAAACAGACGCTCTTAAAGCGGGTAACGATCTTTTTTGGTATTCCTGATGTTTACAATGCCCTTGCAAAGGCAAAGCTTCCTTGGTACTTTATGTGGTTCAACCGTATTCGTGCGTTTATCTCCGGTGCAGCAGCACTGCAGCCTAAAACCCTGGATGCCATGGCAAAAAGGTTCGGGCGTGCCACGCTTCTGGAGGGGTATGGACTCTCTGAAGCGAGTCCGGCTGTCTGTATGAATACGTTTGAGAAACAGAAAGTCGGTTCGGTCGGAACAGCACTTTACGGATATGAGATGAAGATCGTCAATGAAAATATGGAAGAGCTTCCACGGGGCGAGATCGGTGATATTATCGTACGTGGAGAGAATGTGATGCAAGGGTACCTGAATCGTCCTGAAGCAACAGCGGAGACGATTGTCAACGGATGGCTGTTGACAGGTGACATGGGTTATATGGATGAGGATGGATTTCTTTTCATTGTGGACAGGAAGAAAGACCTGATCATCTCAAAGGGGATCAATATTTACCCTCGCGAGATCGAAGAGGTGATTGACACGTTCCCCAGTGTCAAAGCTTCAGCTGTTGTCGGTGTTTTTGATGAAAAAAGCGGTGAAATTCCGGTAGCCTATGTTGAACTTGAAGAGGATGTAGATACGCTGGATGAAGCTGGTTTGAAAAAACATTTAAGAGAACAGCTTGCCAATTACAAGCTGCCTAGACAGATCCATGTGATTGAGGAACTGCCTAAAAATGCAACGGGGAAAGTATTGAAACGGGTATTGAAAGAGCAGCTCAAGAATAAAGAGAAGCATACCTAATATCCTGAAGGGGGTTTTTATTAAAGCGATCACCAATGCCAAACTGATCATCGGTCATGAGATTATTGAAGGTAAAACCCTACTGTTTGATAGACTGATTGTTGCTATTGACAAAGGTGTCAACCTTGACAATATTGAAATAATCGATGCATGCGGTATGTATGTCAGCCCCGGTTTTATTGATATCCATATCCACGGAAGCGGTGGTGCGGATGTGATGGATGCAACGCCTGAGGCACTGGAAACAATTTCGACGGTACTGTTACAGACAGGTACGACCTCTTTTCTTGCAACAACCATGACAATGTCACAAAAGGCGATCTCAAAGGCTGTAGAAAACGTACGGATCTGTCGAGGAAAGCTGTCAGGTGCCGAAGTGCTGGGTGTTCATATGGAAGGTCCGTTCATCAATGCACACAAGCATGGTGCACAGGATGCAGCATATGTGCAGAGACCGACAACTGAGTGGGTAGCAGAGAATCTGGATGTTATACGTATGATCACACTTGCCCCGGAGGTGGAAGGTGGCAAAGCATTTGTCTCGAAGATAAAAAAAATGGCACCGGAAATTGTTTTGAGCATCGGGCATTCTGAGGCAACCTATAAGGAGAGTATGGAAGGTTTTGATGCAGGTATCTCCCATGTGACCCATCTCTTCAATGCCATGCCTGCCTACCATCACAGAGAGCCGGGCATTGTCGGGGCATGCTTTGACCGTGATGATGTGACCTGTGATATTATTGCCGATCTGGTTCATACCCATGCGCATCATCTACGCTTGACGCACAAGATGAAACAGGAGCAGGTGTTGCTCATCACTGATGCCATGCGTGCGGGATGTATGCGGAACGGTACATATGACCTGGGAGGCAGAGAAGTTTCTGTGTCAGGCAGTCGTGCGGTTCTTGAGGATGGAACACTTGCCGGAAGTGTACTGCGGATGAATGAGGCGATTCGAAATATGATGGAACATACCGATATGACACTTTCTGAAGTACTCTTCAGTGTTACCGAAGCTCCGGCACGTAAACTGGGGATCTCAAAAGGAATGCTGCAGGAAGGTTATGATGCCGACTTGGTCATATTTGATGAAGATTTCAGTATCATATCAACAATAGTGGCCGGAGAGGTCGTATACCAAAGGAGTGAATGATGTTCGGATTGTTCAAGCGTAAACAGAGAGAGGTATTCTCTCCTATTGATGGACAGGTTGTCGATATTGCAGACGTGGATGATGCCGTTTTTTCTCAAAAAATGGTTGGTGACGGTGTTGCTGTCAAACCGGTAGGAGATATATTCTGTGCACCTATTGATGGTGTGATCAGTAAGATCTTCTCTACCAACCATGCATTCAGTATCAAAAGCGATAAAGATCTGGAAGTCATGGTACACATCGGTCTTGAAACAGTGGCACTGGAGGGAAAAGGGTTTGAACGTCTTGCCAAAGAAGGTGACAGAGTTTCTGCCGGTGATCCTGTCATCAAGGCGGATATGAACTATATTGCATTGCATGCCAAAGATACTATTACACCGGTGATCATTTCAGAAGAGAGTGATGTCAAACAGATAGAGAAGCAGTTGCGTATCGTAAAATGCGGTGATGTAATCATGGAGGTGAACTGATGCAGCAGACCCCTACAGACTGGTCATATTTGATCTATGGTGTAATTATTGTGGCAACGGTTATCATCCTGAAGATGCCCAAAAAGAAGTAGTGTTCTGCCAGGTAATGAAGTGTTAATGCAGTTTCACTATACTCTCTGATATGATGAAAATACTACTACTTGAAGATGACAGAATATTGTGTGCAAGTTTACAGGAGTACCTGGAAGCAGAGGGGTATAATGTCGATGTGGCATACCGGGGAGTAGAGGTCTTTGACCTTACGTTTGATAATAAATACGACCTGTATATCCTTGATGTCAACGTCCCCGATACAGACGGTTTTGACGTCCTGAGTGCACTGAAGGAATCGGGAGACGAAACGCCGGCGATCTATATTACCGCTTTGACAGATATTGAGTCTATCTCCAGAGGATTCCGTATTGGTGCGGAGGATTATATTAAAAAACCGTTTGATCCCGAAGAGTTGGTCATTCGTATCAAGAACAAATATGAGAAAAAGAATCTTTTTATAGAGATCAACGGTCTGGAGTATGATCCGGTACAGGGTGTTGTCCGTAAAGACGGGCAGATCATTACGCTTGGCGAGATACAGCATAAACTCTTTCATACCCTGGTTGTGAACAGGAACAAGATCGTTGACAGTTATACCCTGATGGAGATGCTTGAACAGCCTAATGCCAATGCACTGCGTGTCAATCTTGCAAAACTGAAGAACAAACTGGATGTAGAGATCAGGAATATTCGGGGACAGGGGTATATGATTGAAGACATATGAGCAGGAGTCCTTTCTTAAAACCTTCTCGATCTTTCTGATCCTGCTGGAAGTCCTGCTTGCCATTAATTTCATATATGAATATCGGGTAAAAGAGATCGATATTAAAGAGAAGATCCAGATGGAGATGAAGCTGTGTGCCTATACCGTTCAATGTGACGGACTTCATACAGATTTTATTGCCAAGAACAAGCATCTGGAAGAGAATGTTCTACTTGAAGATAAAGACTTTTACAGTTATTTTTCCGTACCAACAGTCAAAAAGTATTTGATGAAGGTTGTCTATCCTAAAAAACGCTATTTGGAGCGACTGGAGAAGGTGAAAGAGGCGTTACTTAAAAAATTTCTCCTCTACTCTTTCTTTGCCGCGCTTGTCTCCATACTCTTTGCCATGTATGCCCTTATGCCGCTTCGCCGTGCACTCTATCTGAATGAAGAGTTCGTTAAAGATATTCTACATGATTTCAATACCCCACTAAGCTCTATGATGATCAATCTTAAACTTTTGAAAAAAGAGTTGGGAGAGAATGTAAAGATACATCGCATGGAAAATAATATTGAGACAATTCTCTCTCTTCAATACAACCTCAGAGCATTTCTGAAAGGGATGCAGACACAAATAGAGACGTTTGACCTTCAACCTCTGATTAAGGAAAGAATGAACTATTTTCGTGTGCTTTATCCTGATATTGCGTATAAAGCAGAAGTTTCATCTTTTTTGGTGCACACGAATAAGGATGCGTTTACAAGGGTGCTTGATAATATTTTGAGTAATGCCGGTAAATACAACAGGTCAGAAGGAAAAGTGACTGTCAGTCTGAAATCAGGTGGCGAATTGAGAGTCGAAGATACCGGAAAGGGCATCAGCAACCCTTCTCGCATATTTGACCGCTACTATAAAGAACAGGACAGAGGAATTGGTATCGGGTTACATATTGTAAAAAAACTCTGTGATGAGATGCATATACGCATCAAGATCAAAAGCAGAGTGGGTGAGGGAACAGTAGTCAGCCTCTTCCTCTCCAAGATCGCTGCCTAGTATCCGCGGATCTCTTTAATCCTCTCCATAATACGCTTTTTGAGTTTTGGATCCTTGTTCTCATGATAGGCTTCTATCAGCTCTTCTAGGGTTCCCTCTTTCATAAGTTTTTGTTGTTTAAGTTTCTCTAAGCGATGTTCAAGGAGAGCATACTGTCCGGAGGTGAGTGCTTTTCGGCTCTCTTTGGAGTTCAAATATCTCTCAAGCTCTTTCATGCTCGCATAGTGCAGATAGTAAGGGTAGAGGGGTTCGATCTCTTCACTGCTCTCTTTCTTCTGTACGTGTCTGCCTTTTTTCTGTGGCAGCTGAATATGTAGTTTTGCAGCGATCTCTTCGAGTGCGGCAAGTTGTCTTTCACTTTTGGCTGTACGGTATTGCTGTATCAGATAGGATGAGATGAAAACCTTTGGCAAAGGCGTACGTACTGAACGGATTTTAGACGGATCATAATGTTTGATTGCCTGACGGTAAAGCTGTTGCAGCTTTCTGTAGTTTTTACTCTCTACCATATAGGTTTTTACGCCTTTGTATATTCTAGGTTTGACTGAAACAAGATACCCGACTTTGAGAGGTGTTTTCAGGTGATACCCATATCGGGCATAGGCACGAAGCAGAGAACGGCGGCTTTTGATACGTCTGTCGGATATGGAAATAGGAGATCTGCCCGGATATGAAAAACTGTAGAGCAGATAGTGCGATTTTCGATGGAGCAGAAGTCCGAGGTCATCTTTTTTGGCATTGTACAAAAAGAGATACTTCTGTTTCCCGAATATAGGGATGAGATCGGTACGGGTAAAGTATCCACGATGATGTTTGACATATCGGGAGTGTTTGACAACATAAACCTTGTTGATCTCATTGCCGATAAAGAGTTGATCCAATGAACATCCGCTGAAGAGAAACAGGGTTAAAATAAGTAAAATCTTTTTCAATCGTATAGTCCCAATCCTTTCTTCGCATAGTATACCAAACCATTGTTAACAACAGTCAATTTCATAAGCTAAAGATATTCAAATGATAAGTCGACAGTATACAGATGAGATCTTGAGACGGAGGGAAGAGCCGACTCATCGTGTTCTTTTCTTTTCCTCTGGATATTCTGTACGGTTTGTATCTTTCTGCATCAATGCCTGCTCATACTTTTCTTTTTCCAGTTGCATATCAAGCGCAATACGGGTAACGGTAAATTCATACTTGTGAGGTATCTCTTTTGCATAGAGAAGTGAAGAGAGTAGCAGTCCGATCAGGATAATGGCATAGGTTTGCATGGGTGCTCCTTGTAAAGAGTATCTGGGTTTTGAATAGAAAAATATTATAGATGAACTCTATTACTTCAGTATTACCTTCGGGTAAGGATCAGAGAGTATCAATGAAAGAAAAAATATCTCCCCGGAGGAGGGTATTCCGGGGAAAAGAAAGGGAGTTGTTTTGTATGCTTTTAATATGGAGTAGTAATGGGTCCGTGGAGGAGGGACAATTTACTGTTTGTTGTCCTCCTTCTGTGTTTCGTTTTTGTCATCCTGTGGTGCTTGTGTATCACCTTTGGGAGCCGGTGCTTCACTGGAAGAGGCAGTTGTCTCATTCATGATCTTTTCAACTGACGCTTCAAGCTTTTCAACATCGCTCTGCTGTGCATACAGCAATGTTGACATCGCGATTGCTGCGATTACTAATAAACTTTTTTTCATTCTTCATCCTTTGGAGAGGGTTTTGTTCAGATCATGTTGCAACCTGAACAAACGAATTATAAGACAGCTCTATTACTCCTTCATTACCTCTTTAAAGATTCCCGTATCTTTTCTGCGATGGTTTCCGCCTTTGCTCCCAGCACGATCTGAATGGAGTGCTTGTCGGGTCGGATGACCCCTTTGGCACCCAGTGCCGTAAAATCTGAATCGTTGAGTATCTCGCTGTTGTTGACACTCATTCGCAGTCTTGTAATGCAGGCATCGGTATTGACAATATTCTCCTCTCCGCCAAGTGCCTTGATAAATGCCTGTGTGGTATTATCTGTATTTGAAGCCGTGTTCTCCTCATCGGAGAGTTCCGTTTCCAGGATCTTCAGTTTAAAGAGTTTGATGGTGTAGTAGCTGACAACAAAGTAGACAAGCGCAAAGACCAGACCAAGCGGGATGATACGCAGCGGATGGGTCGCCAGTTTGTAGTTGATGACATAATCGATGAAGCCTGCAGAGAAGCCGAACCCCGCATGGATGTCGAGTGCCTGTGCCGCAGCAAGTGCAAGCCCTGTCAGTATGGCATGAACTACAAAGAGCAGCGGTGCGACAAAGAGAAAAAGAAACTCAAGCGGTTCGGTGATCCCTGTCAAAAAAGAGGTGAACGCCACCCCTGCCAAAATAGCGCCGGCTTTTTTACGGTACGCTTTGGGGGTGTTGAGGTA
>Ga0256843_1003957_pt1 | contig 10073 bp, 7 predicted proteins | sample AlvinellametaG_FD_191572 | JGI IMG/M metagenome (GOLD analysis project Ga0256843, IMG submission 191572) | Pompeii worm associated microbial communities from hydrothermal vent at the East Pacific Rise, Pacific Ocean - Alvinella | ecosystem: Host-associated > Annelida > Integument > Unclassified ... | reverse complement strand
TTCTCCCTTTTTGACCGTATCTTTAAACTTTACCATTTCATGAGAGAAGTGGCGTTTTGCCATATTGTCCAAACCGGCACTCTCCCCCGGATTTAAAAGCCATGAAATGACCATAGTATCGGCATAGACTTTAAGATTTTCAAAGCCGAAGTTTCCGCGCAAAATGGCAAAGTCATATTTGAGATTTTGTCCGATGATAGGGTGTTGGAGCAGTTTTTCCAGTGTCTCTTTCGCATCCTCTTTGCTCAGTTGCTTGCCAACGCCCAGATAGCTGTGTGCAATAGGTACATAATACGCCTCTTCCTCGTTTACGGCAAAAGAGTAGCCGACGATATTCGCTTCAAAAGGGGAGAGAGAGTCTGTTTCGGTATCAAAAGCAATAGGTGTCGTTTTGTCGATTTTGGAGAGTGTTTCGAGTACGGCGCTTTTGGTATCGAGCAGTTTTGCCGAAAAGCCAAGCTGTGCCGAACACGCTTTTTCATCTTCGGTGTGTTGGTAAGTCGCACCCGCGCGCACCAAAATCTTTTTCATATCCAGATCCATCAATTCGTCAGCGATTTTCATGATGGGGTTTTCATCCGGGAAACGGTACTTGTCGATATCGCAGCTTGGGAGGATGTTGTGGTAGAGGGTTGCCAGTTTTTTACTTAAAAAGGCGTTCTCTTTTCCCTCTTCAAGCAGTTTTTTCGTGCGGGCGTTGGCAATTTTGTCAAGGTTTTCGTATATGTTTTCGATACTGCCGAACTCTTTTAACAGTTTACTAGCCCCTTTGGGACCGATACCTCGCACACCGGGGATATTATCGGAGGCGTCGCCTACGAGTGCGAGGTAGTCTACGATTTGCGAAGGGGGTACGCCAAACTTCTCCAGACACTTCTCTTCATTGATTTCGATCTTTTTCATAGGGTCGTATAAAACCACTTTATCATCGTCGATGAGTTGGTAAAGATCTTTGTCATGAGAGACCACTTTGACTTTGATTCCCTGTTCTTTGGCACAATCTACCAAAGAAGCGATCACGTCATCGGCTTCGTAGCCGCTGATTTCCACTTTTGGAAAGCCCATCTTTTCGATCAGTTCGATGGCAACGGGCAGTTGCTTGACCAAGTCTTCGGGCGGAGCGGGGCGGTTGGCTTTGTAGTTTGGATCGATCTCTTTGCGTATGGTTTTCTCTTTGGAGTCAAGTGCAAAAACCAGATAGTCCGTGCCGTGCTCTTTGTTGAGTGTGGCGATGAAGTTGATAAAACCGGTCAGAAGTCCCGTAGGGAAACCTTTGGAGCTTCTAAGTTGCGGCAGTGCGTAGTAATTTCTGAAAAAAAATCCGAATGTGTCTATGATGGTTAAAGTTTTCATGAGGTGATTGTAACTATTTTTTGTTATAATCCGGTTAATGCATTAATGTATTTGTAAACTAAATGAGACTTTTTATAAAATGGCGACAAGAGGCTCAGACCGCAGGGAAGATTTGTCCTCTGAGGAGTTATTTTATAAAAAGTCTTTGTTTACAATTTCAGATGTAAGTAAGAGATAAATTATAAGCAGGAGAACATATGGCAACCTACTCAATGGGTGATTTAAAAAAAGGTTTAAAAATCGAACTGGACGGTGTTCCTTACAAAATTGTCGAATATCAACACGTCAAACCGGGAAAAGGAGCGGCATTCGTTCGTTGTAAAATCAAATCTTATCTAAACGGCAGAGTGATCGAAAAGACATTTCATGCAGGCGATAAGTGTGAAAAGCCGAATTTAGAGCAAAAAACGATGCAATACCTCTACGATGACGGTGAGATGTTACAGTTTATGGATACGCAAACATACGATCAAATCGGTCTTACGCACGACCAGGTCGGGGATACGGCAAAATGGCTTATCGACGGTATGAATGTAGAGATCCTCTTTCACAACGGAAATGCTATCGATGTTGAAGCACCTGCGACAGTAGAGCTTAAAATCGTCGAAACACCGCCGAATTTCAAAGGTGATTCACAGGGTGGTAAAAAACCTGCGACACTTGAAAGCGGTGCGGTTGTTCAGGTACCTTTTCATGTACTTGAAGGAGATACGATCAAAGTCGATACCGCAAAAGGCGAGTATCTCGAAAAAGTAAAATAACCCGAACACAAGGAGGTTGGTATGGCAAGTGTATTGGTTCCTTTGGCGGAAGGTTTTGAGGAGATCGAAGCGGTTTCTATCATCGACGTTTTAAGACGCGGCGGTGTGGAAGTGACGACGGCATACCTTTTCAACCGTGAAGTAAACGGTGCAAACGGCATTACCGTTTTGGCAAATACCAGTATCGACGATGTTGTTGCGGACGAATTTGACATGATGGTACTTCCGGGCGGTATCCCCGGTGCGGAGCACCTCAGAGATGACGAACGTGTACAAAAACTGCTCAAAGAGTTTGACGCAAAAGGCAAAAGAGTCGGTGCTATCTGTGCCGCGCCTATCGCGTTGGAAAAAGCCGGGTTGATCGGTGACGATGCCGAGTATACCTGCTATCCTTCCTATGAAGAGCAGATCGATCATGGTAAGTTTACCGATCAGTACAAGGTAGTTAAAAGCGGTAACGTTCTTACCTCAAGAGGTCCCGGAACTGCCATCTGCTTCGCACTTGCGATCGTGCACGAACTGGTAGGTGAAGAGACCTATACACAACTCAAAGCCGGATTGCTGGCGGACTACTGCTAACTTCTTTTGTATACTCCCCGCTGTAAAAAACGGGGAGTTTTTTCAAAACATTTTAAAAAATTTTATTTCTGACGATATTTGCATAAGAGAGTTCTATAAGAAGGCTTAAAATATGCAAACAGAAGTTTCCAATGTCAGCGATATATCCATACTTTATGTCGAAGATGAAGATGCGATCCGCGAAGGATACAGCAGGGCGTTAAAACGTATCTCCAATAAAGTCTTTCTTGCAAGAAACGGGCATGAAGGCTTTGAAATGTTTAAAACACATAAGCCCGACATCGTTGTCAGCGATATTCGTATGCCGGTGATGGACGGTATCGAAATGCTCAAAAAGATCAAAGAGATCGATCCGGATTGTTCCGTGATATTTACGACGGCGTTTAACGATAACGACTATTTGCTTGAAGCTCTTGAGTTGCAAGTCAATGCATATTTACAAAAGCCCGTACAAAAAAATCTTCTTAAAGAGAAAATCGAAAAAATAGCCGATTCGATTTTAAAAGAGAAATTGACGCAAATTCAGCAAAAAGAGATTGAACGCCAGAAAGTGATATTGCAAAATGTACTCGATCATGAAAGCAATCTGCTTGTCGTGAGTGATTTTGAAAATGTACTTTTTGCCAATAAAGCCTTTTTGGAAGTCTTCAATGTCAAAGATGTCGAAGAGTTCAATAAACTCTCCATCCCGTTTTTAAATATTTTTATGCCGATACCGCCTTATCTGCACAGAGGGATGCTTAAAGAGGGAGAAAACTTTTACGATATGGTGCAGCGTTGCGACGAGGTGGAACGTGTCGTGACGATCATCGGTTCCGACGGACACCCCAAAGCATATCAGATCAATGTCTCTGAAATTGTTCATGAAGATAAAAGTTCCTATCTTTTCAGTATGACCGATATCACCAAAATGAATATCGAAAAGATCTCCACGGAAAAGAAAGCATACTATGACAATTTAACGAAGATTTACAACCGTAACAAGTTCAACGAACTTTTCGAAAGCGAACTCAATCGTGTCAAACGCTACGGCAACAACTGTTCTCTGGCGATTCTGGATATCGATCATTTCAAGAGTTTCAACGATACCTACGGACATCTTGTCGGAGACAAGGTGCTGGTCAAGTTAGCCGAAACCATCAGCCAAAATATACGCAATACCGATCTTTTCGCACGTTGGGGCGGTGAAGAGTTCGTATTGCTTCTTCCGGAAACATCACTGGAAAATGCGGCGATACTTTGTGAAAAACTGCGTAAAAAAGTAGAAAAAATCGAGTGTAAAGAGTCCCAAAGGCAAGTTACCGCATCGTTCGGTGTTACGCTGATTCACAGAGACGATACGATGCAAACGGCTTTGGCAAGAGCGGATAAAGCGCTTTATGAAGCCAAAGGTGCAGGCAGAAACAGAGTGATGATCTCACACTAGTCTCATGATAAAAACGGCGCTTCTTTTCCTCTGCTTTTCGCTAAGCCTTCTGGCTTCCGAATCTCTCACACCCGTTAGTTTACAGCTTCTGTGGAAACATCAGTTTCAGTTTGCCGGATACTATATGGCAAAAGAGAAGGGTTTTTACAAAGAGGCGGGACTCGATGTAAAGATCCGTGAGTATGAAGAGGGAAAAGATCCCGTAGCGATGATAGAAGCGGGGGAGGTCGATTTTGCAATAGGTCGCTCTTCTTTGCTATTGCACCGTAGTAAAAATCTCCGGTTACTTGCCGCAGTGTATCAGTCGTCTCCGTTCGTGCTTTTGTCTTTGAGTCGAAACGATATTGCAGATTTAAAAGATATTCGCGGCAAAAAAGTGGCTATTTACGACTCCGTTACCAATATGGCATCTATCTTTGCGATGCTCAAGGCTGAGGGAATCCAACAGTACGATTTCGAAGTGATTCTCCAGTCCGACCCTGAGTCGAGCGTACAGGATTTGATTGCGGGGAAGATAGACTTTTTAAGCTCTTATCTCTCCAACGAACCTTATCTTTTAAGAGAAAACGGTTATGCAGTCAATATTTTCAATCCGAAAAACTACGGTTTCGATTTTTACAGCGATATATTGTTTACCAGTCAAAAATATGTCCGACTGCATCCTATTACTACGGAAAAATTTTACCGTGCAACGCTTCAGGGCTGGCGATACGCTTTCAATCATCTTTACGAAACGGTATCGGTGATTCGAAAAAAGTACAATACCCAGCATAAAACACAAGAGGCGCTATTGTACGAAGCCAAGGTTTTGCGTAAACTGGCATTTGTCGCCGATGTGCCGTTTGGAGATATCAACCCCGTACGTCTGCGTGAAATCGCCAACACTTACCGGCTTTTGGGGATTGACATCGACAGTGCGAACGATTTTGAAAATATGATCTATACACCGCCCGGTAACTATACGCTGGCTTTGGAAAAATCGGAAAAGCAATATCTTAATAAAAAGAGTGAGATTACCGTTTGTATAGGTGAAAACAGATTGCCGGTGGAGGGTGTCGTGGACGAGACTCCTACAGGCATGCAAAACGACTTTTTGCAGGTTATATCCACTATGATCGACACACCGTTTACAGAAGTGGCGTACGGATCCGACGGGAGTATGGATACAAAAAGCTGCGACATGGCCGGGTTACTTTTCAAAAAGGATAGCCGTGCGAAAAACTTACTTGTAACCGACCCTTTGGTGACGCTGCGACTTTTTATTGCGACAAGTGTCGATAAGCCCTATGTCGAAAATATTTCGGCGCTGGGTACGAAAAAAGTGGCTGTTGTGAAAGGTTACGGTTACAAAGAACTGGTACAAAAGCGCTATGCGAATCTTGAAGTTGTGGAAGTGGAAACGCCCATGCAGGGGTTTCAGGGAGTTGTCGAGGGGCAGTATTACGGTTATATAGATCTCTTACCCTATCTCAACGCGCAGATTCAAAACTTTTACAGCGGTATTTTGAAGATCAACGGTGACTTGCAAGTTCCCGTTTCGTTGGGATTTGGGGTGAAAAAATCAGAAAAAGCGTTGTGGCATATCTTACAAAAAGCGATCCATGCCATTGATGCGAAAGAGAAAGATGCCATTGTGCAGGCATGGCTTTTCAATGATACGCAAAAACAAAAAGATATACGATTTTTACAGAAGTTGTTGCTTTTTATCGGTGTCGTCGGTCTTTTGGTATTGTATAAGTATATCCTGAGCGTACGTCACAACAATGCCTTACGAGCTTCGGTCAAAGAGTTCGAACTGTTGATGGAATCGACTCTGGAGGGAATCATCATCTTCGATATGGAGGGTATCTGTATCCGCACCAATAAAATGGCAAATCAGATTTTCGGTTACGAAGATAAGGAGATGATCGGCAGACATGCGCTGGAACTGGTTAGCCAACGCTCGCTCCGTCACGTAAAAATCGCCATGCAGGTAAAAAACAAGGAGCCCTACGAAGCGAAAATGTTACGCAAGGACGGAAGTGAATTTGATGCTCTGGTGCGTGGGAGAAATATTTTCTGGAAAGGAAAACAGATACGTATTTCAACGGTGATCGATATCTCCGATTTGAAAAAGTTGCAGTATGATTTGCAGATGTTGAACCGGCAACTTGAAGATAAAGTTTCGCAGCAAGTGGAGTCTATCAGGCAGAAAGAGCAGATGTTATTGCATCAGAACAAACTGGCGGCGATGGGAGAGATGATCGGTGCTATCGCCCATCAGTGGAGACAACCACTCAATGTATTAAATATCAATATCCAAAATCTCGACGACGATTATGAGGACGGTTTGATCGATCGTACTTTTATCGAGAATTTTATTGCGGAAAATAGCCGTATCATCCAGTTTATGAGCAAAACCATCGATGATTTTCGCAACTTTTATCGTATCGATAAAGTCAAAGAGTGTTTTTTCGTCCGAGAGGCGATAGAACTAACCACTTCGATGCAATCCGCACAGTTTAAAGAGCGAAAAATCGACTTTGAGATCAGAGGGGATGACTTTTGTATCACCGGATACAAACACGAGTTTCAACAGGCGATTCTCAATCTTGTCAACAATGCCGCCGATGCGGTGGAAAGAACGGGTAAAAGGGGTAAAATCGAAATCGTTCTCGAAAACGATACGGTACGGATCATCGATAACGGCGGAGGAATCGACGAAGCGATCATAGATCGGATATTCGAACCCTATTTTACGACAAAGTCACAGGGAAGCGGTACGGGAATCGGGCTTTATATGTCCAAAGTGATTATTGAAAAAAATATGGGCGGAAGGTTGGATGTGCAAAACGGGGAAGAGGGCGCCGTGTTTACGATATCGTTAAAAGGGCTGTGCAAGTTCGACTTTCCCGAGCAAAAGCGCACCCGCACCGCTTCATGTATCACGCAAAATATAGCCGCTGTCGAAGCGGAAGCGCTTTAGACGAACCAGCGCACAATCTCCGGGAAGTTGATGATGATCACCAGCGCGAGTATCTGTAAAAGGATAAAGGGCACGACACCTTTGTAGATATCTCCTGTAGATACCAGATTGTTGGATGCTCCTTTGAGGTAAAATAGTGCAAACCCGAAGGGCGGTGTCAGAAACGATGCCTGCAGGTTCATCGCAACGAGGATGGCAAACCAGAGCGGGTCGATCCCAAAAGCTGTTACGATGGGTACTAAAATGGGGATGACGATAAAACAGATCTCCAGAAAGTCCACGAAAAATCCCAGCAAAAAGATCGAAAGCATGGCTATACCGATGAATATCCATCCATCCGCGATATCTTCGGTAAAAAATGCCAGTACCATATCACTGCCGCCCACTTCGTTGAAGGTAAGAGAAAATGCCGTCGCACCGATGAGTATCATAAAGATCATCGCCGTCAATTTGACAGTTTCTTGTGCCGAGTGCATCAAATCTTTCCATGAAAAGACGCGGTTTAGCAGTGTCAGTAAAATCGCCCCGACCGAACCGAATGCCGCAGACTCGGTCGGTGTGGCGATACCCATAAAAATGGATCCCAACACAAGGATAATCAACAGAGCAGGCGGGATGATGGCCGTTATCGCTTTTCTAACCACAACAGGACGTGGCTCATCCGATGCGATAGGTGGTGCGAGTTGCGGTTTGTAATGTGTCAGTATCAAAATATAGAGAATATAAAGCCCTACCAGAAGTAACGATGGTCCGACTGCCGCTTTGAAAAGATCTCCCACGCTGATACTCATCACATCCCCGAGAATAATCAAAACGATAGACGGCGGGATGATCTGTCCCAGCGTTCCGCTTGCTGCGATGGTTCCCGCACTGAGACTTTTGGAGTATCCGTGATTGATCATGATAGGCAAAGAGATGATACTCATCATCACAACACTTGCCCCGACGATCCCGGTACTTGCTGCCAGTACCGCACCCACGACAACTGTGCTGATCGCCAGTCCTCCGCGAATGTTTCCGAAAAGTTTTCCGACATTGACAAGCAGACTTTCGGCGATTTTACTCTTTTCGAGTATCAGTCCCATAAAGATAAAAAGAGGTACGGCAATGAGTGTGAAGTTTTGCATGATACCGTAGATCCGGTAAGGGAGCAGGGCAAAAATCTCCAGCCCTACGTCCGGTGTCAGCATTGCCGTCAGAAATGCGGCGGTACCGAAAGCAAATGCAACGGGAAATCCGAGCAGCAGAAAAAGGAGAGCCGCTATAAACATATAGATACCGATCATCTCTCCTCTCCTCTTAAAAAGGCTATTTTTTGCCGGAGTATGGCGAAACTTTGCAGCAGCAAAAGTACAAAGCCCAAAAGAATCATCCCTTTGATCAGATAGCGGTGTGTCAAACCTCCCGGATCGGAAGAGATTTCATGTTGGGCGTAGCTTTGCAGTACGAAGTCCCATGAAACATATAAGACGAGTAAAGAAAAGGGGATGACAAGAAAAAGTTGAGAGAGAATATCGATGAAGGCTTTTGTTTTAGGCGAAAAACGGGCATAGAAGATATCGACTCTGACATGGGCATCTTTTTGAAGTGTGTAAGAGAGTCCCAGAAGAAACAAAATATCGAAAATATGCCACTCCAACTCCTGTAATGCTACCGAACCGCCGTGAAAGAGGTAGCGGTTCATAGCATCGTAAACGACAAGAAGACTCAGTGCGATAACCAGATATGCGGCAAGTTTCGCAAACAGGGAGACGATCTTTTCGATACCCTCAATCACACTTTGCACTTTCTACTCCTTGAGTGCACGTACCGCTGAGACGATATCGTCTTGTCTCATGAAGTGTTCGCCGATCAAAAAGGCGTCCACTCCGACATCATGAAGTCTGTGTATGGTCTCTTTGTCATTGATACCACTTTCGGCAACGATAATCTTTCCGTTTGGAATGAGTGGTATCAATTTTTCACTCAGTTGCATATCCATCTCGAAGGTTTCGAGATTTCTATGATTGATACCGATGATATCCGCACCCGCATGGATCGCTTTTTTGAGATCCTCTTTGTCATGAATCTCCACCAGTGCGTTCATACCCAGATGCCAGGTGTAGTTGAGCAAGTCTTTGAGCTCTTTTTTGGAGAGCATTTTGGCGATAAGCAGCACAAAGTCCGCACCGTAAACAAGCGCTTCAACCAGTTGGTATTCGCAAAAGATAAAGTCTTTGCGAAGCAGGGGTGTTCCCACATAGCGTCTGATACCGGTCAGGTATTCGATGTCGCCCTGAAAGAAGTAGGGTTCGGTAAGTACGCTGATGGCATCTACCCCCGCTTTTTCATATGCCTGTGCGATAACCAGCGGATCGAAATCTTCACGGATTACCCCTTTGCTTGGGCTCGCTTTTTTGACTTCCGCGATGATACGGTAAGGATTTTCAGGTGTGGAGGTAAGGTACTCTTTAACATCGCGCGGTGCGTAAGGGTTGTATGCCAGAGAACGTCCCAGCCAGTCTAGCGGGATCTGCTTTTCTCTCTCTTTGACAAGTTCTTTGGTTTTTTTAAGTATTTTGTCGAGTATCACTGTTTTTTATCCTTTATACACTGTTTGATTTTTTCGATATGCTCTTCGATCTCTTCCTGGTTTTTCTCTTTTTCATATGGTTGTAAGAGTTTGTAGGCATCTTCGCATTTGCCGAGTTTGTAGTAACCCCATGCGAGAGTATCGATATAAAAAAGAGAGTCGGGCTCTTTTTGAAGTGCTTTTTTTACCAGTTCCAAGCCTTTTTCGATGTCGATATCATGATCGATCAGTAGGTAGGCATAGTAGTTGTAAAAGAGCGGATCGTCCGCCGCATAGACGGACTTTTCAAACTTCTCGAGTACGGATTTGAGGAGTTTTTTACTTTTGTGCTTTTGGCTTTCGTACTCCAGGATGGCAGCACGTGCGAGAAATCCGGCATCACCTGTCTCTTTGTAAAGTTTTTGCGCAAGTTTGTAG
>Ga0256843_1003956_pt1 | contig 10074 bp, 10 predicted proteins | sample AlvinellametaG_FD_191572 | JGI IMG/M metagenome (GOLD analysis project Ga0256843, IMG submission 191572) | Pompeii worm associated microbial communities from hydrothermal vent at the East Pacific Rise, Pacific Ocean - Alvinella | ecosystem: Host-associated > Annelida > Integument > Unclassified ... | reverse complement strand
TGCTTTTGTGCGTGGTTCACAAGAGGCAGCTGTACGTATGGAAAAAGTAGGTGGTGGTGCCATTGTGACACTTAGTTCAACGGGTAACCTCATCTACATTGAAAACTATGCAGGACATGGTACAAACAAAGCAGCAGTAGAGGCAATGAGCCGTTACGCTGCTGTAGAACTAGGCGATATGGGCATTAGAGTCAATGCCGTCTCAGGTGGACCAATCGACACCGACGCACTCAAAGCCTTCACCAACTACGAAGAGGTAAAGGCTGAAACTATTAAACGTTCAGCAGTCAATAGAATGGGGAGTCCAGAAGATTTAGCAGGTTCTGTCTATTTCCTCTGTACCCCAGAAGCATCATGGATTACAGGACAAACCCTTGTAGTTGATGGTGGAACAACATTTAGATAATAACTTATCTTTGAGGTGATGTAGAGAGATTCTACATCACCTCTTTTCCTTAACATTACTTTGGAAAAGCTACCAAAGTAACTTCACCTAGAAAGTATATGTTGCACCTACTGTCGTTGCACTCATTTTCACATCTTTTACTTTTAAACTATCAAAGTCATCATCATTAAAGATATCTAAATAATCAACATATAGTCCCAAACCACCTGTAAGTTCATACTTTGCACCAAGTCCCCATTGGAAACCATTTTCACTGTATTCTTCACCATTCTTGTCATACATAGCTTGTCCATATCCGGCTAATCCATAAAATGCAAACCCTGTTGTTAAAGAGTACATTGGCTTCACATAAAGTCCTACATTTGAAAGTGTATCACTCGTACTTACTATAGGTCTAGCACTCTCTACATCTAAATCTGACAGTGTCGTCATATAGCGTGCTTCTACTCCTATATATTGGTTAAAATAATACCCTGCATTGATGGTCATTCCATAGCCTGTAGAAGTAGTAGCTTCACTCATACGCATATAGTTTGCACCTGCACCTGTATAAAAGCCACTATATTTTACATTTTCATCTAAAATAACAATCTCTTTTTTTGGTATAGAAACACAAGGTTCCACCGGCTCCATAAAATCACCACCTGCGATTAACATATTACTTGACAACACTAAAAATGCAATGGTACTTATTGATTTTTTCATCTTATTCCCTTAATAAATTTTAGCTATTTTAGTATTTATTTGCTTAATAATCATTTTTTTACTATAAGTTCGATACTATTAAAGCTATTATAATACATACTTAGGGAAAAATATGCGTAAAACATCTATACTATTTCTATTTCTATTACTTTTTTTAACTGCTTGTCATGAAAAAGGCTCTAAGATAAATCTCCCTGAACATACAAATTTAATACAAATAAAACAGACAAAAGTAAACAAAAACATTCAAAATATCTCTCTTAATACACAAAAAAATAAAGCTTCATATTTTGAAGTAAGTGAAGAAAAGAAGAAAAAACTTTCAGGATATTTTATTCTCTTTATTGCCTATATGATTTTTCTATAAATATCAATAAACCTCTTTATTATCTATAATACGTTAAAGTTATATCCAAACTTAAATTTAGGGGATTTAACATGTTAACAAAACTATTACTAAGCAGTACATTGCTATTGACTACAGGGTGTGTAGAACGGGGATATCAACTTAAAGTTAACCAAAACACACATACAATTTCAGCAATCAAAAGTATTGATTTACATCAAAATAAAGCAAAAACTACAAAAAATGAACTCAAACAAATGACAAATGCAGTTAAAAAGGAGCAAAAGAAACAAGCATTAGCCCATCACATAAAAGAAAAGGCAGCTAGTAAAAAAATCATTCTAAAAACAGACAAGAAAACCGTTAAGAAAACGGATTATAAAGATACAAGTCACTTAACTCCTGTGATTAAAATTAATCAACCTATTATAAAAAAAGAAAACATTAGTATTCAAAAAATTGAGGCAACAAAAAAAGCCGAAGCCAGTGAAGCAGCACTTCTAAAAAGAGAAAAAGAGGCTCAACAACTACTTGCCAAAAAAGAAGAAGCAATAAAGCAAGCAAAACGTAAAGAGGAAGCACTTCAAAAGAAGTATAAAGAAGCGCTAGAAGCTAAAAAAGCAGAAAAAGAGAAAGAAGCTCAAAAAGTACAAGAAGCACTTAAAGCGGAAAAAGAAGAACAAGCTCGTCTAACTTTAGAAGAGGCAGAGCCTGAAAGTAAAGTAGATTTACTTCAGTTTAAAGCCACAGAAAAAACTTATCAAAAATTTGGTTCTTCTGAGATACATGGACATGTAGTCTATCTTACACCAAATGGAGAAGAAGTACGCTTAGAAAATACAAAAATTTATTTGGTTCCTAACGAACTCTCAATTGAGTATTGGTATAACTACTACTACCTTAAAAGCAATGAATCTTCATTAGAAACAAAAACAACTATCTCGTATTTGAATGTAACCCATTTAGATGCTGAAAAAAACTTTGCATTTTTTGGACTCTCTGAAGGTATCTACTACATTGTCATTGAAGGAGAGTATCCGACAAGTGCAAATAGTTATCAAAAAATCTATATTGCAAAAAAAATAAAAGTAGAAAAATACAAAAAGATTATGACTGTATTTAACAAAACTCTTTAAAGGAAACCATCTATGCTGAATGTACCAAATATATTGGCTTTTATACGTTTACTTCTTGCTCCTGTAATGTTTTTTCTCCTCGTAAACCGTGACAGCAGTTTACTCTCTGAAATCCACTACAGTTGGCTAGACTATATGGCAGCTTTTATTTTTGTTGTTGCTTCAGCCACAGACTTTTTTGATGGATATATTGCTCGTACTTTTGACCAAATTACCACACTAGGAAAGATTTTAGATCCTTTAGCCGATAAAATGCTTACATTGGCAGGATTTTTAGGACTAATGATGCTCGATCGTGCTTCTGAGTGGGCTATCTTTCTTATTATAACAAGAGAACTTTTTATTACTGGTCTACGTGTATCAGCTGTTTCACAAGGCTTAGACATTGCTGCATCTTGGATGGGAAAAGTAAAAACAGTTGTCCAGATGATTGCTATAGGGTTTTTACTGATGGAGTGGCAAGGTGGTGAACTTTTATTATGGATTGCCGTATTGCTTACACTCTATTCTGGTTATGAATATGTACGTGACTTTTTCAAAAATACACCCTTGGACTAATTGATTAAATTTTAATCAATTTAGTGTTCTTAATATTAAAAAAAACATTGTATAGTTCTGTATCTTATATTAAAACAAGGAAATAAAGATGAATTATACAAAACTTTCTTTAGTCGCTGCGCTTGCAGTTTCTTCAGCATTTGCGGGTGGTGACATTGCGCCACTTGAGCCAGCAGTTGCTGCACCAGCAGTAAAAACCCAAGCATGTAATACACAGACAACCGTAGATGGTAAAGCACAAGCATACTACTACTCTGCAGAAGGTGCAGAGAACCTTTTTGACAAAACAAACTCACAACTTGGTACGGCAGTAACATTAAATGTTGCACACAAACTTACAAGTAACATTACGGCTAACTTCACAGCTTTAGGGTACACAAACCTTGGTGATGAAGAAGCAGGTTATATGGAAGGTAAAGAGACAGGTGCATACTTCAATGTTGCAAACTTGACAGCTACTTTTGGTGATACAACTTTAGTACTTGGTCGTCAACTTATTGACTCTCCAATGTTTGGTTCATTTGACTGGCTACTTGCACCAAGTGCATATGAAGCATACACAATTGTAAACTCTTCAGTATCTAACCTTACTTTAGTTGGTACATATGTAACAAAGTTTAGACCAGTAAATGCTGGTGATACATTTGTAGATCTTACAGATATCAATGATGGTAACAACTTTGCACTAGGTGCAGTATATGGTGTAGATGCGCTCTCTACAAGTGTATGGTACTACAACATCGATGCTGGTGATTACACACAAGTATATGTTGACGCTGGCTATAACTTTGGTGCGGCTAAAGTTGCTGTACAATATGCAACAACTGATTATGCAACAGGTTTAGATTCTGATGCTATGGGTGCAAAAGTTGAATTCTCAGCTGCGAATGTTGACTTTATGGCTGCTGTTTCTAATATTACAGACCGTGCTGCTGGATATGTTTCTAGAGATGGTCTTTACACTTCTTCTTGGAATCTATTCGCATCTGATATCGCTGTCTCTGATGATGATACACTTTCTTGGAAAGTTTCTGCTTCTACTGAACTTGCTGGTGTAAGTTTAGAAACTTCATATGCTGGATACGGTGATGATGGTTCAGAGCTAGATGTAATTGCTGGATATGACTTTACAAAATGTACTTCAGTAAATGCTATCTTTACAAGTACGACTGCAAATGAAGCTGATGCTGATACATATAATGCACTTGAACTTATTGCAACTTACAAATTTTAATCTTTATTTTGTAACTCTCCCCAATGTTTGAATATACCACTCTCCGCTTGGAGAGTGTGGGGCACCTAAACTTTATAAATCATCCTTTCAAAATCACATAACAATACCAAAAAATAAGAGATAGAATAAAGAAGTATAGACATCCGTTCAAGAAGAACGAACGTTTAGGGTAAAATTAGTATCGTTGCTCCAATACTTTTTCCATTTGTAATTTTAAATGATCTAAAAGATGTACAGATTTTTCAGAGAGTTTTCCCTCATGTGACATAGGGGTATCCATAAAGTTTTTTACAGCATTAAGCATTTCATTACTCTCTTTTATCTCTGCCAATGATTTTTCATGGTATTTTATCTCTTCATTTTGAGCATTACCCTCAATAAATAAAATACGTTCCAACTTCCCTTTTTGCTCATTAAGAAGTACTTCATACATTTTTAATGTTTTAATCGTCTCTTTCATATGTTCATCAACTCTATCCATCTCCTCTTTACAACTTTGTTTTTGTAAAGTATAGGCTTTTGCATCGTCTAACTGCTTAGTGGCAAAATGTAAATTTTTACTCCCTTTTGTAGCTACACGAATAGCATAAATAGCCCCCATAACCACAAGAGCACTACCACCCAATAGAGCAGCACCTATTGATGCATTTGGCTCTTGTCCTACGGTTGTACTTAGCCACGATAAAATCTGTTCTATCTCCTCTTTTTGAGGTAGCTTTTGCGTAGATAAAGCCATTCCTAATTTTTGACTTGCCACATAAGCTAAACCTCCAGCAGTAACGGCACCACCTAAAAGGGCATAGATAAATCCTGTAAATTTCCCACTTGATACCTCTTGAAGTCTTATAGGTTGAACCTCTTCTTTTGCTTCAAATACAGAAACTTCCTCAAGTTCTTCCTCTTTTAACGCATATGTATCCTCTTTTTCATGGCTGTTTGCATTTAAGGCTTCAAGAAGAGAAACACAAGCATCAAATCCTCCAGATTTTAAAGATGCTTTTGCCTCTTCGTACTCTTTTAAATCATCTTCAAGTAACAGTTTACACGCTACAGCTTGCTCATCTGCATCTTTTACTATCTTTTTTGCTTCACCTACCAACTCACGTGCCATCTCATGTTTTTTTCTTTTCACATTGTTTAATGGCTTTGCAGTAATATCAACTTGTGCTTCAATCTCATCTATTTGTTCATTTTCAACAAGGTCTTTTATATCATTCATTTATTTATCCTTCACGATTAATTTCTCTATTTTAGCAAAAAAACCTATTAATCTTTTGATACCAATCATTTTTTTACTACACTTAGCTATAATCTGTAAAAAATTTAGGATTTTCATGGGCATATTAGCAGCACTTTTGGTTTTATCGGTACTTATCTTCTTTCACGAATTAGGGCACTTTAGTGCAGCACGATTTTTTGGGGTGCAAGTAGATGTTTTTAGTATAGGCTTTGGTAAAAAACTCTGGAGTAAACAGATTGGAAAAACTCAATGGAGCCTCTCTGCCATTCCACTAGGGGGTTATGTCAAGATGAAAGGGCAAGATGACTCTGACCCTACCAATATAAGCTACGATGATGATAGCTATAACACAAAAAAACCTTGGCAGCGTATTATTATCTTACTTGCAGGTCCTTTTGCAAACTTCTTAATGGCATTTATGCTCTATTTGGCTATTGCTTACATGGGTGTACCTAAGCTCTTAAGCTATGTAGGTAGTGTAGGTAAAGAGACTCCCGCTTTTCAAGCTGGCGTACAAGTCAATGACCAAATTGTTCAAATCAATGGAAAGAGTACTCATCACTGGGAGAGTATTGGTAAAATCATCAATGCGTCTCAAGGAGATATTACCTTAGTAGTAGAACGTAATGGTACACTCTTAGACCTTACGCTTCACCCTAAAGTCATAGAGGATCAAAATGTCTTTGGTGAACCCATAAGCAGACGTATTATTGGTATCTCTCCACTCAACAAGCAAGAGAGTGTTCACTACGGACTCATAGAGGGATTTGGCTACGCTTGGGAGGAGACAAAAAAATCTTCTCTTCTCATCTTTCAATCTGTTCAAAAGCTTATTACAGGAGTGGTCAGTACTGACAAACTTGGAGGCATTATTACTATTGTAGATGTAACTGCACAAGCCAGTTCTGCTGGTATTTTAGCACTCTTTTTCTTTACCGCACTCATCTCTGTCAACCTTGGGGTACTTAACCTCCTCCCTATTCCAGCACTTGATGGAGGGCATATTATGTTTAACCTTTATGAGATACTCACAGGAAAACCTGCCAATGAAAAGGTAATGATGTACCTTACTATGGTTGGTTGGGGAATGCTACTTGCACTTATGTTGCTAGGATTGTATAATGACATTCACAGATTAATTGGAGGGTAAACATGTCTATTTTAGAAAAAGAGTACTTAAGAGAGACACTTGATAGTGTTATTTGGAATATTGAAGAGGCACGACTTAGTGTGAGTTCACACCACATCGTGCAACTTGTAGCTGTGGGGAAATACACCCAAGTAGAGAATATTGAAACACTTTACCATCTTGGACAACGTGCCTTTGGAGAGAACCAAGTGCAACAGCTCTCACAGCGTATGCATACCCTTGAAGCACTACCTCTTCAATGGCAGATGATAGGTTCACTTCAAAAAAATAAAATCAACAACCTTATAGACCTTAACCCTACGCTTATGCAGTCACTTGACAGCATTGAACTGGCACTAGAGCTCAATAAAAAGCTTGAAAACAAAGAGAAAACAATGGCGTGTTTACTTCAAATTAATGCTGCCAATGAAGAGACAAAGTCTGGTTTTAGCACACAAGAAGCCTACGATAGATACCAAGAGATTATGGAGCGTTGTCCAAACATTACCCTTAAAGGGGTCATGAGCATTGGTGCACATAGTGAGGAGCAGATACTTATTCAACAAAGTTTTGAAGCAACACATACTATTTTTGAAAAGCTTGAAAACCAAGGAGCGAGCATCTGTTCTATGGGAATGAGCAGTGACTATGCCTTAGCCATACAATGTGGCTCAAACCTTGTTCGTGTAGGAAGTGCTATTTTTAAATAGCCTTCTTTCCCCTCTTTTAACGTACGATAATATCACACACCATTAAGTTACTTTGCAGTTGGCTTTGCCAAAACACATCACTATTTGTAACCCTCATACCAAAGTCACCCTCTTTCATTTCTAACTCTAAACAATACGTTCCTGCTTCAATATCGGCTACATCAATTATTTCTTTTAAGTTTTTTATGCCCGATTCAAATTTTCTCATATCAATAGGCTGAACAAAACGGTAGGTATGTGAATCGTTTTTAAGTACCATTGTTGTATTTACTTCTACAAAAGGGGCTGCAAACCCTTTGTTTTCTAAGCGTAAATTCAGCGTAAGGTTTGTTTTGTTCTGGTCAACATTTAGCTCTTTTGCTACAAAACGATAGCCCAAATTGTCACGTATTTCAGCGTAACACCCCTGCTCTTTCCATTTATCTATCACATCAGGATGGTAGGCATCATTTAAAAAACTATAATGCAATGCTCTAAACTCGTGCAGTGCATTAGGACAACTCGAAAGGTTTTCGTCATCATCCTCACCTATCCCACACGTTTCTCCTCCTACAGGAACATAGTGTGCATCATTTTCAACATACGCTTTCCAAAAATCTATATTATCTGAAGGGTATGTACCCGTATCCGTAGCAGAAGAAAGAACACAATCATTATGATGCCCTATTTTTGCACGTATATCATCTGTAAATGCAATCTCTTTAGTAATCATCCCTTCATCCCCTTCTTCAGCATATTCAGTTGACTCTCCATAGAGTAACTCTTTATGCATAGGTGTACGAATCTGAATATATTTCTGAGGTAACATCTCATGTAAGGTATCAATCACCTCTTTACGGTTTTCAATATAATCTTCATTCTCATCATCATAATCTCCCGTAAAGCTATGCCACTCACCCCACGCACCTATCGTACCTGCTTGCACAACCGATATAACCTCTTTATAGCTTTGCAAAAGTGATTTGAGCTGGTCTAAATGAGAAACCACAATATCTTTTGTGGCATCATCACTCTCCATATCATCACGGTATTTTATTCTAAAAATAAGCTTGACACCACTACTATTGGCATCTTGTAAGTTTTTTTCTATCGTATCTAAAAAACTCTCTTCAAGCGTATCTGTTGTCACATAATCTTCTAAATTTAAAGGAGCATAGACCAGACTATAGCCATTTGCACGTACCTCTTCAAACATATTCTCATCTGTATCTTTTCCTAACGAATAGTCAGCATCATACAGCCCTCTATCGGGGTTTAGTCTATTTAACGTGGCATCTTCAACGTACGTTATGGTACGATTATAGTCATAATCTGCATTATCACCAATACCATCATTATCTCTATCTGCACTTTCTGTCTTATCCAAAGGGAAAATATCCTCTTTATCATTGACTCCATCTCCATCTGTATCTACTTTATAAGGGTTAGTTCCCAAATCCTCTTCTACACTATTGCTCAATCCATCATTATCTATATCATCATCAAGTGTATCAATAATTTCATCACAATCCGTATCTGTTTTAGTAATAGTAATATCATAAATAGGAAGAATAATATGCAAAGCATTGACATAAGGCATGGTTAAATATTTTGGACAGTTATTTGCATAAAGCATAGAAGAAGAAAAAAGAAAAATAGAGGGTATAAAAATAGAAGCTTTTTTAAAAAACATACTACATCCTTAGTCTAAGATAAGGCATTATATCACAGAAAAGTCACAAAGCATTACCTACGAGGCAATCTTTATTTGACACACTTTACACACCCCATAAAGATTAATCTGCTGTTTTTCTAACTTGAAGGCTTCGTCACTAGAGAGTTTTTGTAAAAGTGTATCGGTTTCACGCATCTGAGGTCGGTCTTCCACCTCTCCACACTGGGTACATACCAAGTGAATATGGTCTTCTTTTAAAAGTTCATATTTAGATTTTTTACCCGTAATCGGTACTTCAACCAATACCCCTTTTTCTACCATAAGCACAATATTTTTATAGACTGTAGCCAAAGAGAGAGAGGGGTGTACTTTAGTCACTTCATCATAGATACACTCAACAGACATATGACCCGCTTTTGCTATGACATCTAAAATATTAGTACGTTGAAAAGTTGCTTTGAGTGCTTTTTCTTTCAGTAGGGTTACATAATCCATTCTTCTATCTCCTTTTTTCTTCTAAACAAATAGGTTAGCCTCACACCTCCAAGAAAAAAGGAGGGAAGAAGAGGAAGTATGAGGCTAACCTATTGGTTTGTATATTCCTAGCCAAAGCTAGGAAAATTTTATAGCTCTTGAGCGTGTTTGTCAAGGTAGTTTGCTACACCATCAGTTGTTGGTGTCATACCTTCATCACCTTTTACCCAACCAGCAGGACATACTTCACCATGTTCGTTAGTAAATAGCATTGTATCTACCATTCTAATCATCTCATCAATGTTTCTTCCAAGTGGAAGGTCATTAATGACTGCGTGTCTTACGGTACCATCAGCATCGATAAGGAATGAACCTCTAAGTGCTACTGCTTCGTCAAAAAGAACGTCATAATCTCTAGCAATTTGTTTAGTAAGGTCAGCAACCAATGGCATATCAACTCTACCAATACCACCTTCGTTTAC
>Ga0256843_1003953_pt1 | contig 10078 bp, 7 predicted proteins | sample AlvinellametaG_FD_191572 | JGI IMG/M metagenome (GOLD analysis project Ga0256843, IMG submission 191572) | Pompeii worm associated microbial communities from hydrothermal vent at the East Pacific Rise, Pacific Ocean - Alvinella | ecosystem: Host-associated > Annelida > Integument > Unclassified ... | reverse complement strand
TTTTGGTTGTGCCGGTTAAGACGTAAACTTTTTTCTTCCCCTCATAAATAAATGGAATAATATTGAAATTAGTATTTTCATACATCACAAAAATATCATTACGACTGATTTCTTTAAGAGCTTCTTCACGGATTGTATATAATTCTTGTTCATGTGGTGTAAAATCACGTTCTTTGATAATTGTCGATGCTTTTTCTTCAATAAATTTACTGCCAAACGTTATACTGCCAATGATTTTGGGTTGCTCACTACGCGAAAAAAACACACACCTTGTACTGTCTTTAACGACATATGAGAAATAACCACCGATATTATTTCTATCTTTATACCTGCTAAGAAAAATATCGGTGCCATACCATGATGCCATTTCGTAGCGATACAACATTTTGCCTTCTTTGACAATCTTATCAATTTTTTTCTGATTTTGTGCAAAGCCGTTTAAATTAACAGCAATAACTAATAGAAGAAGAAATTTTTTCATATTTATATTTTTTTTCAAAGAATCCGAGTAAAATTACCCATTCAATTTTAATGATTATTGATGTAACGAATGCCCGCATTCATAGCAATATTGCGCATCATCTCTGTGATTAGTAGCATGGCAATTACTACAAACTTGTGAGTTTAAATGTGTTTTTTGGTCTTTTTGACGACTGTATTCCGCCGATACAATACCCGTTGGCACGGCTAGTATTCCGTAACCTAATATCATAATAATTGAAGCAATAAATTGTCCCAAAGCCGTTACGGGTGCAATATCGCCATACCCGACTGTCGTCAGTGTAACTATTGCCCAATACATACTTTTGGGTATATTGTTAAAACCACTACCTTGACCAAATTCGACCATATACATAATGGTTCCTAAAATGACTGTCAAAATAAGAACAGCTAGTAAAAATACTGATATTTTAGCACGACTAGCCCTTAATGATTTCATCAAACCCTGCGATTCGCCTACAAATGGCGATAGTTTTAAAATACGAAAAACCCGTAATAATCGCAAAGCGCGTAAGGCAATGAGAATGTTGGCGCCGGCAAAGAAAAAAGCGATGTATTTGGGAATAGTCGATAAAAAATCAATGATGCCGTAAAAACTAAAAATATATGCCGAAGGCTTTTTAATAGTCCATACCCGTAGTAAATATTCAATGGTAAAAATAATGGTGACCGTCCATTCTGCCACGTCAAAAAAATGTCCGTATTGCAAATTATAACTTTCTACACTTTCGAGAATTACAACGATAATGCTGAATAAAATCAGCAGCAACAAACCAATATCAAACCACTTTCCGGCAGGCGTATCTGCTTCATAGATGATTTCATAGAGCTTTTGTCGTAAACTTTTTTTATCTGTTTTATGCAAACTAAATTATTTTCTGTAAAAATAGGAAAAAATTCTTGATTTTCGATTTTGCTTGATGAACTGTAGAATCGTGGAACCGTGGAATCGATGAATTAAGGTGGCTGAGTGAATTCTACGACGTAGGAGTATAATTAGTACCGAAGCCCCGTCGTCGGTCACCCGTCATAAGAATTTTAAAATAATAAAGAATTAACGTACCTTTGCCGAAAATTATAAATTTTAGAAATAATGCATTTATCCGAACAAGAAATAGTACGAAGAGAGTCGTTGCAAAAATTGCGCGACTTAGGTATCGAACCTTATCCGGCTGCCGAATACAAAGTAAGCGCCAAAATTGAAGACATTTTGAACAATTTTGACAAGTACGAAGGTAAACAGGTGCAAATTGCCGGTCGTATGATGAGTCGTCGTATTATGGGTAAAGCATCATTTTCTGAACTCAAAGATGCTACCGGGCGCATGCAAATATATGTCAATCGCGACGAACTTTGCCCCGGTGAAGACAAAACCATGTACAACACGGTGTTTAAAAAACTGCTCGACATGGGCGATATTATCGGTGTTAAAGGCGAAGTATTTAAAACTCAGGTAGGCGAACCTTCTATCAATGTAAAAGAACTGACTTTATTGTCAAAATCACTACGCCCCTTACCGGTTGTTAAAAAAGATGCAGACGGCAATATCCACGATGCATTTTCGGATCCCGAATTGCGCTATCGTCAGCGTTATGTCGATTTGATTGTGAATGATAAAGTGAAAGAAACCTTTATCAAACGCAGCAAAATCATCAATACCATGCGCAACTTTTTTACCGAAAAAGGTTGGCTCGAAGTAGAAACGCCTATCTTACAACCCATTCCGGGTGGTGCAGCGGCACGTCCGTTTATCACGCATCACAATGCTTTGGATATACCGCTTTATTTGCGAATTGCCAATGAGTTATACCTAAAAAGACTGATTGTTGGCGGATTTGAAGGCGTATATGAATTTGCCAAAGATTTTAGAAACGAAGGAATGGACAAAACCCATAATCCGGAATTTACCGTAATGGAATTATATGTAGCCTATAAAGACTACAATTGGATGATGGATATGACCGAAGAGTTGCTTGAAAAAATTGCAATAGCCACCAATGGTGACACCAAAGTGCAAATGGGCGAAAATACGATTGATTTTAAAGCACCTTATGCACGTGTACCCATTTTAGACGCCATTAAAGAACACACCGGATACGATTTGAGCAAAATGTCTGAAGCCAAAATGCGTGAAGTGGCTAAAAAACTCGATATCGAAGTGGACGAAACCATGGGAAAAGGTAAATTAATCGATGAAATTTTTGGCGAAAAATGCGAACATCATTACATTCAGCCTACCTTTATTACCGATTACCCTAAGGAAATGAGTCCGCTAACCAAAGCGCATCGTAGCAAACCGGGATTAACCGAACGTTTTGAATTAATGGTAAACGGTAAGGAATTAGCCAATGCGTATTCTGAACTTAACGACCCTATTGACCAACGAGAACGTTTTGAAGATCAATTAAAATTGTCTGAAAAAGGTGATGACGAAGCGATGTTTATAGACCAAGATTTCTTGCGTGCCTTAGAATATGGCATGCCACCCACTTCGGGAATTGGTATAGGTATTGACCGGTTAACTATGTTTATGACCAATAACGACAGCATTCAGGAAGTGCTTTTCTTCCCGCAAATGAAACCTGAAAAGAAAGCTGTTGAAATGACTGATGAAGAAAAATTGGTTTTAAATCTTCTTAAAGAACAATCACCTGTTTTGTTACCCGAACTCAAAACAAAAGCAGGACTCAGCAATAAAAAATGGGATAAAGCCATTAAAGGATTGACCAAAAAGAAATTAGCCGTTGTCAACAATACTGACGATGGACTGTTTGTGACCTTGTCATCATAAAACTTTTAAAATAATGAAAAACGGGCAGTGAAATTTCACTGCCCGTTTTTCATAAAAATTAACTATTCAATTGCAAACACAAACTATTCACAATTTTTTTCTAACATATCTTCTATATCACCCGGCGTACTCATTATTTTCATAAATGTCCCCATACTTAAATCCGGCCAATATAATGCCAAACGATATTTTCCATGTAACATGCTTGCTTTTTTTCCTTGTAAAATAATTTCATAAGGCATTCCGGCTACATTTTCTACACCAATTTTGGGCAAGAAACGAGGTTCTCCATCTTCTTTATCCAGTAAACCAATACCATAAACAGCTACGTTTTTATTGCGGAATTTGATTTTATACACTAAAACCGTATTCCCAACATGATTGCGCAAATTGTTTTCAATAGTTTTTACCCCTTCGGCAAATGAACTAAACTCTTTTAATTCAACAGGGTCGGTAAAATATGGCATCATAATTTTATAATGATATTTTTTGAGTTTTTTTGCTTCAATTTCACCTCCAAAAGGGGTGAAATCATTTCCAATCTCAGACAAAGCCTGTTTGATATCATTACTAAATTTATTAAAAAAACTTTTATACTTATGATAATCATTTTGCAAATATGCGCGTAAAATATACTCCGGATTAGTATAAGAAACCGTAATTTTGTTACCTTTTTTGACCAAACCTACGCGCATTGCGGCTGCTAATGCACCACGATCGGCTACTTGCACGACGGTATATTTTAATTCAGGACGCGTGAAAGCAATCACTTTTAACGACGATTTTTTTGCCGGATGATATGAACCTATGACCGTAAACCCGTTGTCTTTTAATGCCTTAATTACTTTTTGACTAATGGCAGACATACTTTCAGTTACATCACCTACTTTAATATATGGCGATAAAGTTTGCGCTTTGAGCTGAAAACTCATTGCAGCAATTAATATAATACTCATTATTATTTTTCTCATAATTCTTGATTTTTAGAATAATCAAAACTACGTAGTGTAACAAAAGTTACTTATGATATGTGTCATATTCTTGTAAAATATTTTTTGGAGTGGATAATTAGGGAGTGTTTTCCTAAGTCAACAAACTAAATACAAAAAACTATTAATTTAACCACATAAGAACACATAAGCCATTTTGCAGAGCAAAATAATATCTGCGTTAAAGAAAAATATATCAACAACTAAACACCGTGTAACGCTGTGCGTCGCTGTGGTTAATAATGTTAATTTTACGAATTAAATAACATCTAAACCCCGTGTCAGAAAATACTCTTTACTAAATGAATATAAAAATTGGAAGCTTTTAAAGCATCGCAAAACGACATGTAAATTACTCCAATATTTTATAAATCAATTAGGTATAATTGAACAACCCTACCATTCAACAAATACACAATATACCGCTCTTCATTCAAAAATAAGTTAATATCTTTGCCTTATGAAAAACAATCAATTAAAATGGGCAATCCTAGCAGGCTTGTCATTTGTATGGGGTAGTTCTTTTATTTTGATGAAACTGGCAATGGTCAATTTGTCAGCCACACAAGTTGGTGCATTGCGCATGATTATTTCGGCGTTATTTCTATTAATCTTCTTCTACCCAAAGTTGAAATTAATTGACAAGCGCCAATGGAAAATGCTGTTTTATTTAGCCTTGGCTGGCACTTTTATTCCTACATTTTTATTCACTTTTGCTATTCAACATATAGATAGTGGTATCGTAGCAATTCTCAATTCATTTACGCCTCTAAATACTTTGTTGATTGGCTTTTTGTTTTTTCATTATGCTTTTTCAAAAAGACAGATATTAGGCATTTTTATAGGTATTATAGGAACTATTTTGTTGGTAGGCAAAAGTGCGCAAGTCAATCCGGATGATAATTATTGGTACGCACTTTTAGTATTGTCAGCAACTATTGGTTATGCTATTAATGTAAATGTAATCAAGAAATACTTATCAGATTTAGACCCCATAAGCATTGCTGTCGGCAATTTTGTTTGGGTGCTTTTTCCGGCAATTATCGTATTGTATTTTACCGGTTTTTTTCAACTTAATTTTACGCCGGAGATATATACCTCTTTGGGTTATGTAGCTGTTTTAGCTATTATCGGTACAGCATTAGCCATGATATTTTTTAATAAAATGGTACATATTGCTACGCCTATTTTTGCCTCATCGGTTACCTATACTATTCCTATTATTGCTTTGCTTTGGGGCTTATGGGATGGCGAAAAAATTACCATGATGCAAGTACTTGCCGGTGCAATTATTTTGTTGGGCGTGTATATTGTGAATAGTCAAAGTAGTAAAAATGTTTAGCTATTCTACTACTACAATCTTTTCTATAAAATTATCATGTGCTTTAATGTAATAAATACCTTTTGAAAAATGTGCGATATTGATGGAAGTCTTTCCTTCAATAATCTCTTTTTGGTAAACAAGTACGCCAATACTATTAAAAATCTCAATTTTAGTATTTTTTATAGAAGAAATATATAGAATATTTTGTGCAGGATTGGGATATATATTTATTATTTTACTTTTTTCGTCTCTGACACTTGCCGTGGGAATAGCATAAGCTTCAAAATCATAATGTTCAGGAGAAGCTAGTCCGAAATCTGACGAAAACATTACCTTGTCTCCAACAAGATTGGGTACAGGAAGAATAGGAAAATTGCTCGAAAAAGCATGTCCAAACTCTTCAATAGTACCGCTACCATCTAATTTTACAGCAAAAATACGACCGTCACCGGTGCGCTGGTCGGTGCTGACATATGCCCAACCGGGACGTAATAAATTCCGGCAAGAGATATGCGCCGGATTCTGTGTTACTTGTGTGTGATTAAGCACTATATCTACCTGACCATTAGCTAAATGATAGGCAAAAATACTGCCTGTACCTTGCCCCCAAAATTGCACATACACCTCGTCGCCGGAAGGTGTAAAACCAAAATCGCCGTGATTGCCGTAATCGGCAACGCGTCTTTGGAAGTTCAGATTGATATCAAACACTTCGATACCAAAATGCGAATTACCTAGTTGGTCGATATACGGATTACTTGCAGAGGTGTTGTTATGATCCCAATTAAATCCTACATAATTACCCGATTGCGACACCGATACCCAGTTAAGGTATTGTGCCATCGTCGGATGGTCGGTGGTATTGCCCCAAGCACCTGCAAAATTTTTGGTTGCTACAATTTGATTGAGTTGTAAATCATAAACAATAACCGTAATATCTTCTGTATTGGTTGGATTACCTGCCAACACGACATATTTGTCATTCATATCGATATTTCCTTCACCAAAACCCACTTCGACGGTTCTATATGTCGGGGTAGCGTTTAAGTCGTGCATCAAAGTTACTTGATCGTTGCTGACACTGTATTGCACAATACGCCCGTTTTGTCTAAAACCGTAAATCAAATCCGGATTGGTATTTGACCAATAACTACGGTAAATACCGGTACCTCTTAAATTTTTGACTATTTGATGCGTTTGTGCATCATAAATTGCTACCGAATAGTATTTATAAAGCGTAGCATTGGCATTCCACGGTTGAATTTTGGCATAATCATGACGCGGATAACCCGAACTGTACAAATTACTAGGTTGTGTAATCCGTTTGATTTGCGTGCCGGTAGTAGTATCATCATAGGTTTGCAAATAACCGGGCAGGGATACCCCGCTAGGAGCAGCAATAATATCGTAAGTTGTATCGGGCGGATAATTTTGTCCGAAAACATGTGCGGATAAAAGTATTAAGGCGAAAAAAAATAATTTATTCATTATAGATTTGTTTTAAAATGTGCTATCACAAACCTACAAAAAATATTTTAGACTACTCTATAAATAAATTTCATATTAATTGATATGATACCTAATCAGACGTCTTTCGTATATATCTGTTGTTGAGAAAAAACCCCAAGAATCAAGTATTCTACCAATATTTGGCGCACAATATTTTTTAAATTCACGCGGAGAAGGAAAACCGGATTGTGGTGTAAAAGTAACCGTTTCTTTAACATTTAGCACATCATCAAACGTTCCGGCGGGAACGCTAACAGCACCGTTTATTCGCTCCATACGCCAAGTAGCTAAACCAACTGTATCGCTACTGATAACTAAGTATTTTTCTCTAATAATATTGGTAAAATCTCGATCAGAAAAAATTCTTTCACCTTTATGATTGACAATATATCCGGCAGAATCTCTAATAATTTGAAGGCGATGAGGACCATAATTTGCATTCGTACGCAATACATGATAAGTGTTGTTTCTGATAAGCGTATCAGTTTCAATAAAAGTGCTGTCAATTCTGTTTAAATCAGTTTCGTTTCCTTGAGTGTCAATTTTATATGTTTTGTAAATCCAATAATCGCCTACTTGCATAGGCGTATAATGAGTTGTTTGTTTATCTGAATTATCTTCTTTTCGGCATGCACCGATTAATACAGTCGTTATAACGACTAATAGCAATACTTTTTTCATTTTGATTAATTTTTGTGATTATAAAATGTAAAGTTTGCCTTATAGTAGTGTTTTTTTATTATTAACGATAATGATAATTAATTATTGTGTAATTATTAAAAAAGATATTAGTTATTTTTTTTATACCACTTTTCTTGTACATTTGTTAGAAATATTTGTTTATGCAAGATATCATCAAAATATTAAAAAAACATGAGGCTAACGAGTTGAACAAGTGGTATGAATTAGACGAAGCAACAAAGGAAAAGTTTATTCGTGATATAGCCCTATTTGCTCGCCAAAACGAAGCGACAATAATAGCATATTGCCAAAGCGTTATACCTTCATATTTTTCGACATTAAGTATCGTTTATGAAGCATTGTCAAAAGATGATGCCAGATGGAATCATTTTTTATTTGACGAGATCATTCGTGTAAATGAATTGATAAAACGAAAAAAAATACCCATACAAACATTAGAAGTGCTGTCTGATATAGACGCCGAAAATATTTACAAGGAACAATCATTATATGTTGAATTAATCAATTATTTGGTAGCGCAATTAAATCCTAATTACACTGATAATTATATTATCGCGGTGTTAGATCTGCTCGATTGGTATTTAATGGAACTATTTATTGAAGATCAGATAGCCGAAGCAAATCATTGGTATAGCAAAATCAAAAATATACACGATCAAACGGTTAATAAAAACGTAAAAAGACTTGCTATTGAAAGCATGATGCATTTAGAAGAGCTTATAAAAGTCGAAAGACCGTCGGTTATGCAAAGCCTTCGCGATTTTTTTGATCAAAATTCGTCGTTGTCGTAAAAAACATATTGAATAAAAAAAGGTGTAGTGGCGCGATTCATCGCGCCACTACACCTTTTTGTTTGTTTGTAATTGTTATTATTTATTCTCAAAAATAACCTTGCCGTCTTTATAATCGACCACGATGTGTGCATCTGTGCGCAATTTTCCGGCTAAGATGTCTTTGGACAAATTATTTAAAATGTCTCTTTGAATGACACGTTTGATAGGACGTGCACCAAATTCGGGATCGAAACCTTTGTCTGCCAAATATTCGACAGCTTTTTCGGTAAATTCGATATTGACATTTTGTTCTTGTAACATTTTGCTGACATTCTTTAATTGAATGCGAACAATGTCTTTAATTTCGTCTTTGGATAAGGGTTTGAACATCAATATTTCGTCAATACGGTTCAAGAACTCCGGACGTACTCGTTTTTTCAAGGCTGCCAAAACTTCTTCTTTGGCTTTTTCGGCTGCTTTTTCTCTTTCTTCGGGTGTTTTGGCATTTTCAAAAGCTTCTTGAATTTTATCAGCACCCATGTTAGAGGTCATGATAATAATAGTGTTTTTGAAATCTGCTGTACGACCTTTGTTGTCTGTGAGTCGTCCTTCGTCCAACATTTGCAATAAGATATTGAAAGTGTCGGGGTGTGCTTTTTCAATTTCGTCCAGCAAGATTACGCTATAAGGTTTGCGGCGTACCGCTTCGGTCAACTGACCACCTTCTTCGTAACCTACGTATCCGGGAGGCGCACCTACCAAACGACTGACGGCATGTTTCTCTTGATATTCACTCATATCGATGCGCGTCATGGCTTTTTCGTCGTTGAACAAGTATTTTGCCAAGGCTTTTGCCAATTCGGTTTTACCGACACCGGTAGTTCCCAAGAATAAGAACGAACCTATGGGTTTGTTAGGATCTTTGAGTCCTGCACGGCTACGACGTACCGCATCGGCTACGGCTTGGATAGCATCTTCTTGTCCGACCACTTGTGTATGCAATTCGTCTTCGAGTTTCAAGAGTTTTTCCTTGTCGCTTTGTAGCATTTTTTGTACCGGAACGCCGGTCCATTTGGCTACTACTTCGGCAACATCTTCGGAAGTAACTTCTTCTTTAATTAAAGACGATTTGCTTTGTTTCTCATTCAAAGCTTCTTGGGCTTTGTTGAGTTTGTCTTCCAATTCTTTAAGTTTGCCATAGCGAATTTCGGCTACTTTGCCATAATCGCCTTCGCGTTCGGCTTGTTCGGCTTCAAATTTGGTTTGATCGATTTCTTTTTTGATATTTTGAATATTGTCAACCAAATCTTTTTCTTCTTTCCACTTGGTATAAATCTGATTGCGTTCTTCTTTGAGCTGTGCCAATTCTTTTTCGATTTCGGCAATTTTTTTCTTGTCTTTTTCACGTTTTATAGCAGCGAGCTCAATTTCCAATTGCATGATTTTTCTATCCAATTTATCCAATTCTTCGGGTTTGGAATTGATTTCC
>Ga0256843_1003952_pt1 | contig 10079 bp, 11 predicted proteins | sample AlvinellametaG_FD_191572 | JGI IMG/M metagenome (GOLD analysis project Ga0256843, IMG submission 191572) | Pompeii worm associated microbial communities from hydrothermal vent at the East Pacific Rise, Pacific Ocean - Alvinella | ecosystem: Host-associated > Annelida > Integument > Unclassified ... | reverse complement strand
AAAGAAAAGCCAAATAAGATACCAACTCATAACAACCAATCAAAATCAAATTTTCGCTATAATTCCAAAAAATCAAACAAAAGACTACATAATGAAAATAGCTTTTATTGGGGACATTGTCGGACGTCCTGGACGTGATATGCTCAAAAACCACTTACCAAAACTCAAAGAAGAGCACAACCTAGACTTTATCATAGCCAACTATGAAAATGCTTCACACGGATTTGGTTTAACTCTTAAAAACTGTGATGAACTCCTCTCTTATGGTATCGATGTGATGAGTGGAGGTAATCATACATGGGATAAAAAAGATATCCTTCCCCTTTTAGAAACACGCAACCTTTTACGCCCTTTAAACTATCCAGAAGGGACACCAGGAAAAGGGGTTGATATCTTTGATGTAGCTGGAGAAAAACTTGCTGTTATCAATCTTATGGGTCACTACTCCATGCCCTATACAGACAACGCATTTCGTTGTGCACAAACTATCGTTAATGAGCTTCACACACAAGAGATCACAAATATTTTTATAGATTTTCATGCAGAAGCCACAAGTGAAAAACGGGGTCTTATGATGCTTTTAGAGGGCAAAGTAAGTGGAATCATTGGGACACATACCCATGTTGCAACAGATGATTTTCAAATCTCAAATGGTACAGCATACCTAAGTGACATCGGTTTAACAGGATGTCGTGACAATGTTATAGGGATGGATGCAAAAGTACCACTCAAGCAGTTTTTAACAGGGATGAAAGGGCATTTTGACATTCCAAAAAAGTGTAAAAAGATCTTACAAATAGCTATAATGGAGATAACACAGGGCAAATGTATAGATGCGTACAAACTCAAAGTATTTGATGATGGAAGAGTTTTAGAGACTAAAGCGTGGAAAGAGGATTAAAAACTCTCTAACGCTTTATACACTTCCAATGCCTGTTTATGTTCATACACATCATGCACACGCAACACACTCGCTCCATTTCGTACAGCCTCTAAGTGCAGAGCTAATGTACCACTGAGCCTTTGGCTCACTTCAGATGGAAAGATCTTGTCTATCATCGATTTTCTTGAAGCACCTACTAAAAGTGGTTTATCCAAACTTAAAAAATGTTCTAAATTTTTAATAAGCGAAATATTATCTTCTAAAGTTTTTCCAAAACCTATCCCAACATCTAAAGTGATCTTTTGCACTCCAAAAGCTTCTGCTTTTTGTACTCGCTCATCTAAAAAATGATACACATCATCTAGTACATCATCATAGTATGGATTGTTTTGCATTGTTTGTGGTGTGCCCTGCATATGCATAATAACTGCATTTGCATTATACGAAGCGCACAATCGGCATACCTCATCATCTGCAAGTCCTGTAATATCATTAACTATTTCAAATCCACTCTCTAACGCTTGAGCAATAACACATGGAGTATACGAGTCGATACTAAATTGCACCTTTTCAAAAAGCTTGGAATGTTTTATAGCTTCTAAGATCGGTTTTACTCTTGCTAATTCTTCAGCTGCACTTACAACAGGGGCATTTGGTCGTGATGAAACACCACCTATATCTATACTATCTGCTCCATCTTCGATCATTGCTTCTATTTTTGCAATAGCATTGGCATCTTTAAAACGACTTCCAGAAAAAAAGCTATCATCATTAGCATTGATAATCCCCATAATAGCTGTTTTCTCTGGTTTATTTACAGAGATAACTTTTTGTAAATACGCTCCAACTTCCTGAAGTCCAAACGGTTGAGCACGCTCTTTTTTTGCCAAGATTTTTAAGTGTTTGCGTGTTGCTATCAACAAACAATCAACCTCTTTTTTCTCAGCTATTACAGTTCCCCGTGGTACTGCAAGATCAGCACCTATCGATAAAGCATCTTGTTTTAATATATTTGCACCACCAACATGAAGCTTTTTAATAGCGATACAATAAAGTTGTGCTTTTGAAGCCAAAATCTCTATACCACCACTATCAACACCGAGATCTTTAAGGTATTGACGAATATTCATATTTGATGCAAGTTGTTCTAATATCATCTTATCCCTTTGCAAAACTCATTAAAATCATCGCCAAGACATTTTGCACACGACCATTAAGATCCAAGAGCCTATATGCTGTATCAAAGTTTTCAAGTTGTTGTTGTGTAAGCTGTATCTTCTCTTTTTGTGTTGCGTGTATAAAAAGAGATTCTACAATAATCTTTGCTTCATTCTTTGAAACTCTTGCGTGTTCTTTTAAAAAGGTAAAAACTTTTGCATAATCTAGTTGTGCCAAAGAGAGATCAAGATCTATAATATCGTGAGCCTTTTGTGTTTGCATAATTGGTAAACGAGATCGTACAGTAGGTAACAAGTTTGATTTTGATGGGGTCAGAAGTATAAATTCTACATTCTTTGGAGGTTCTTCTAAAAGTTTTAATAGTGAGTTTTGTGCAACAGCTGTAAACTCAACAGCACCCATAACGATATACTTGGTTTGTGATTCGCTTAAGTACGCTTGTGCTACAACCTCTTTTGCGTGTTCTATTTTAAATGTATCTTCCAAAAAAGAAACAACACGCAATGGTGCTACCTCTTTTTGTATCTTTTCAAGAGCTGTTTGAAAATCTTCACAGATCTGTATATGCCCTTTAAGCACTTGTATCAACCTCAGCATAGATTGCAGCGTTAAGAGATTTATCAAAAAGTTTATAAAGTTGTAAAAGTTTGATATCTAAATATTTATCATATGATCGTAACTGAAAAGCGTTGTTAAACTCCTCATCAAAGATCCAAAAATAACTCTCATCATGACGCTTTGCTATATCACATCGAGGATCATCCCCTTTGCCTATATACCAAAAGAAGTAGTTGTCTTGAAACGATTGTTCAATCATCCCTTCAACAATCTCTATCATCTCCCCACCTGTAATATTGCTATAGTGAGCATATAGGCTTTCTATACTGATTATAGGAACTAAAGGGCGATCTAAAATATCATTATTAATATTATCAATAATATACTTTTCAAACCATTTACGCTTCTCATCAGTAATGAGAATAATAGTTTTTCCATTTAAGATTTGATCTAATGCATATACAGTTGTTTTTGCCCACGGAAAACGTTCCTCTTCCAACCACGAAAGAGCAGCACCCTCTTCCCGTATAGCATCTAAACTCCACTGTGCAAAATCTGGCATTGTTTTACTTATCTAACTCATAAGCATCATGTAAACTTCGTACAGCAAGTTCTGCGTACTTTTCATCGATCACCATACTCACTTTGATCTCTGATGTTGAGATCATATTAATATTAATATTATTTTCAGCCATAGTTGAAAACGCTTTTGCTGCAACACCTGCGTGTGATTTCATCCCAACACCAACGATAGATACTTTACAAATATCTTCATTATACGATTCACTTGCAATCTCATCATTATTAACAAAACTCTCAACAACAGATTTTGCATCATGTAAATCACTAACAGGCACAGTAAAATCGATATTTGTTGTTTCATCTACAGCTTTATTTTGTACGATCATATCAACATTTACTTCAGCTTTTGCCAACGCATTAAAAATATCACTTGCAATACCTGGTCTGTCTTTTACCCCTTGTAAAGAGATACGTGCTTGATTTCTATCTAGTGCGATACCACTTACTAATGGTTTTTCCATAATATTTTCCTCTTTTGTGATTAATGTTCCCTCTTCATCTGAAAAGCTTGTTCGTGTTACTAAATTAACATTAAGTTTTTTTGCAAGTTCTACAGAACGGTTTTGCAATACTTTTGCTCCAAGACTTGCAAGTTCTAGCATCTCATCATATGAGATCTTTTCTAGTTTTTTTGCTTTTGGCTCAATACGTGGATCAGTAGTAAAAATCCCACTTACATCTGTGTAGATCTCACACAAATCAGCTTGAAGTGCTCCAGCAATTGCAACAGCAGAAAGATCGCTTCCACCACGACCAAGTGTTGTTACATCTCCATATTCATTTACCCCTTGAAAACCTGCAACAACAACAATTTTTCCCTCTTTGATAGCTTCTTGCATCGCTGATGGATCAATCTCTTCAATACGAGCTTTTGTATGTACATTATCTGTTACTATTCCAGCTTTTCTTCCACTCATAGCAACTGCATCATATCCCATCTCTTGCAAAGCAATAGAAAGGAGTGCCGATGTTACACGCTCTCCAGAGCTTAGTAGCATATCCATCTCAGCACGTGCAGGATTTTTTGAAAAATGCTCAGCATACCCAACAAGCTTGTTAGTCTCACCACTCATTGCTGAAACGACTACAACAACATCATGCCCTTGTGCACGTGTTTTTGCAACACGGTTTGCAACATTTTGGATACGTTCAAGATCACCGACACTCGTACCTCCAAATTTTTGAACAATTAACATTATAAAATTCCCTCATTTTTAAAATAGCTTAATACTGTTTCATATACTGGCTTTTTAAAATGTGCAGTATAATCCAAAACACCATCAACATCAACAAATTTATAGTCAATAAATTCTGGATGTTTAGTTGCAAGATTGATCTTGCTTTCATCATTGAGTTTTACCACAAAGTAACGTTGTGTTTGTCCTTTATATGGATCCATCTTTTTTGCGATTTTTGGTGGAAAATCGTAACTGATCCACTCTGGATACTCAGCAATGATTTGGGCATCTGCTGTTCCTATCTCCTCTTCCATCTCACGGAAAAGCGCCTCTTTAACCTCTTCTCCTTGGTCTATTCCACCTTGTGGAAACTGCCATATATCTGTAAGGTCATTTCGTTGTGCTATAAAAATCTCTTTTTTTTGCGGGTAAGCAGAAGAGACAATTATCATAGCTACATTTGGTCTGTAGTTATCGTTTTTACTCATATAAGCACCTGTTTTAAAGTGATGAGATTATACTCAACATGCTATTAAACTAAGTTTATCTGGCTATAATTTTGCCATGCTAGTGTATATTCATATCCCATTTTGTGACTCTAAATGCTCCTATTGTGCTTTTAATTCTTATGTCGATAAATTTCATCTTAAACAAGCGTATATTGATGCTTTGCACACGCAACTTTTAGATGAACTTCAAAAACTTTCCTTACAAAAAGGGGATATTGAAACAATCTTTATAGGGGGTGGCACACCCTCAACACTCCATCCATCAATGTATACAAAAATTTTTCAAACGCTTCTGCCTTACTGTAGTGATACTGTAGAAATCACTTCAGAAGCAAACCCAAACTCAGCAACAAAAGAGTGGCTTGAGGGGATGTATGCTCTTGGTGTTAACCGTATAAGTTTTGGTGTACAGAGTTTTGATCAAAACAAACTCAAACTGCTTCATCGTGCCCATACCCCACAAATGGCACAAGAGGCTCTTATCAATGCTCATAAGGTTGGATTTACAAACCTTTCTCTTGATCTGATTTATGGCGTTGCAGGAGATAGCACTTCCCTTTTACTTAACGATCTTACATATGCGTTTGATCTTCCTATTAACCATCTAAGTGCGTATGCACTCACTATCGAAGAGGCCACCCCTTTTGCAAAAACACCAGAAGTTGCACAAGAAAAGCTTACCGATACACTTACGTTTTTTGATGCCATCAAAGCACATGGTTTTGTGCAATATGAGATTAGCAATTTTGGAACTTATAAATCACAGCACAATCTTGGATATTGGTACTACAAAGATTATCTCGGACTTGGTGCTGGAGCCGTAGGCAAATATGCAAATAACAGATACTATCCACATCAAAGTGTTGAAGCATACATTAAAGATCCACTTTTTCGTACATTTGAAACACTAGATCAAGAGGCTATAAAAACAGAAAAAATCTTTTTGGGATTTCGTAGTGAAGTTGGTGTTGCACTCGATATTTTCACCCCTCAAGAGCTTCAAAAAGTCACACTACTACTTAAAGAGAAAAAACTTGTTCAACAAGATACTAGAGTCTTTACAGATCAGTTTTTACTCGCTGATGAGCTTACCCTTTTTATCACTTCATAAGATTATTGCAGTGCTATTCCACTCTCTACAAATGCATCTAGTGTATGTATAGCATACCCTTTAAACGCTGTGGTATTCATATCGATAGTTATAAACTCCTCTATAGAAGATGGATCATCATAAAAACTGATCTGCGTGTTTTGATTTTGCACCATCTCTAAGGCGATAATTACATCTTTATTTGTTGTTGCTGCGTGTGTGAGTGTCTCTTGAACTATGGAGACAAATTGTGTTTTGTTGCGTGTATAGTCCATCACTACCACCTCATCACTTCTATCAATCACTTCATAGTCCAAACGTTTATTATACGGGTATGCCTCAGGGATAAAACCAAGCCATGAGGGGATAACCATACTGAGCTCTAAGGCGTTTTGTTCCATTTTTTGATGTTGTGTTTGTACAAACTCCAAATACTCTTTCCACATCTGTTGCGTGTCACTGCTATTTTGTTCATCATATACAATCCAAGGCTCTACATCAAAACAGATACCTAAAACTTTATTTGTATGATTACGATTATAAGCAACAATATGCTCAATAGCTGTATCGATATACTCTTGGGATGGGTATGTTGTTGTAGCAGAGAGCAAATACCATATCTGTGCACCTTTTTCTTCAAGTTGTTCTGCATTGTATCTAAAATGATCCTCTCCATTTTCTAATGGGTTAAGATAGATGATATAATTGCTATACGATGGTGTTCTGGCCACCATTGCATCAAAATTTGTTATACCATCCCATGCAAAAAAACGTAATGTTTTTATAGTAGATTTCCCATCAAAATTCTCTTGGGATTGTTCTGATCCCCCACACCCTTGAAATGTAACAAAACAACACGCAATAATCAAACTAAAAAAATATTTCACCTTTATCTCCAACTATTTTAAATCATTATAACGCAACTTTAATCATATTTTTGCTAAAATCTCACACTTTCATAAATATAAAGGTTTGCTATGTTTGGTATGGGATTTAGTGAAATACTTATCATTGCTGTTATTGCTATCTTGTTTTTGGGACCAGACAAACTCCCAAGTACTATGGTAGAGATCGCAAAATTTTTCAGAAGTGTTAAAAACACAGTTGGTTCAGTCAAACAATCTATCGAAGAGGAGATGCATGTAGCTGATATAAAACAAGAAGCACTTGCATACAAAGAGGAACTTCTTAATGCTTCACAAACAATTGAAAAAGTATCGGATATAGATGCACTTTTAGACGATGATCTACCAAAAACCCAATCACAACCAGAACAAACACTAAACCAAGAAGTCACATTTAAGAAAAAGAAAAAGAAGAAGGTAGAAACAGATGTTTGATGAGTTACGCCCCCATTTAGTTGAACTAAGAAAACGTTTAGGGATATCTGTTGCATCTTTGATTGTTATGTTCTTTGTAATGTTTGCATTTCATGAACCACTCTTAAACTGGATGGTTGCACCATTAAATGATGCACTTATAGAGGTTGGAAAAAAATCTATACACGCAGCAGATGGGATGATCACTACATCACAAGTTGGTGGAGCTTTTTTTGTTGCACTAAAAGTTGCATTTTTTGCAGCTATTTTAGCTTCACTTCCTATCATCCTTGCACAAATCTGGCTCTTTATTGCACCTGGTTTATATGCTCATGAGAAAAAGATGATTATCCCTTTTATAGTTGGTGGGACACTGATGTTTTTAGTAGGGGTCTTGTTTGCTTACTATATCGTAACCCCTTTTGGATTTGATTTTTTAATCACCTTTGGATCATTTAAATTTACACCACTGATTAACATTGAAGATTATGTAGGCTTTTTTACAAAAATTATGTTTGGTTTTGGTCTTGCTTTTGAGCTTCCTATATTCGCATACTTTTTAGCACTTCTAGGACTCGTTGATGATCGTCAGATGACAGCATTTTTCAAATATGCCATCGTTTTGATCTTTATCATCGCAGCACTTTTAACTCCACCAGATGTCTTAACACAACTGCTTATGGCTGGTCCACTTATCATTTTATATGGTTTTTCCATCCTTATTGTAAAACTGGTAAACCCTGCTCCTGCTATTGAAGAGGAAGATGATGAAGATCATACGGAGCAAAACACGCAAGAGGCACAAGCATAGTGACACCAAAGGAGCTTCTTACACAAAGCTATGATTTTCATCTTCCCGATGAACTCATAGCATCTTACCCTGCTTCACCACGAGATCATGCAAAACTTTTGGTATACAACAGAGCAACAGATACACTTACACATACCCATTTTTACGAATTTGAAAAGTTTTTACCACAAGAGTGTGGCATCATCTTTAACGATACCAAAGTTATCAAAGCACGTTTATATGGGAAAAAACCAAGTGGTGGAAAGGTAGAGCTACTTATAAACAAACCACTAAATGCGTATGAAATTAATGTCTATATTCGTGGAAGGGTAAAACCTCAGAGTGTAGTTTTATTTGACAATGATCTTCAAGCTGTTGTACAAAAGCTCAATGATGATGGTAGTCGTGTAGTAATCTTTAAACATCAAAACACGCAACTTCGTTTTGAACAACTCCTTCCAATCATCGATACCATTGGGCATATACCTTTGCCACCTTACATCAACAGAGAAGATAACACGCAAGATGAAAAAGAGTACCAAAGTGTTTTTGCAAAAAATGAAGGAGCAGTTGCCGCACCAACAGCCTCTCTCCATTTTACACCAGAACAACACGCAAGAATATGTGCGACACATCCTCATGCCTATGTAACTTTACACGTTGGAAGTGGTACTTTTAAACCTGTTGAAACAGATATTATCACCCAACATCCTATGCACTCAGAATACTACTCTATCTCCCCTCAAGCACAAAGAATTTTAGACTCTAATATGCCTATTTTAAGTGTAGGAACAACTTCAACACGAACCATAGAGTATTATGCTCGTCATAAAAATCAAACAGAGGGTGAAGCCAACCTTTTTTTACATCCTCACAATAAACCCTTACGTGTCAATCACCTTTTAACAAATTTCCATCTTCCAAAATCAACACTTTTAATGTTAGTTGCTAGTTTTGTTGGGCTTGAAAAGACACAAGAGCTCTACGCTGAAGCGATCAAAGAGCAATACCGTTTTTACTCTTATGGGGATGCGATGCTTATTTTATAGGGTAAACTCGTCCATTTTTTACCTCTATAACTCCTTGCAACTCTGCTTCAAAAATTTTTTTAGGATATATTTTTAGCACCTCTTCATATGTTGGAAAAGTTGCACAAAACTGGATAAAGCTATCCTCTTGTTGTGATATTTTTGTTTGATCTGCAAATAAAGCACAAAAAGCGTCGATATCATATATCGCTTCTGCATCTTGTGATGCCAAAAGGGCATTTGTTGCTTCACTCTCCCCTATTCTGTGTGGTAAAACATAGATCTTTTTACCCATCTTTTTTGCATACTCTATACTGCGTAGTGTCCCTGAATTTGCATCGGCATAGGTAACTATCAACACATCACCAAGTGCTACAACAAGCTCATTTCGTAAAACAAAATGGTACTTGCGTGCCGTTGCATCTGGAGGAAATTGACTTAAAACCAAGCCATTGGTTTCAATAGCACAAATAATATTTTTATTGATAGCAGGGTATCTATGTTGCAACCCTGTTGCAGCGACCATTATAGTATTTGCACTACCAGCAGCTTTATGTGCAATTGCATCAACCCCTATCGCACCACCACTGACTACTACAACACCATTTTGACTCAACTTTCTTGCTAAAAGTTGTGTCATATTGCGTGCATATTGATTTGGTTTTCGACTTCCAACAATAGCAATTTTTTTTCTCTGAAGTAAGCGTATATCACCTTTATAATAAAGTGGGTCGGGATAGTGTTGCATTGTATCTAATGCGTTAATCTTTTCACTGATCTTTTGCATTGTTGTATCCTAAGAGATTATCTATATAGTTGATTAACCTGTATTAATTCAACACTACGTAATTGTGAACGCATCTCACGCAATGCTTGGAGTGTTGTTTTGTGTGGATGCCCTATTGCAACAGCTACACCCCGTTTTTTTGCAAGTGCTATCGCTTTTCGTATCTGGTTTTTAAT
>Ga0256843_1003951_pt1 | contig 10079 bp, 11 predicted proteins | sample AlvinellametaG_FD_191572 | JGI IMG/M metagenome (GOLD analysis project Ga0256843, IMG submission 191572) | Pompeii worm associated microbial communities from hydrothermal vent at the East Pacific Rise, Pacific Ocean - Alvinella | ecosystem: Host-associated > Annelida > Integument > Unclassified ... | reverse complement strand
TCTTCCACTTGAAGCTTCTATACCTTTTGACGCAACAAGGATTTTTTGATTTTTAAAGACAAAATTCTCTTTTAACCACAATGCTATTTGCTGCGCAGGGACAGTTATAACAAGATAATCACACTTTAAAATCTCCTCTAAAGAGACAAAGTTTTCTATATCTCTAGGTGTTCGAGAATTTATAAGAACCTTATCTTTTTGAGAAAGAGCAAATGCAAGTGCACTCCCCCATTTACCAGCTCCAATGACTCCAATTGACATATCTTTTGCTCCCTATTTTTTTTTCAAACTCTTTAATATCCTCTTCATAACCAACAACAACGAGAATATCTCCCTCACGTATAACATGATGTTTTGCTCTAGATGAGTAGATAAATTCACTCTTCATATCTTCATGCATAACAGAAAGGACAATAATACCATTATATCTTGTCCAATCAATACTAGTTAACTGCTCATCCTTAAAATGGCTATCTTCTGTAATTTTTATCTGTGCAATTTTTAAAGCACTCTCTTCGTATAAGATACTATGTAATATCTTACTAGAAATTGGTTTTTCAAGCATATTTGTAATAATATCTGACGTTGTTTCAACAAGTGGTATCACTTTACTGGCTCCTGCCATCTTCAATTTGTTCGCACTCTCTTTATTAGAAGCGATGGCAATAATGGTCAAGTCTTTAAAATGTGCACGCAAAGAGATAGTAAGAAAAATATTTTCTGCCGTATCTTCTAAAACACAAAATGCCATCGAATTTTCAATATCAACATTTTTACGCATCTCTGTCCACTCATCGCTCAAATCAAAAAGCTCTATATCTAAACTACTGTTATGTAGATCTTCTTCATTTAAAGAGAATATTTTTACATGTTCATACTTATCTTTTACATTTGCAACTATCTCATGCGCATATTTATTATGTCCGAAAATCAGTGCTGTTGTTTTAGCCATTGCTTACCTTTGTATGCAGATACTTTTCAAACTCTAAAATAAAGATTTGATACCCAACCACAAGAAGATAATCTCCCACTTCAAGCAAAGTATCATCCATAGGATTAAAGAAAAATCTATCATATTTTTGTTTATAGATACCAAGCAATACAACTCTAAAATCTTTATTTCCTAACTCCCCAACTCTACCAAAATTATCGACAATACGCTGCGTTACACCAAGCTCATCAATCTTCACATCTGCAGTTTCACTTCTAAGTTCATGAATAACTTCAAAAGCAACCGGTTTACCTACAAGCTCTTTTGTAATTAAACCAACAAGTTCTTGAGGATAGACTACATTATTAATTCCAGCGAAGTCAAGTTTTTTACGATTAGAATCACTCATTAAAAGTGATAAAATAAAGACTTCTTTATTAAAAGAACGAATAGTTAATGCTGCATAAACATTCTCTATATCATTCTCACGCAAACAGAGAATTGCTTTAACATGTTTATCCATATCAATATTGAGCTTTTCATAACTATCAACTCTTCCAGGATTATAATTAAGCGCTGTATAGCCATCTTTTTTAGCTCTCTCTATTCGCTCTGCATTCTCATCCATTATAATTATATCATTTCCACTCAAGGAGAGTTTTCGTGCAACTTCGCGTGAGACTTGTTCATACCCACAGATAAGATAGAAGCTTTTTAACTTTGAGACATCTTCAATAGTCTTAACCTCTTTAATTTCATCCAGTTTTTCAGTAAATGCAGAGACAAAAAGTGAAGTAGTAAATGCAAGAACAGCAATACCTGCAATAATAACAAGCATAGCAACAAAACGTCCCTCATGACTAATAGGTGTAATATCCCCATAACCAACAGTTGAAATAGTCACGATAGACCAATAAATTGCACCATAAAAGGTATTTATCGGTGAAGCTGGATTATTACCTTCCATCACATATATCAAAACAGATGATACAAAGATTACAACAGATGCAAAAATAGCAAGTGTTAAAAACTCAAATTTTTTAGTTGCAAGAACTGATGAGAGTGTTTGAAAACTTTTTGCATAACGAAAAAGTTTAAAAACACGAAAAAGTATAAATATGCGTAATAACCGTAACTCATGGAAGAAAGGTAAAATAGCAAATAGATCTATCATCGCCTTGAGTGAAGTCATATAGCGTAATTTTACTCGAGCTACTTCTTTAAAAGCTCTATAAAGGCTCACTTCTCTATGTAAAAAAGTGTCATGTTCAGCATGAGCTACAATAATTTTACTAACACTGCTACTCACCCAAAAACGCAGTAGATACTCAATAAAAAAGATCAACGATATGATGTAGTTACTAAAAAACATCAAATAATCATTCACATGAAACTTCACTTCACGTATCAATACTGCAACACTAATAAAGATAAGAAGAATCATAAAAAAATCTATATATTTTTTATACTGATTTTTATCGTTTTCTAAAATATTATAGAAAAAACGCTTTCTCTTTTGATATGATTTTGAAGTATCTAAATGGTAGGCAAAATCAAGTATCCAGCGCTTTAACATCTTTTATCCCAATTTAGCTTTCAAAATCTCATTTACAGCTTGTGGATTTGCACTTCCTTTGCTTGCTTTCATCACTTGACCGACAAAAAAGCCAAAGAGCTTCTCTTTTCCACCTCTATACTGTTCAACTTTATCTTGATTTGCATTAATTATATCATCACACATAGCTTCGATCGCACCCGTATCTGTAACCTGCTTAAGACCCAGTGTATCTATAGCACTGTCAACATCTGCTTGAGTATTCTCCATCAAATAATCAAGAACTTCTTTAGCTGCTTTTCCTGATATTGTCTTATCATCAATTCTTTTAACCAAAAAGCCGAGTTTTTTTGCATCAACTGGAGAATTCGTAATATTAATCTCACCTTTTAGGCGTGATGGCAACTCAACTGTAAGCCATGTTGTAGCTGTTTTGGCACTTACACCCTCTTCTTGCATCATATTCTCAAAAAAGTTTGCTGTTTCAACAAGTGATGTAATAACAGCTGCATTATATTCACTCATTCCATATTCATTTACAAAACGCTCTTTTTTCGCATCTGGCAGTTCTGGTATTTTTGTATATTTTTCCATCATTTCATCAGTTACTACACATTTAAGAAGATCCGGCTCAGGAAAATATCTATAATCCGCTGCCTCCTCTTTACCTCGCATAGAACGCGTCTCTGATTTTACCTGATCAAAAAGACGAGTCTCTTGACAAATCTCATCATCATACGTACCATCTTCCCACGCTTCAACTTGACGAGCCACTTCAATTTCTATAGCTTTTTGAATAAATTTAAAGGAGTTGATATTTTTAATTTCAACACGTGTATAGAGTTTTTCATCACCTTTTGGTCGAATAGAGACATTGACATCTACACGGAAAGAACCCTCTTGCATATTTGCATCACCAATATCCAAATAACGAATAATTGAATGCAGCTTTTTCAAGTAAAGTATAGCCTCCTCTGCACTTCTCATATCAGGCTCACTTACAATCTCTAGCAGTGGTGTTCCTGCACGATTTAAATCAACCTTAGAGATGTCACCATCATGAATATTTTTACCTGCATCAGCTTCTATATGAGCACGATTTACACGGATAGTTTTATTTGATCCATCTTCAAAATCAATTACAAGTTTTCCATGTTCAACTATGGGAGTATAGAGTTGTGTAATTTGATATGCAGATGGAGAATCAGGATAAAAGTATGATTTTCTATCAAAGTAAGAGACTCTATTTACTGTAGCATCAAGTGCAGTTCCTAACATAATAGATTTATGAACGACCTCTTTATTGAGCACAGGAAGTGCCCCAGGTAGTGCCAAACATGTTGGACAAGTATTTGTATTTTGTTGATGATTAAAACTCGTAGGACACGAGCAAAAAAGTTTTGTTTTTGTATTTAACTGAACATGGACTTCAAGCCCTATAACTACCTCAAACATAGTTTTCCTTAAATGAAATAAAATAATTTTATCTATTTTATCCTATATTTGCTTTAAAGTACGTTATTTAAATGAAGAAGCTAAGAGCTTGCAAAAAAAATCATTTTGTGATAAAATTATCACATTGATAAATATAAGAAAAGCCAAGCTTGTTGTGAAGCAAGTACGGAAAGTTATGGGTCTTTATAGATTTTAAGATCGCCAGACTGCCAAATGTATTTATAAATTACATTTTTTCTATATATATCATAATTTGACCATCTTAAATGTTTGAACATTTTAAGTAAAGGAGAAAATTATGAAAACACTTTTTAGCCTAATTTTATTAGTCGCTTTATCTACATCATTATTTGCAGAAAAAAATTATAGCTTTGACATCTATAATATTAATGCATACAACAGTTCTATTCCTGCTCTTTCATTGGCAATTACACCAAAAAATAAAAGTGGATTTAAATTTATTTTATCGTATGTTAGTACACTCTTTAACTTTGGAAAAACAACACCTGAATATGCATTGAGTGATAAATATGACAACATCAGTATGAGTCTAAATTTTAGATTTTAACTATTTTATATGTTTTGCGTAGATTTTTTCTAATAGATGTGTCTGTTTTTTTGCCTCTTTAAGTCGTTCTTTATTGACCATAAAAGCATCTAAAGCCAAGATAAGAAAAAGAGTTACAATAATATAGAGAAGTGTTATGAAAATTGCTAGAATAAGACCTAGCATGATAAATATTTTGAAAGTTATCAGAGCACCAAAAAGGACAATCGCCCATGATGCTCCAAGCAAAAAGCTTATGATTTTTTCATAAATATCTTTTTGCATAAAGAAGTTTTAGTGCTCTTCTACAATAATTGCACCTGCAAGGTAAACATATGTAAGCATCATAAAGATAAAAGCTTGTAAGAATGCACCAAATGTTAAAAGACCAAATGGAATAAGTGGCATAACCCATGGAACAAGCATAAGGATTACAGCCAAGAACATATCATCACCTTTAATATTACCAAAAAGACGGAAGCTAAGTGAAATAATACGTGAAAAGTGTGAAACAATCTCAACTGGGAACATAAGCCAAGCTAACCACCATACTGGACCAGTAAAGTGTTTAAAATATTTGATAACACCATGTGTCTTAATACCTACATAGTTATAATAAACAAATACAGAAAGTGCTAATGTTAATGTCATATTTAAGTTTGCAGATGGTGCTTCAAAACCTGGAATAATACCGATTAAGTTTGCGATACCTACAAAAAGTCCGATTGTTGCAACTAATGCAAGATATTTACGAGCATGCGCTTTACCCATAACATCTGTACCCATTTGTAATACACCACCAATATATGCTTCCATAAGGTTTTGCGTACCTTTAGGTACAAGTTGTAGATTTGACATAGCAACTTTTGCTAGTACTATTGCAATCAATGCTGCTAAAACCATATGTGTCAGAAAAAGAAAATCAGCATTTTCATTAATCAGTCCGAAAAAAGTAAACAATTCACCCATAGGCTTGCTCCCTTGTCTTTTAAAATTACGGAATTATACTCACTGTTGCATTAAAATATTATAAGTCTTGCTATAATTACACTACAAAATTAAAAAAATGGAGATGAATTATGAAAATTCTAACATCAATTACACTTATTAGTGTAGCTGCTACTATGTTACTTGCAGCACCACAAGGAAAGAAAAATCCAGAACTACAAGCAGTTGTAAAAACTGGAAAAAGTAGCGCAAAACTACTTTTAAAAACACTTGGCTCAAATATGAAAAAAAACATGAAAGCTGGTGGTCCAATGCAGGCACTCGATTTTTGTTCTCAAAAAGCCTATACACTAACTGAAAAAGTAAATAAAGAACTTCCAAAAGGAGTTAGTGTAAAACGTATTACTATGAAAGTAAGAAACCCTGCAAATAAACCAGAAGCGGATGAAGCTGCTGTACTTGAAGCATTAACAAAACTTAAAAGTGCAAATGTGATTTTACCAAAACAGATCGTTCAAAAAGTGGATAAAAATACTTATAAAGTATATAAGCCTTTAGTTATCAATAAAAAAGTTTGTCTTAAATGTCATGGAGATGTTCAAAACAAAAAATTAAAAGCTGAAATTGAAAAAAGATACCCTCAAGATAAAGCGATGCATTACAAAATGGGTGATTTACGTGGTGCAATTGTTACAACAATCAAAAAATAGTCACAAAGTAGCATAAGCTACTTTGCGAACTCAACTGCTCTACTCTCTCGAATAACGTTCACTTTAATTTCACCTGGATATTGAACTCTTTGCTCTATCTCTTTAGCTATCTCTCGTGCCAATAAAACAGACTCATCATCATTGATCAGTGTTGCATTGACAATAACTCGTACCTCACGCCCTGCATTAATTGCATACGCTTGTCGTACCCCAGAATGAGAAGATGCTATATCTTCTATCTCTGTAACACGTTTTAAAAAGCTCTCTAATACTTCACGTCGGGCACCTGGACGAGCTGCAGAGAGTGCATCTGCTGCACATACAGCACCACACTCAACAGAGAGAATTTCCTGCTGTCCATGATGTGCATAGATAGCATTTATGACTACTTCATCTTCATTATATCTACGACAAACCTCTGCACCAAGATCAACATGATTTCCATCAATATCATGTGTCAGTGCTTTACCTATATCATGTAGAAGTCCTGCACGTTTTGCAAGTATTGGGTCACCACCCATCTCTGCAGCCATTATTCCTGCTAAATGCGCAACTTCTAATGTATGTGCCAAGGCGTTTTGTCCATAAGAGGCACGATAACGAAGACGCCCAATAAGTTTCATCAACTCAGGATGCATAACACCAATATTAAGTTCAGCTACAAGTTCTTCACCTTCAGAAAGTATTTTTGATTCAAACTCATTTGATACTTTTTTAAATATCTCTTCAATACGAGCCGGCTGAATTCTTCCATCTTCTATGAGCAGTTGTAATGTTTTTGTTGCAATAGCACGACGATAAAGGTTAAAACTACTAACAACAATAGCATTAGGTGTATCATCAATAATAATATCAACACCTAAAAGCGTCTCAAGCGCTTTTATATTACGCCCCTCTTTTCCAATTATGCGACCCTTTAACTCATCATTATCTAAATGAACTAAACTTGTTAATCTTTCAGAGGCAAACTCACCTGCATATCTACTTATTGCTTGAGCCAAAATATAGTTTGCTTTTCTTTCACCCTCCTCTTTTGCCTCATTTTCATAACGCCGAACAATATGTGAAACTTCTGCTCGAGACTTCTCTTCCATTGTTTCTAAAAGCATTTTTTTTGCTTCATCTTGCGTCATACCTGCACAATGTTCAATAGCATGCAGAGCCTCATCTCTTTTCTTTTCATAACGATTTTTTAGTAAAGTTAATGATTTTTCATTTCTCTCTAAATTGATTTTTTGAGCTTTTATACTATTAAGTTCTCTTTGAATTTTTTTCTCTTCATCCTGCTTATATCTAGTAAAACTTTGCTCTTTACGAATTAAACTATCTTCTCTTTGATGAAGATCAGCTTTTGCTCTGGCTTTTGCACTATCAAACTCTTTTTTTGCCTCAAGTTCTATCTCTTTGGATTTAAGATGTGAACGTTCTAAAAGTGTCTGTGCCTCATTTTCAATTGCTTTTGCTTTTGCACGCGCCTGTTCAACATATATGTCAAAATTTGCACTCGTAATTTTTTTAGAGATGAAAAATCCTACCACTCCACTTACAGTAGCAATTCCGCCACCTAGTAGTATCTCATTTAACATCTGTCATTTCCTCTTATGTCGTATAGTCCTATTATTTATAATTTTCGTTGGTGTTATAAGCAAATCACCTTGAATGTCAAAACTATCACATATCTTTTTATCAGTTTTGCAAAGTATCGGCTGTACAAAAACAGTATATGGTTTTGTTTTTAGTTTATCAAAGAAACGATCATACATTCCTTTTCCAAATCCCACTCTTTGCATATTTGCATCAATTCCAACTACAGGGACTATAGCAATATCAATTTTATTTATATTTCTTATTGTGTTTCCCGCTTCAAAAATACCAAATTTCTTTTTCTTGAGCGGCAATCTAAATGGTACCATTTTAAAACTTTTGCCAACCATAAACGGCAAAAAAATATTATGTTTCTTTCTCATTTTTTTCATAATTTTTAAAATATTTGCTTCATTTTCTAAAGGATAATAAAAAAGAATATCTCTTCTTTTAGAAAAAGAGATTTTTCTCTCCAACTCTTTATTAAGAAGATAATCTCTATATATTTTATTATGTTTAGGGCTATTTTTCATTCTTTTCAGGCAATTTTCTCTAAATTTGCTTTTTGTAAGAGTCATATTAAATCTTTATGGTTATAATTTCGCTTATTTTATACTAATTAAGGTTAAATTTTCATGTTAAAAATCACACTTCTATCATCCCTGCTTACATTCACTCTTCTCTTTCAAGCCTGTTCATCAGATTCTAAAACAGATAAAGCACAAGAGGCAAATGCACTTCTTGCAAAAAATGAGATAGTTCTTACATCTACAAATAAGAAACAATATGTTCTTAAAAAGGCTGGAGAAGGATTTACTCTTGAGGATTCAAAAGCAAAAATTCTTATACTAGACGTTTTTGCCACATGGTGTCCACCTTGTCAAGGAGAGGCTTCAGTACTTACTTCAATTCAGAAAAAATTTGGCGATAAAGTAAAAGTTATTGGTGTAACTATTGAAGATAACATTCCAAATGCAAAATTGGAAAGTTTCAAAAAGAACTACTCTGCTGACTACACACTTGTTAATTCAAGTGAAAACAGACGTCTAGTGAACACTCTTGCTGAGAATCTAAAACTAGGTAAAAACTTTGGTATTCCTCTTCTTGTTATCTATAAAGATGGCAAACTTATTCACTATTATCAAGGTGCAACAGAAGAAGAGTTTATTGATAGTGACATCAAAAAAGCATTAGGAATCTAAATGTTTGGTTTTATCAAAAAATCTCTAGGAAAAACTGTTGAAGCTATAAAAACAGTAGCTCCAAAGAAGAAAATCACCTTTACAAAAGATGAACTTGAAGATATTTTACTAGAAGCTGATGTAGAGTATGAACTCGTTGAGATCATTCTGCGTGAGATCTATCAAGAGCAAATAACTCGTGAGATTTTGCAATCAAAACTTTTAGCAACACTCCGGTATGCAGACTATAGTGAACCTGAATTTACACCACCTTTTGTTGAACTTATTGTCGGTGTCAATGGTGCAGGAAAAACAACGACCATCTCCAAACTTGCCTACAAATATAAAGAAGAAGGAAAAAGTGTTCTTCTTGGTGCAGGAGACACTTTCCGTGCTGCAGCTATTGAGCAGCTCACGCTATGGGCAAACAGACTTGAAATTCCTATTGTATCTTCCAAACAGGGACACGACAGCTCAGCAGTTGCCTATGATGCCATTGACTCTGCCAAAGCGAAAGGGATAGATCACGTAATCATTGACACAGCAGGACGTCTTCATACACAGACAAACCTTGCAAATGAGCTTAAAAAGATAAAACGTATCTGTGATAAAGCACATCCGGGCTCACCTCACAGAACACTTCTTATCATTGACGGAACACAAGGTAACTCTGCTATCACGCAAGCTAAAGCCTTTAATGAGATGATAGGTATAGATGGTATCATCATTACCAAGCTCGATGGTACAGCAAAAGGTGGAAGCATTTTCTCTATTGCTTATGCATTAGAGCTCCCTATACTCTATGTAGGAACAGGTGAGCAGCCTGAAAATCTTACACCATTTGATAAATATGAATTTATTGATGGACTTTTAGATGCACTTTTTGTAGAAGAAGAGAAATAAAGACTCCAAACGAGAAAGTTTGAAGCAAAAAAAATCCCCCTAGTTTCCAAGCTCCAGCTTGGAAACTCATACTCTTTTTTCCACGAAATTACTACTCCAAATAAAAAGATTGTAAAGTAAGAATAAAAATAATATGACAAATTGTCATATTTTACAAAACTCAATAAAATTTTTTATATTATAAGCGTGTCAGTTGGCGATTATGTGGTAAAAGTAGCATTGTGAGGTGGAAGGTGGGACAGGGTCAGCCTTTAACACAAAGGAG
>Ga0256843_1003950_pt1 | contig 10082 bp, 11 predicted proteins | sample AlvinellametaG_FD_191572 | JGI IMG/M metagenome (GOLD analysis project Ga0256843, IMG submission 191572) | Pompeii worm associated microbial communities from hydrothermal vent at the East Pacific Rise, Pacific Ocean - Alvinella | ecosystem: Host-associated > Annelida > Integument > Unclassified ... | reverse complement strand
AAATCCATCCTTTTATTTCTATAACTAATACCAGAAATAAATTTATTTTTACTACATCTTTTTTTATATATTAATTCTAATGTATTAACATTCCCATATCCCTTCACATCCAAATCATATAAAGGAATATTATATTTTATTGAATAAAAAACAGGCGTATTATCTTGCGCAAATTGATTTTCATCTTGAGAATAGTCAAATGAATATTTAAAATAAAAATTTTCAAAAAAATGATGATCAATACCAAAATGTATAAATTTAGTCGTTATCAAAGACTTATCTATATCACCATCTAAACTAAGTCCTAAAAATGCATTTTGCTTATAATAAATTGTACTTAACAAATAATGAGTTTTATCATTATAAACTGATAATAAAGCATGATAAGACAATGAGTCCCTATTTAATGTAGTGTTTTTATAGTTAATTTTTTTATGTTTTATTGAATCTCTTGAAAAATGAGTATAAATATCATATTTTCCTACATTTGCATAATCAATTACTTGAGAATTGCTTTTAAAAGACCCATAACTAGCACTAAGCCTAAAACCTTCATCTCTTTTTGCTTTTTTTGAATAAAGTTTTATTAATACATAAGCAGGCTCCGGACTTAATTCATAAGTTGGAGACATATAGTAAATCTCAATATGGTCAATAAAAGTTAAATCAATTTTTCCGTATAAAAATAACGCATTATCGTATTTTGCTGTAGTTAGTTCTTGATTATCAAGAAAAATTCTAATACCAATTGTATTATATGGTACAAATGCAGAATTCCAAGGATCTGTTAAAGCATATCTATTTTCTGCATATCCAATAACAGTATGTTTTAATACATCTGCAAGATATTTAGCTTGCATCATATCTAGTTGATATCTTGTAATAACATAAGAAATTCCTGCACTCTCTTGCATAGTTTTAGTAGATAAATCTTCAGTTTTTTCTATTTTATTTAAAAGCATAGAAATATTGCTTGCAAATAAAAAAGAAAAAAGAAGTAAAAAAGAAACTAGTTTTTTCATCTCCAACCTCTTGCATAATATCCCATTATAGAAGCTTTTTCTAAAGTATGCTCTTGTATAGCTTTAACTACTACTTGAGGATTAACATCTCGTTTTACTCTAAAACCTGCAACATCAAGTGCATAAATTGTAATAATATATCTATGAGGTTTACCTGGAGGAGGACATGGACCACCATATCCTATCTCACCATAGTCATTAATCGTCTGAAAACCCAAATCAAAATATTCACTCACAGGGCTTCCGGCATTCTCTGGAAATTCATGAATAGAGGTAGGAATATTTATAACCACCCAATGCCACCAACCATGGTCTGTTGGAGCATCTGGGTCGTACATAGTTATTGCAAAAGATTTTGTATTTTTTGGTTCATCCTTCCAAATTAGTGTCGGTGATATATTTTCTCCACCACATGCAGGATAAACATGCTTTAGAGAAATTTTCTCCTTAAAATCAGGAGAATAAAGTGTCATAGCAAAGCTCATAATTAACCCCCCAAGTAATAATAAAAAAATCCTCATTGGCTTTTCCTTAACTTACTTCACAATTAATTATACACTATTAATTGTATTATTTAAAATATATCGGTCAATATTTTTATTGCTTAATATCTTCTTAGTATTTAAATACTAAATTTGATAAAATAACACACAAAAAGGACATTTATGTTAAAGCCTTTATTAATTGAAATCGGAGTTGAAGAACTACCGGCAATTCCTTTATTAAAAGAACTCCCAAATATAGAAAAAAAATGGCTAAATATTTTAGAAGAATACAACCTAAAAGCAAACTTTTCATTTTATTACACTCCAAGAAGATTGGTACTATGGCATAGAGAATTCCCAACGCGCCAACCTGATGAAACAAAAGAAATCTGGGGAGCACCAAAAGCAATTGTTGAAAAAAATCCAAAAGCTTTAGAAGGATTTGCTAAAAAAGTTGGAATTTCACCTCAAGAAGTAACTTACAAAACTAAAGGTAACCAAGAGTTTTTATACCACAAACTTGAAGTTAAAGGAAAAGAGGCAAAAGAACTTTTACCTGAAATGATAAATAAATGGCTAAAAAGCCTAAATTTTGGTAAAACAATGAAATGGGGGAATTGCCAAGAAGAGTTTATCAGACCTATTCGATGGATTTTGTGTATGATTGAAGATGAAGCAATTACTTTTAATAGCTACTGCATAACTTCAAGCAATTTCACACTCCCTCACAGAATTTTTAAAGACAAAATTTTTATAGATTTTGTAGGAAACTATTTTTGCCAATTAGATAAACACGGCGTGATTTTATATCAAGATGAGAGAAAAAACAAAATCTTAAATGAAATTAAAGAAATCGAAAAAAACAACAACGTAAAAGTTGAAATAGATGAAGATTTATTAAGCGAAATTATTGCTATTACTGAATATCCTACAGCGCTTCTTGGTAAATTTGATGAAGAGTTTTTAGAATTGCCACCTGAAGTAATTATTACAAGCATGAAAGAACACCAAAGATATTTCCCTGTATATAAAGATGGCAAAATCACAAATGCTTTTGTGGTAGTTAGCAATGCATACACAAATGATTTTAGCAATATTATTAAGGGTAACGAAAAAGTTCTTCGCGCAAGACTTAGTGATGCACTATTCTTCTGGAAAAATGACTTAAAAAATGGTCTAAGTATTGATGGGCTTAAAGATATTGTTTATATGGATGAACTTGGAAGTGTATATGATAAAGTAAAAAGAGAAGAAAAAATTGCCAAATATTTAGCAAAAGAATTTAATGCTAATGAAGAAAAAGTTGTTAAAGCTACAAATTTAGCAAAAGCTGATTTACTAACAGAAATGGTATATGAATTTACAGAACTTCAAGGGATTATGGGTTATTATTACGCATTAAAAGAAGGAGTTGATGAAGAAATAGCAACAGCTATAAAAGAACAATACGAAGATTACGCTAGCAATCAAACATCAGCACTTTTAAACATTGCAAGAAACCTTGATACATTAATGGCTCTATTTAGCATAGGCAAAATTCCAAAAGGAAATAAAGACCCATTTGGATTAAGACGTGCGGCAAATCATATAATCAAAATTACACTAAATAACAATATTCCTCTTGATATTAAAAAAGCAATTAATGAATTAAAAGAAAACTATAAAGAATTTGATACAAATGAATTAATTAACTTCATTTTTGAAAGACTTTATAAATTCTATAATGTAAACCCATCTGTTATTAGAGCGGTATTAAATACTGGTGAGAGTAATTTAATTGAAATTGATAAAAAAATAAAACTTCTAAATAGCTTAGTGGAAAGTAAAGACTTTAAAGAACTATCTTCTACATTCAAAAGAGTTGCAAATATTGTAAAAGATTTTGATTTAAATAGTATTAGTGTAGATGAAAGTTTATTTGAAAAAGAAGAAGAAAAAGCTTTATATAATGAATTTAAGAAAGTAAAAAATATAACAGATTTAGAAGAAAAATTAAATTTCTTAATCTCGCTTAAACCTTTAATAGATAAATTCTTTGATAATGTGATGGTAAATGTTGAAGATGAAAAAATAAAACATAATAGAAAAAGCTTAATTGCTTCAATTTATAAAGAATTTTTAGATATTGGTGATATTAAGGAGATTACTCTATGAAAATTATCATTAATGGCATAGAAAAAGAAATTGAAAAAAACACAACAATAAAAAAATTGCTTCAAGATTTAAAAGTGCTTGAAAAAACCATGGCTGTTGCAGTAAATATGAAAATAGTAAAAAAAGATGAATGGGATAAATACATTTTAAACGAAGGGGACAAAGTTGAAGCTTTAAACTTCGTAGGAGGTGGTTAACCTCTTCTTTTTATGTATTAAACTCAAAAAATTCAATGAAAATAAATTAATTTATAACTTCCAAAAATATAGGGTCAGACTCTTTTAAAATTAAAGAAAAAAAGAAAAAAGGTCTTAGTGACCACATCCGCAGTTACCGCTTCCGCAGTGTCCTCCGTGAGCGTGTCCACCAACTTGACCAGTTAAAGCTTCTTCAGGAGTTGCTTCTCTTTTAGATACCACTTTTACATCAAAAGTTAAATCTTCTCCAGCTAATGGGTGGTTATAATCAATTGTAACTTCTTTATCATCAAAATCTTTTACAGTAACAGCTACTACTTGCCCATCTGGAGTTTGACCATAAAGTGTCATTCCTTTTTCTAAATCAATTCCTTGGAATTGGTCTCTAGGTAACTTTTGTACCATATCTTCTCTATATTCACCATAAGCTTCGCTTGCTGGTACAGTTACAGTTTTTTGTTCACCTTCTTGCATGTTTTCTACTTCTTTTTCTAATCCAGGAATAATTTGTCCTTTTCCTGCTATAAACTCAAGTGGAGCTTGTCCTACATTGCTATCTACAACTTCACCTTTTGAGTTTTTTACTGTATATTCAATTCCATATACTGTTGCCATTTTAATCCTTCTTTTTTAGTATTATAAGTAATGATTATAACACATTATTTAAGTTTTGCCAACTCTTTTTTTGCAAGCTTTGCATATTTTGAATCAGGAAAATCATTTATTAATTTTTGAAATGTAAGCTTTGCAGCATTATTATTACCTAACTTTTCAAACGATATTGCTGTATGGTATAAAAGCTGATCTGTAAATGATGTTTTTTTAGGATAAAATTCAACGCTTTTTTTATAATATCCCAAAGCTAAGTCATACTGACCTTTTTTAAAAGCAATTTCACCTAAATAATATGCACTTGTTGCAGGTAAATATTGTTTTGATAATGTATATAAAAATAGTTCTCTTGCTTTATCATACTCACCTTTTTGGTACAAATCTTTTGCCTTTTGCATTGCTTCTTTTGGTGATAATTCTTGTTGAATATTTTTTTGTTTTAATTCATCTATTATTATTTTTATGCTTTGTTTTAAATTTTGAATATTTCTATTTTGTATTTTTTGTACTTTAATTATATGACTTAACGACTTTTTAAGAGCATCAATTTCTTCTTGCATATCTTGAAGTTTTGTTTTTGTTTCATTCATATCTTTTTTTAAACTATCAATATCTTGCTTTGCAATATTTAACTCATCTAAGACAGTATTAAAGCTTTGTAACTTATTTAACGACTCATCATAATTTAATAGTTTAAAATTTATTTGATTTACATTTTTTTGTAATTCTTCATATTTTTTTTCAAGGCTTTGGATATTTTCTTTGTTTTGTAGTATTGCTTTTTCTTGTGGAGTTAAAAGATTTTGATTTTGTTTTGATATTTTAACATCAAATGGATTTACTTCTGCAAATAAAAACAATGGAAGTAAGAAGAGAAGTTTTTTCATACAATTCCTTTTTTAAGGAATTGTATCTAAATTATGGTAAGTATGTAAAATTATCTCTTCTATTTTTTCTCCAACACCATTTAGCATGAGCTGTACAAACTGGATTTAATTCACCATAACTAATTACAGTAAGTTTCTTAGGATCAACGCCAAGTTTAATTAATGCATTTCTAACACTATTTGCTCTTTTTAAACCAAGTGCATAGTTGTATTCTTCTGTTCCCCACTCGTCACAGTTACCTTCGATTCTTACTGTATAGTTGCTTGGATTTTCTTTAATTAATTTTGCAAGCTCTTCTACTTTTGGCCATTGGTCTTTTCTAATGTTGTATTTATCGAAATCAAAATACACAACTACACTTGCTAATTTTTTAGCAAACTCTTGATTATTTTGAGTAACTGTAATAGTTTGTGATTCTACATTTGCGTTTTCTGTGTTAACGCTTTCAGCAGTATTTGCTGCATTCTCTGTTTGAGTAGTTGTTGCTTGATTTACTTCATTTGCATTCTCAAGACTTGGCTGTTTACTACATCCTGCAAAGAAAAACGCTAAAGCTAAACCTCCAACTAGTAATGTTTTTTTCATATTTTCTCCTTTATTTGAGTTTTACCAATCAAACGATTGTAATATTTTTGGTAATGGATAATAGAAAACTTTGTTTTCATTTAAACGTATTATACCAATTTTACTAAAAAAATTCTCTCTTTTTATAAACATAATCGAATTTCCGTCAACTGAAAAGTTTGGAAACATGTTTTGTCCGCCAAAAGTAAGCCTTTTTAGCGAATCATCTTCTTTGTTTATTAAAAATAGATTGAAAGTATTCGGTTTAAATGCATTATCAGTTTCTCTGCTACTAATAGTTAAGTAATTTTGATAAGTATCAACACCTACTTGATTTTTGCCATGATATAAAACTCTTTGTATATTTCCAGTTTTTAAATCTTTAGAAAACACATAAGGTGTTCCATATCTATCAGATACAAACACAATTTTATCATCTCCCCAAAATTTACCATTTACATCTATACCATTGTATGTTGTAATTCTTCTTAAGTCGTTTGATTGTGTATCATACATATACACATCAGGTTGCCCTTTTGGAGCCATTGTAAGTAATATTTTCCCATCTTTTACATCCGATACAATTAACAATCCTTGAGAAGAAAGTAACTTTTCTTTTGCTCCAGTATAAATATTATACTTATAAAGATCTGCTTTTCTTTGAAGTTTTGTATAATAAATTTCCGTTTGTTTTTCATCTGCCCATTTAGGAAAAATATTTAATCCTCCACTAATTAATCTTCTTTTATATGACAATGTATAGTCAGATAAATATATTGCAGACTCTTTAGGTGCAACTAAGATAGAATAAATAACTTTTCTTATTAAAAATTTTGCACTAGGTAAGTTGAAATATTCGTTTATATCATACACTGCTTTATGGATAAGAAAAGGAAAAAAAGCATATGAGTTTGATTTGTATTTTTTTACTTTAACTATATTGTTATTTTTTATATATTTTACAGTTAATAATCTTTGCGGTTTATCATAAAAAAATTCAAATCTTATATCATTTTTAGTATCATAAGAATAATTAAAATGATCAAGAACAGTCATATCCATATCAAGAATTTTTTTAACTTGAGGTGGACCAACAAAACTTAAAGAAATTTTAGGCTTATCCTCTAAATATTTAGTAATTACAATTTCTTTTGCAAAAACAAAACTAATAAATAATGCAACTAATACTAAAAACTTTTTCATTTGTTAACCTTTGTCTGAAATAATATATTTAAATCAAAATTTTTATCAAAATTTAATTTTTCGATTCTTGATATTAATTCGTTTTGTTTGTTTTTATCTAAATTTGATTCTAATATAAAAGCTTTAACACTGCCGTTTTGACTTACAACTTTTATTTTAGCATATTCTCCGGCAATATCTGAAATTTCATACCATATTTGGCCTATTTTATTAATAATTTCATCAATTTTTTTCTGTTTTAAATTATTAATAGATGAATTTATTGTTACATCTACATTTAAATTTTGAACTTTTTTTAAATTTTTTTCAACCCTACTTAGCCCTTTAAATCTACTCATTTCTAATGTTTTTTTCATTTTTAATGGAGTAGTTGGAACATTTTCTTTTACTGCTTTGAAGATATCATCAAAATCTACATCTCCACTTTTTGTTAAAGCGGTTTTACTACCTTGTTTTTTTACTTTTTTTACAATTTTTGGTTTCGATGATGGTTTTTTAAATGTAGTTTTTTTATTTTGTTTTTTTATTTTAGGAGTTGTTATATTATTTACAATTGCAGTATGAATTAAAACTTCTTGCTTTTTTTCAGTTTTAGGCAATAATATTAAATATAAAAAAACTAAAATACTTGAATAAACAATTAAAGTAAGAAGAAGAGAAGTTATAAATCTCATTTTGTTAAAAGCCCTATTTGTCTAAATCCTGTTTTAACCACTGCAGCATATATTTTCATAAATGTATCATATTTTACATCTTTGTCTGCAGCAATGTAAACTAATGAGTTTTTATTGAAATTTCCATATTTTAAATTAAAATTTTCCAAAAAGGTATCAAAAGGAATTTTTTCATTATTTACCAAAACAGTACCATCTTTTTTTACAACAATAGTAATTGTTGCCTTTTTAGTAGCAGGGGTAGATTTACTGCCTTCAGGTAATTGTACGCTTTTTTCTTGATAAGTCGAAACTGTCACAGATACCATAAGGATTGCCAACAACACTAGCATAATATCAACAAATGGCGTTATGTTTAACTCTGGCTTTTTCATCTGCTTAAATACACATCCCTTTGCATTTTTAAAGTAGATAATAAATCTTCTACTTTTTTAGATAAAATCTGATGAAAAGAATATGCGGGTACCGCTGTTAAAATACCTACTGCGGTTGCAATTAATGCATCTGCAATAGCAGGTGCAATCATATTAATTGTTGTAACACTTTGCATTCCAGAAAATGCTGTTAAAATACCAATAACTGTACCGAAAAGTCCTATAAAAGGTGAAGTTGAAGCTACAATACTTAAAAATGTCAGTCCAGTTGTTGATTTCTTTTTTACTGCTTGAATACAAGCATCAAAAGTAAATTTGTTAATAGTAGATGATTTTTCAACACACGGCTTTAATGATGATTCAATTGGAAACATATCAGAATTTAGAAGTAATTCTAATGCTCTTTCTTCTTTTTTTATCCATGAAGATAGTGAGAAATACTTATAAAAAAAGACAAAAAAAACGAAAAAAAGATATATTCCAAGCCAACCCAAAACAACTAAGTTTATTGGATTAGCTAGGAATTTAGATATTTCTGGCAGCACTTTCTATCTTTGCCTCTACTGTTGCTACAAGAGCATCAGAATCCATTGCATCTTTTAGTAGCTGTTTAGCTTTTTCAATTGATTTTGCTATTTCACTCTCACTGCTACCGCTTACTGGAACAGCACCATCTACAAGTACGTTAATATGATCAGGTGTAACTTCTACATATCCCCAGTTTATAGCAATAACTTCTTCTTTTGCATTATCTTTTTTTATAGTAATTAACCCTGGATTTAAAGTAGTAACAAGAGGAGCGTGTCCTTCTAGAACACCAAACTCCCCTTCAATTCCAGGGAAAGTTGCTTCTTTTATCTCTCCTGAGTAAATTCTTCCAAGAGGAGTTACGATATCAATTTTCATAGCTTACCTTTAGCCTTTAGCTTGCATTTTTTTAGCTTTTTCAATCGCTTCGTCTAAATCACCAACCATATAGAACGCATTTTCTGGAAGATCGTCTACTTTACCTTCTAGAATTGCTTCAAATCCTTCAATAGTTTTTTCAAGTTCTACGTATCTACCATCTGCACCAGTAAATACTTTTGCTACGAAGAATGGTTGAGATAAGAATTTCTCAATTTTTCTTGCTCTAGCAACGATTTGTTTATCTTCTTCGCTAAGCTCGTCCATACCAAGAATAGCAATAATATCTTGTAAATCTTTATATTTTTGTAGAACTTCTTGAACTCCTCTTGCAACTTTGTAGTGTCTTTCACCTACTATTTGAGGATCAAGAATTCTACTTGTTGAATCTAATGGGTCAACTGCTGGGTAAATACCTTTTTCTGCAATTTTTCTGTTAAGAACTGTTGTTGCATCTAAGTGCGCGAATACGCTTGCTGGCGCTGGGTCTGTTAAGTCGTCTGCTGGTACGTATACCGCTTGAATAGATGTAATTGAACCTTTTTTAGTTGATGTAATTCTTTCTTGTAATTTACCCATTTCAGTTGCTAATGTTGGTTGGTAACCAACCGCACTTGGAATTCTTCCAAGAAGTGCCGACATTTCCGCACCTGCTTGTGCAAATCTGAAGATGTTGTCGATGAACATTAATACGTCTCTGTTTTCAACATCTCTGAAATACTCAGCCATTGTAAGACCAGTCATTGCAACTCTGTTTCTACATCCAGGAGGCTCATTCATTTGTCCGTAGCACAGTGCAACTTTATCAAGAACTCCACTCTCTTTCATTTCATGGTAAAGGTCGTTACCTTCTCTTGTTCTTTCACCAACACCTGCGAATACTGAATAACCGCTGTGTTTGTATGCAACGTTGTGGATAAGCTCCATAATAATAACTGTCTTACCAACACCTGCACCACCGAATAGACCAGTTTTACCACCTTTCATATAAGGGCATAGAAGG
>Ga0256843_1003948_pt1 | contig 10084 bp, 7 predicted proteins | sample AlvinellametaG_FD_191572 | JGI IMG/M metagenome (GOLD analysis project Ga0256843, IMG submission 191572) | Pompeii worm associated microbial communities from hydrothermal vent at the East Pacific Rise, Pacific Ocean - Alvinella | ecosystem: Host-associated > Annelida > Integument > Unclassified ... | reverse complement strand
ATAGGGATCCAATTCTCCCCCAGTGAGGGGGGAGGGACATAAAGCAGTGGAGTAGATTTGCCGATACGGGATCAACTCTTCCCCTATCTCCTTCCCTTCTGTTTCCTCACATTGGAGGGAATTTTCTTCTCTCTTTCCCCCTTTTTCTCCTTTTTCCCCCAAGAGGAATTTAATAAAATTGAGGTCGAAAGGTCGGGGGGAGAAGTAGGCTACCCCACTCTTTGAGGGTTTTCCAGTCTCCCACTCCAAAACCCCTTTTTCTTCCAACTCTGAAATAAGATGGAAAATATTTCCCACGGAGTATTGAGAATCCATTGGGACTCCTTAAGAAATAAAAGTTTTTAAATTATATTCTATTAAAAGAAAAAAATATAGTTTTGATGAGGAAACCTTCTTGAACAACATTTTCCAAGGGGTAGAATCTCTACAATTTCTTCTTCCATCTAAATCGACAACATTACAACGATAGGGGAGGGGGTAGAGCTTTCAGATGTTTACGGAATAGGAATGGGAGAGGGGGGAGATTTAAAGAAAATTGCTTGAAGAAAGAGTAACTCTCTCTTTTTTATCCACTTTTCTCTACTCCTTTTTCCCAAAGATTAAATAAAAAAGAGAGATGAAAAACCTTCAAGTTTTAAATTCTGTCCCTTTTCAGTTCCAATCGATGGGTGTCTTCTATTTGGTAAAAAATTATTTCATTTGTTGATATTTTATTGCCCTTTGATAGGAGTTTTGGGCAGATATTAAAGGTTTGAAACTCTTTTAATCGTTTCCTTCCAAAGTGGGGTTTATTCTTCGAATTTTTTTACTATATTGGAGAAAAGTTAAATAGAGCAAATTTCTTTTAAACTTTTACTTAGACAAATTTAGGGAAATTTCCGCTAAAAAAGGGAAAAAAAGGGGAGGGGTTATTCAAATTTGGCTTTTTCTTCGATTTTTTTGTAGGTTTCGATAATATCTCCCACTTTTACATCGTTGAAGCCTTCGATTGTGAGTCCGCATTCGAACCCTTTTCCGACCTCTTTGACATCATCTTTAAAGCGTTTGAGGGAAGAGAGTTTGGAGTCGTAAATTACCACCCCATTTCGGATAACCCGGGCAAAGTCGTTCCGATGGATAGTTCCATCTTGGACATAGCACCCGGCGACGGTTCCCACTTTGGGGACATTGAAAGTGGCGCGGACTTCGGCGGTTCCGGTAACTTCTTCCCGGATTTTGGGAGCCATCAAACCGCTCAAAAGCTCTTTTACATCTTCCACCAAATCGTAAATTACAGAGTAGGTGCGGATTTCTACCCCCTCCTGTTTGGCTTTATTTTTGGCTCCGGTGGTAGGTCGGACATTGAATCCCAATACCACTGCCGGAGGTTCACTGGCTTTAGCCAAAATTACATCATTTTCGGTAATTGCCCCCACATCGCCGTGGATTAGGTCGACTTTTACCTCATCATTTCGGAGTTTTGCCAACGCTCCTTTAATTGCCTCCAAAGTTCCTTGGGTGTCAGATTTGACAATAACTGGGAGTTTTTTCAACTCCCCTTCCAGAATCAATTTTTGCAAATCTTCCAGAGTTGCTTTGGTGGATTTGGATTTCTCCTTCTCCTCCAGATACTCTTTCCATTTTTCGGCGGTCTCTTTTGCCTCCCGGTCGCTATCGACGGCGATTAGAATATCTCCGGCAATTGGAACTTCGTGGAACCCACTCACTTCTCCCGGCTCTCCCGGTTTAATCTCTTTTTTCTGTTTACCCAAATCGTCGATAATGGTTCTAACCCGTCCATAGGTGATACCGCAGACGAAACTATCCCCTTTATGGAGGGTTCCATTTTTGACGATAACGGTTGCCACGGGACCCCGTCCCTTCTCCAGTCGGGATTCGATAACCACCGCTTTTGCCGGGCGGTCGGGATTGGCTTTCAACTCCATCATTTCAGCAAGCATCAAAATGGTTTCCAAAAGGTCGTCGATACCCTCTCCTGTCCGGGCGGAGACTTCCACAAACTCCACATCTCCCCCCCACTCTACCGGGGTAATTCCCATTTCTGCCAGTTGGGATTTGACCAAATCGGGGTTTGCCTCGGGGAGGTCAATCTTATTGATGGCGATAATAAAGGGAACTCCCGCTGCTTGGGCGTGGGCAAGGGCTTCGCGGGTTTGGGGCATTACCCCATCGTTGGCGGCGACGACGATAATGGCTATATCGGTAACTTGGGCACCCCGAGCTCTCATTTCGGTAAAGGCTTCGTGTCCGGGGGTGTCGATAAAGGTGATTCTTTTCCCATCTTTTTCGACCATATACGCCCCGATATGTTGGGTAATTCCCCCCGCTTCCCGGGCAACGACCCGGGTATTTCGGATTTTGTCCAAAAGGGAGGTTTTTCCGTGGTCAACATGTCCCATTACGGTAACTATTGGAGGTCTCTCAACCAGTTTCTCTTCCGGGTCGGGAATTTCGTCATATTTTTTTACATAGTCATACTCTGCCAGTGGGTCATATACCTCAACTTCAACCCCCATTTCATCGGCAAGGGTTTCGATATACTCTTCCCCGATAAAGTCATTTTTATCCCGCTCTTCTCCCAACTCCCGGAGGGCGTCCAAAACCTCTTCCAGTGGGCGTCCGATAAGCTCGGCAAATTCGTAAACCCGCACCTCTTTGGGAATTTTGATGAGGGTTGGGGTTTCCTCTTTTTTCCCTTTCTTTTTCTTCCGTTTCTTTTTGGAAGTTTTGGCAATTCCGGTTTTTCCTTTAGGGCTCCGCTTTTTCTGTTGGGTAGAGGGTTTTTGCTCTTTGGGGTGGGTTTTCTCTTCCTCTTCAGCCAATTTAATTTCGTTGAAAGAGAGATCTAAAAGTTCAACTTGCTCCTCTTCGATAATATTCATCTCTCCCAATTCGATATCGACTGGCAGTTCTTTCTCCTCTACCCCCCGTTTTTTGGGTGGAGTTTTCTTTTTTTCTTTCTTTTTTACTGGGGTTGGTGGCTCCTCTCCCTTTGCCGATGGGGTAATTTTAGTGGGAGTTGGGGTAGGAGATTGGGAGGTTTGGGTAGAGGGTTGGGTGGTGGTGGTTTTGCCACTTCCATCTCCCCGTCGTCGCTCTTTTACAATAACCGGTTTTCCTTTGTAGAGGCTTTTCAACGCTTCCATTCCCCCCCGGCGTCGCGGTTTGGACTCCCTTTTTGACTCTATTTCTTTTGTCTCCTCTTTTTTTCCACCCTTTTCCTGTTGGGCTTTCACCTCTTGGGAAGAAGTTGGAGTTTTTTCTTTTTCCGGGGTGGCTTTTTTACTCTCTATCTCTTCTCCGGGGGTGGAGAGTTCCGGTTTTGGAGAGGGAGATTGGGGAGAAGTCAACTCCTCTTTTTCCAGTTTTTGGAGTCTCTCTTTTTCACCTCTATCCCTTTCAACCCGTTCACTTCGCCGGAGTCCAGTCCGTCTTCTTCTCCGGCGGAGGGGCTCCCTTTCACTCCGTTTCTCTTCCCCTTTGGTTTCGGGAGAAGTAGTATTTTCCCGTTTTTTCTCTTCCCCTTTGGAAGAGGTTTTGCCGGTTTTTTTATTTTTCCGGGGCTCTTTTTTCCGATTTAGACTCTTTTCCCGGTAATATTCATAAATTCTGGCGGCGTCCATTGCGTCAATTTCCCCTTTAATTGACGCATCTATTCCCAACTCTTTTGCCAATTTGACCGCCTCTTTCTCTTTTAGCCCCAACTCCTTGGCAACCTCGCTAACCTTTATTTTCAATTAATCTCCTTTAAAAGTTTTTTTACACGCTCTCTTTCAACCCTGCAAATTTTAGAGAGAATTTTATACAATTTCGGACTATTTCGGCAAGTTTCACAGAGATAAAAACTGCGACCGGAACCGCTCCATTTCCGGAGTTCTTTATTGATACATTGGAGGCGGAGAAGTTCCCGTTGGGGAAATCGCCCCCGGCACACCACACACATTCTAATTGGGTTACTTTTTTTCACCGGTAAACTTTAACCCCGTAATTGTCAAAATGGTAAACCCTTACCATAAAATCCCGGAATTCGGTCGCCAGTGCGTCCCGGATCTGGTAGGCGTCGTCCCGATACGCCAAACAAAAATAACTGGAACCACTTCCACTTAAAGTTGCCATTAAAGCTCCATTATTTAAAGCAATTTCCCGGACCTTGAAAAGGTCTGGAACCGCCTTCATCCGTTCCTCTTGGTGGACCTTATCTTCCACCACATATTTTAACATTTCAAACCTTTCGGAAAAGAAAGCAGCGGTAATCATTGCGGTGGAGGAGATATTGGTAACCACATCTTTGAGGGGGTATTCCCTCTTCAACGCTCCCCGGCTTTTGGAGGTGGAGATAGGGCGGTTGGGAATTACAATTACCGCTTTCAACAAAGGAGGGATAAACTTTTTTAAAAAATAGACCCGCTCCCGTTTTACTTTGGCTACACAAAATCCTCCGACCGTTGCCGGAGTAATATTATCTGGGTGGGGTTCATATTTCAGTGCCAGAGAGATTAATTTCTCCTTTCGGATTGGAACCCCTGCCATTTCATAGGCTCCGGTCAAAGCTCCCACAATTGCCGACGAACTACTTCCCAATCCCCGGGAAATGGGGATTCTATTGAAAAAACGGATTTTAAATTTGGGCTCTTTCCCAGTCAATTCCCGGTAAGTCTGTTCAAAAATATCTACAAAATAGTTCCGTTTTGCCCGGCGTAAAATTTCCGCCCCCTCCCCATCGATAATTATCTCCCGATAAGGGGAAGGGACAATCTCCACCTCATTCCGGAGGTTTATCGATAGCCCCATCGTGTCAAATCCCGGACCCAAATTTGCACTGGTGGCTGGTATTGTAATTACCATTTCCCTTTACCTTCTTTTTTCAACTTTATCTCTTCTCTTCTATTTCCAAATTTATACTGGGTTGAGAATATAGAGAGGCTCCGTCTCTTGGGAAAATATTTCCGGCTCCAATTGGACTGGAAGTTTAAACTCCCCATATGCCTCACCCCGGGTTAAAAAAATTATACCCTCTTTTTTAACAAAAACAGATTTTCCGGGTCCCTTTATAGGAGCTCCACCGGTAAAGTAGAAGCCGTCTACCCCTCTAAATGGGATTTGAAAGACAATTTGGAGGGTTTTGAGATAAAGATAACTCAATTTGACCCCCATATAACTGCCGGGTCCCCGGGCGTAATAGAGAGCTTGTAAGGAATATTTTTTCAAAATTTCTTTGAAAATTTTGGGAAGAAGTTCACTGGTTAACCCCTCTTCCTCCCACTGGTGAATCAGTCGCCGATTTTGGTAAACCCCCACCAAAAGGGGGCGTCCCAATGCGACAACTACAACTTCCACCGGTGGAAGGGAGTTTTGGAGTTTTTCTAATTTCCGCTCCATTTGCCTCCCATCTCTCTTTTTTTCGGTTGGACCCGGTTACTTTAACCTCATCTTTTGTAATTGTAACAAGACTTTCCCCAATTTATGTAGAGAATTTGGGGAAAATTATCTTCAAGTTTCCTAAAAAAAGTTATAATTCTTATAAGAATTTCTTAAAGGAGGGCTACAATGGCTAAACTGAAAGAGTGGCTTCTTACTCTCACCCAGAGTAAAACCAACTACTATTTGAGTCTCATTACCGACGGGTTGACGGCAATTACTTTCCTCTTTTTGAGTATCTATTACTCCACCGATTTTTGGGCAAGTATTGCTCTATTTTTGTTGGGAGTGCTTTTTTTCACCTTTTTGGAGTATGCGGTGCACGCGTGGCTCTTCCATAAAAATCACAAACTGAAGGTTTTTATTGAAGGGCACGCCCATCATCATCAAAACCCCTTCAGTTATGACGCAATGCCCTTTTTTATGAGTGCAGTCATTGCAACCTTCTTTGCGTGGTTACTCCACTTTATTATGCCCCTCCCCGACGCCATCGCCTTTGTAGGGGGGCTCACTATGGGATATTTCAATTACGGAATTATGCACCACATTATGCACCGGGTAGAGTTTGAAAAAGGGTATTGGAGATATATGCAGGAGTTCCATTTTATCCATCACAAAAAACCGAAAATGAACCACGGGGTTACCACCGATATTTGGGACCGGGTTTTCAATACCTATTATCAGTGGAAACCGGAAGAGTTGAAAGGACTGGAAAAACTGAAAAAAGTGGAACCCTCCAAAGGTTTAATAGCCCGATTTTTCTCTTAATTCTCTTTTTTCTTCCCTTCCTTTCCCCAAACCATTTCCCCAGTTTCCCCCTTTTGAAGGGATTGGTATAATTTTTCAACTTTTTTCCAAAAAAGGAGTCGCTGAATGCGGATTAAATATAGGGCTTTAACTTTTGATGATGTGCTACTGGTTCCCCAATACTCTGAAGTTCTTCCCAAAGAGGTAAATCTGAAGACCCGGTTGACCCGGAATGTGGAGTTGAATATTCCCATAGTGTCAGCAGCAATGGATACCGTAACCGAAAGTCGAACCGCCATCGCTTTGGCTCGACTGGGGGGAATTGGAGTTATCCACAAAAATATGGATATTGCCACCCAAGCCCGGGAGGTGGAGAGGGTTAAAAAGAGTGAAAGCGGAATTATTATCGACCCGGTAAAGGTTTACCCCGACGACTCCATCGCCAAGGCGTTGGATATTATGGCAACTTTTAAAATTTCCGGAGTGCCCGTAGTAGATAGAGAGGGGCGTCTGGTGGGGATTTTGACCAACCGGGATTTGAGATTTGAAAAGGATTTCCGGAAACCGGTCAAAAGTGCAATGACCCCGGCTCCGTTGGTTACCGCTCCCGAAGGGATAACCCTTGAAGAGGCGGAGCAGATACTCCACAAACATAAAATTGAAAAACTCCCATTGGTAGATAAAAGTGGAAAGTTGCGGGGGTTAATTACTATTAAAGATATTCAGAAACGGAAAGATTACCCCAACTCCAATAAAGATAAATATGGACGCCTCCGGGTTGCCGCCGCCATCGGAGTTGGAAATGGATTGGAGAGGGCAGCAGCTCTGGTAGGGGCGGAAGTTGATGTAATTGTGGTCGACTCCGCCCACGGTCACTCCAAAGGGATTTTGAAACTGGTGGAGGAGATTAAAAAGCGGTTTGATGTGGAGGTAATTGCCGGAAATGTTGCCACCGCAGAAGGGACACGGGCTCTAATTGAGGCAGGTGCCGACGGGGTAAAAGTGGGAATTGGACCCGGAAGCATCTGCACAACCCGGATTGTGGCGGGGGTTGGAGTGCCCCAAATCAGTGCAATAGATGAGTGTGCCAATGAAGCCAATAAATATGGAGTTCCAATTATTGCCGATGGGGGAATTAAATATTCCGGAGATATTGCCAAAGCTTTGGCGGCGGGGGCAAGTGCGGTAATGATTGGAAGTCTGTTGGCGGGAACAGAAGAGTCCCCGGGAGAAACAATTATGTATCAGGGGAGACAATATAAAAGTTACCGGGGAATGGGGAGTATCGGAGCGATGCAACGGGGAAGTAATGACCGCTATTTCCAAGAGGGAACCGCCTCCGATAAATTGGTGCCGGAAGGGATTGAAGGAATGGTTCCCTATCGGGGAAAAATTGCCGATGTAATCCATCAACTGGTGGGGGGACTCCGGGCAAGTATGGGGTATGTGGGAGCCAAAGATATCCCAACTTTCTGGGAGAGGGCGGAATTTGTAGAGATTACCTCCGCCGGATTGAAGGAGTCCCATGTCCACGATGTAACCATTACCAAAGAGGCTCCCAATTACCATTTATAGATTGGACAACTTTTTGATAGAATTGCTATTACTTCAACACCATTAAAAGGAGTAGTGATGAAAAAGGTAATTTTAACTGGGGTCCTCTTGACCGGAGTCCTTTTTGCCGGAATGAGAGAAAATGTAGGGTGTGGTTTGGGAACCGAACTTTGGGGACATAGTGCCGATAACTCCGTATTGAAGCAGGCGTTGGCAGCTACCACCAACGGAACCTTTGGGAACCAAACTTTCGGAATTACCTCCGGAACTTCCGGGTGTCGGAAACCTGCAAACTTTGTAAGCAACCAAAAATTGCAAAAATTTATTGCCGACAATATGGACCAAGTGGCGATGGATATTTCCGCCGGAAAAGGGGAGACTTTGGACACCATTGCAGACCTTTTGAATGTGCCTGCAGAAAAAAGACCCCTTTTCTACTCCAAATTGAAAGCCAACTTTGACAAAATCTACTCTTCCAACGCCGTAGATTCCGCCAAAGTTATCGACTCCATTGCTGAAACCCTCTAAAACCCTTATCTTATCTCTGATAATTGCCGGGGGAGTTGCCGGGGGGTCGGGAAATTTTACCCTCCCCACCACCCCACCCAAAGGGTGGCTCAACCTCCTCCATATGAGAAAGGGGTGGTTTGGGTATGAGAGTGAAGTGGACGACCCCCGCTTTTTCCTCTCTCCCAAGGGGAAAACTGCCCCTTTAAAAGAGATGGAAAAGGAGTTGAACCTCTTCCAAAGTGGGGAGAGGAAAAAATATATCTGTAAATTTCCCCTCCGCTACCTTTATCTCCGGAAGAGGTTCAATCTACCCCCCTTTAATTTCCAAAATTGCCCCAAACTTTGGAAGGCACTTCAGGCTATCAAACCCTACAAAGTTTCAATCGTTTTTGCCGACGCCACCATAAATAAACCGGCGTATATGTTTGGACACACTTTCCTCCGGGTAGATGACAACCGGACAAATCCTCTAATCTCCACCGCCATCAACTACGCCGCCAAATTGACCGGCAACGATGGGGGGTTGGCTTACGCTTTCAAAGGGATTTTTGGGTTTTACCCCGGCTATTACACCCCAATGCCCTATTACGATAAAATCAAACAATATCTGGAGAATGAGAGCCGGGATTTGTGGGAGTATCGATTGGATTTAAGCCCGGAAGATGCCTACAAAATTATTTTACACAGTTGGGAGTTGAAGGATATTTATACCGACTACTACTTTTTTTCAGAAAACTGCTCCTATGAGCTCCTCTGGTTGATAGAGGTTGTCCGCCCCCAATGGGGGGTTATCGACCATTTCCGGGGAAAGTCGGTAATTCCCATCGATACAATCCGCTACCTCTACTCCCAAAAGGGGATAGTTGGAGTCAATTACCGCCCCTCCTTATACACCCAGATAAAAGTTATTACCGCTCCTCTGACCAAAAAGGAGTTGAGTTTAATTAAAAAAATTGTGGAAGGGAAAAAATCCCCAACCCAAGTTTTAACTTTGAAAATCTCCCCCCAACGGCAAGCCCGGATTTTGGACGGGGCAGTCCGCTATCTCCAGTATCAGGCAAAAAAGGAGGGGTGGAGTAAGAAAAAATATATCCCCCGATTTTTGGGAATTCTCAAAGTCCGGAGTAAAATCCCCCACATCTCCCAATACCACTATCCCCGCCCCTTCCGCCCCGATTTGGGACACCTATCCCATCGGCTTTCGATAGGGTGGGGGTATGATGGAGTCGATGGAGCCCAGTTTGGGGAGATTGGAGTCCGGGGGGCTTATCAAGGGTTTGATGACCTTTGGGAGGGGTTCCGGTATGGGAGCCAAGTTATCTTTTTTGAACCGGTTTTCCGATACTACCCAACCAAACACCGGGCGTATCTCCAGAAATTAACCCTTATCGATTTAAAATCGGTGGTGCCACGAACTACCCTTTTTAAACCTATTTCGTGGAAGGTTAAATTTGGACTCTATCGGCAACCGGTCGCCCCCGATGTGGTCAAAAATGTGGTTGAGGTCAACCCCGGGGGGGGATTTGGGTGGAGCATCGGAGGGGGCTATTTCTACACCCTCTTTCAAACCACCCTCAAATACTCCAATTATTGGGAGAAAAATTACCGGTTGGGAATTGGGGGAGAAGTTGGTTACCTCCGCCCCTTTGGAAACCGGGTGCAACTCTATTTGAGTGGAGAGAGACTCCAATATATCGCCCCTGAGAAGGAGAAGGAGTGGCAATTCCACCTCTCCACAACTTTTAAACTTTCCCGAAACACCGCCCTCCTTTTGAAAGGAAACCGCCAATTCCGCTACCGATGGAGTTCCCAAGGGGGCATCTACCTCCTCCACTACTTTTCGTGGTAATTGAAA
>Ga0256843_1003947_pt1 | contig 10085 bp, 9 predicted proteins | sample AlvinellametaG_FD_191572 | JGI IMG/M metagenome (GOLD analysis project Ga0256843, IMG submission 191572) | Pompeii worm associated microbial communities from hydrothermal vent at the East Pacific Rise, Pacific Ocean - Alvinella | ecosystem: Host-associated > Annelida > Integument > Unclassified ... | reverse complement strand
GTATAAAAAATTAATTTTTTAAAATTTTTCTTAAAAATAACTTAAAATATTAATTATAGATGGCGCCACGATATATTAAAGTATTTTTTATAGATGTCGCTTCAGTAGATATTAAATCATAAATAAATATTACAGAATATTTCTCACGAGTTTTATTCCATGATAAACTATTTAAACATTATACTTAGAGGTTTTACACACACCATAGTTAGAGGATTTACACACCATATTTAAGGGTTTACGCAATGTGTTAGTGTCACCGGAAAATTTAATTTTAACACGGAATCGGTGATTATAATATTTTAAAAAATTGACTGAGTTAATCAATTCACATTTTTCTTTATCTTCTAAATAGGGAACTATAAAAAATGATATTGCTCTTCCGCGTGCATCAATCTGTTGAGGGGTTTGTTCAGTGTGCATTATTAGCAGTTTTCTAGAGTTAATTCGAGGCTGAATACAACTCCATGTAAGCATATCGATAGTACTTAAACGTTCATCAAATTGCTCAAATTCTTTAGCGCTGTAGGGGTCCATTTTTTTTCGTTTTACGGGAGGATTACGGAAGCTATTTATCTATAGTATCTTATATTATCTTAAATAAGACTATAGGGGGAGATTTCCATATGTAATTCGGTCATGCATGATAATATAAATTTTGGTTTAGAACAGTTAAAAATTATGGTAGATATAATCATCACCCATATTTTCTCCAGTAATATGTTCTGCACAAAAATTTTTAAACAATAATGATGTAATCAATGAAATATTATTAGAAAAATCATCATCCGTTATTATGAAACATGAAACCTGTAATTTGCTAATTTCTTCAACCGTCAATCCCTCATGAAAAATTAGATTATGACTATCTTCCGCAAAAAAACGTGAAGAGCGCTCGGGAACCGCTAACACCTTCAGCTTTTTAATGAATGATCGAAATTGTTTATCATACCATGCATTATTTGCGTCAAACCTCACTTTTATTTCTTCCTCCGTTCGCCGAAATTGTTTATCATACCATGCATTATTTTCGTCAAACCTCACTTTTATTTCTTCCTCCGTTCGCGTCTTAAACATTGTAAACAATATATTTTCTATATAGTTATAATGTTCATAAATAGAAATTATAGGGGTGTAGATATGAATAATAATAATAATAATAATAATTCTGAAGAACTTTGCAAACTTCTGAGTTATCTAAGCAGTCTTATAATTAACAATGATGCGATATATCCTCTTAAGTTCTTTAATCATGCTCGCCTCAAATACTTTCGCATTTATACCTTTCCCCACTCATCCTCCTCCTACTACTACTACTACCACCACCTCCCCTGCATATGCCTCTGTCCCAACAGCGTCAAACCCGAAAACAAAATTCTTTTATCACAAAATAGAAAATGACGATCAAAATAATGGTCAAACTTCTGTTACTATCATCACTACGACAATAACCACTAAGACTCAGCCAATCAGTACTCCTAAGCGTGAAGCTCAGGAATTTAAGCCTGATGCCGAAACAACAACGGCTTCATCATCATCAGCATCATCAACATCAACAACAACAACAGATCGAAATGATGACGTAATAAAAGAAATATTTGAAGACCTCGAAACTGAAACTCCGCCCCATTTCCAAACTTTAGGAGTAGCATCTCAGGTAGGAATTTAAAAAATTATAAAATATTTAATTTTTTACTCACTTTTTTATTTCAGTATATACAATTTACAATTACTAATATATTAGATATTATAGAAATTATTCTATTAATATCCATATTAATATTGTTAATATTAATCATGCGCAAAATTTGGAAAACAAAGCCTATGGTATGTCCGCTGAGCGATGATGTTCCGGATGAATTCTGCGGTTGCTGCTCCAAGGGTGATGATATTAATATTACAATTAGACAAATGACTGAAATGTTTGACTTTATAGATAAGGAAACGGATATCGATAAGGGGGTGAAAGCTCTCGAGAGGGAAATTGGTGATGCTGGAGAAGTGGTGGAAGCGGTATCCGTGGAAAGTGCGACAGCGGTGACGGTGGAAGCGACGGTGGAAGCGAGATCTGCGGAGACAGCCCCTGGTGCGGGACCTCCTGTGGAAGCTCCGGATGTTCCTCCCGGAACTCTTGAAGGACCTGAAGTTCGGCAAGCTTCCCCCAACATCGCTGCGGAAAATATGGCTAGGGATTTGGGTGAGGATGAGATTAGGGTAGTCTCAGAAAAAAAGAAGCCGAAGAAGCAACCGATGATGGGTATGGAAATGTTAGAAATTCGTAAAAATGTTATAAAGAATTACCAACAATGTAAAAAATAATAATAATAATTGATCTTGCATGAATATATTGTACCAATAAATTAAATCATAAATTTATCTTGTCCAGTCGGGATATTTTTTTTTAATTGGTACTTTTAAAGATTTACGTTTGACAATTTTTCTTCTTTTATCCTTATTTTTTACGAATGTGATATCTAGGTCATCGGGAGCAGCTACTGAAATTCTTTTAATTCTTTTTTTAATTTTTTCTAATTTTTCATCATCTACCGACCCGGATAAATTTTTTATAAAGGAAGTAAGTTGGTCATTGCTAAATTTTACAGTTAAAGGTTTTCTTTTCCTTTTAACAATTTTGCGACGTTTATCAGCATTTTTAATAAATGATATTTCTCCAGATTGGTCTCCCCTAAAAGTTCCGCGGGCAGTATCTTCTAAAAATCCTGCCGGCAAACTTGTATCGCGTCCAATTATTTTTTTCTTACTACTCTTGATAAAAGATCCGCTTTCATCCCTTTTACGCTTAGTTTTTCTCCACTGAGATAGGGGAATGTCATCCATTGAAATGTCTCCACCATTCCCATTTCCATTTCCTTTACGCTTAATTTTTCTCCACTGAGATAGGGGAATGTCATCCATTGAAATGTCTCCACCATTCCCATTTCCATTTCCTTTACGCTTAGTTTTTCTCCACTGAGATAGGGGAATGTCATCCATTGAAATGTCTCCACCATTCCCATTTCCATTTCCATTTTCATTCATATCAACTTCTTGGATAGTAGGTAAAGTCGGTGCACTTACTACCCGTTTACTAACATGTGCCGGAGGATCTAAATCCGTTCTATCTCCACTTCTTTTTCTAGAGGTAGTATTAATAACTAATGAGGCATTAGGTGATTGGGCCGGAACCCCAGGTCTATCTCCATTTCTTTTTCTAGTGGTAGTAGTAATAACTAATGATGCATTAGGTGATTGGGCTGGAACCCCAGGTCTATCTCCATTTCTTTTTCTAGTGGTAGTAGTAATAACTGCCGATTCATCAGGGTGGGCAGGTGATTGAACCGGGACATTATTACCATTTTCTAAACCTCGTGCAGGTGATTGAACCGGGACATTATTACCATTTTCTAAACCTCGTTGGAAATTATGATTACTTAATAAATTCCCTAAATGCGTCGCCGCTTTATCGAGAATATTAGCAAAATCATTATATTTTTTAGTTAGAATATTCTCATCGGCAGATGTAATATTTTTTTTCCCTGTTAATGTATTTATTAAAGCATCCTCGCAAGATCGGCGCACGCGCTCCATGAGATCCATCAATTCACTATGTTTAGTTCTTTTAGAGGGCGTCCTTTTTTTAAATTGGGAGGATACTATAGACGTTCGAGGGGCATATTCACTAATTCGTGTAGATTCTAACTGGGGGGAAAAATCCTCTAATGATTGCAGAGCCTCTGCCCCATTTCCATTTCCATTTCCATTTCCATTTCCATTTCCATTTCCGTTTCCATTTCCATTCTCATTTCCATTTCCATTCACTCCGACATTATAACTACGATCTTCAGGACGGGAAGTATTTCTCGAACCATCTCGACTAACGTCATAAACGGGGCGGGAAGTACTTCTCGAACCATCTCGACTAACGTCATAAACTGGTTGATTATCTTTAGGTTCACATATTGATTCTGGACATAACTCAGCATTCAAATTTTTCAGTTGATTATTTGCAGTAGCATCGCCTCCGTTTAATATGTTTTGAAAAATATCAATCGGTACCATGTACATTTTGTCATACCGAATTAAAGAGCGTTTAACAACCATGGTGATTTTAAATTTTTTTGCTTAAAAGAGGTTCTAATAATTTAATAGCGAAAGGTAATGCTGCTGAAAGAAATAATCCAATTCCTGCACCCTTCTGTTCAATAAGTTTTCTTTTTTTATTTAAACTATTACTCTTCTTAGATAAATAACGGTAGCAAGATTTATCAGCTCCTAATCCCTGCCTAATTTTATTACGCTGTTTTCTTGATAAATGTAATTTACTGTTTACGATATTATGAATAACCTCGCAAATAAAATGTACCCCTTTATCATTAAGATGTTTTAATATAGTACTTCTATTTCCAGGCTTACTTTTATTTATTAAACGCAACAGTTCAATATGATATTTTACATTACATTTTTTAGGTGCCATACTTAACAAAAATAAATAAATCAGTGAAGCATCTTAAATAAAATTATGTGGTTAGAGGAACATATATGACCATAGGCACTTCTCTAGGGAAAATATTTGCTCTAATTCTAGCAAAATCAGGAGTTTCCTGATGCGCGTCAAAAAGTATGTATGAGTAAGGTTCAGCGGTAGCTTCCTTATATGCTGCTAGCACTGCCGACGAGTCTTTGCCGAACATCTGCTGCGCGAATGCTGCAAGTTGAAGTTTATCCCTAGGCGATTTCATGATAATGAAATAAGTGCAGTTTAACGAGATTGTTCGAAATTCGGCATTTTGTATAAATAAATTTTGGGAGATAAAAATAATACTGGCTTCACAATGATGACTTAACGTAGTAAATATTTCGATAAGATCAGGATTAGATATATTAATTGAGTCATCAATAATGAATAAACTCCCTCCATTTTTTTTATCCTGATTAGCTAATGTTTTGAATTGATCAGCCGTTGGAGACCCCTTAATAAATTTAGTTACTAAATCTTCTTCTCGCATCTCATCGTATAATGTTTGCCATGTATTATAATAATAATATACTGAATGGGGAGAATTATACGGGGTAATTAAAGACCCCATTCCCTGGAGAATACTTTTGCAAATATTAGTTTTCCCGGATCCGCTAGGGCCGGAAATGAGCGCCCTGAATGGATGTTTAAAACTCACGTCGCACATTGTATGTAAATACAAAAAAGGGTTCCGACAACTTCTTAAATGAAAAAATATTAATAATATAAGCTGATATCAGTAATTAAATAATTGAGCTATTACCGCAAAATGTGTATAAAATATTTCCCGAATCTTCACAGTCGGTGTCTCTACATTCTTCATATCCGCACATATTTACTAACCCTCTAGGGACAAATATAGATCCTAAATAGGTAGTAAATTGATGGCGCAAAGCAATATAAGTAATAAAATAATCGAAGTAGTGCCACAACATACACAGCACAACATCATTTTGGAACGGGATTCAATTTGACTAGCAAATACGTATTTATTCTTATTAACGTCTGCTGCGAGCTCCACCTCTATATCCATATTTACACCCTTAGCGATAAATTAATAAATAAAATAAAAATAAAACTACATCTTAAATACTTTTTAAGTAATTTTATTCAATTCTTAAGGAGGAAAAAAGAACAAGAGTATGAAAAAAGAACAAGAGTAAATAATATTATAATAATAATACTATCATAAAATTTTTTAAATGTTTTTTTATTTGGATTAATTAAATGTTTTTTTATTTTTGTATTTTTATATGAGTATTACAAACTCACTAACTTATCTTATCTTATCAATTTATTTATTATCAATTTTGTATTGGGAACCCTAGGACATAAATGACATACAATATTAATAGCGCTTAACAGCTTATAATGTCCATATGGAACCGAATGAATTCCGCATGGCATTAAATATCTCTTAGAATCAAAAGAAGTAAATGCTATTTTATTAATGCTGTTAATCTTAATCGTGTGTTTAATACTTCTAATTACTCTCATAGATGCAGAAATAGATCCTACCCGCTTTATACAATTGCGATAATTTTTATATGTAATTTTTTTAGCTACCGCATTTTGTCGAACTCCTTTACAAATTTTCTTTATTTTTTCTTTCTTATCCCCTGATAAAAACTTTATTGCGTAACATTTAGATCTAATACCTATAAATTCGCAAATATCATTACCTCCCATTTCATCGGAAAAATATCCTAAATGCTTCTTATGAACGGTATTAAATAATTTATGCTCTTTAGGATAATTACTAAAATCCATTATATAATTTGCATCGTGCAGTTCTTTAATACGATTCTCAGTTTTAAAAGACATAAATAAACTGTCTGTATCGGAAAATAGTACTCTATTATTGGGGAATAAGTTTATAAAATGATTATAATAAGATTTATACATGTAATTTTTGGACAGTTCTAAAATAGTAAACCCTGTAAAAAAAGGCCTACAAATTACCGCAATTTTTTTCTTAACATATACTATGCACAATGTATCGGTCAATACATGCGTTCCTGCATATCCCATGAAACTGGAATATTTCATGAAATCTTCAGCGCTGGTGCAAATATGAGCGTCCATATGTTTAGTAACATCTTCTAAAAATTTCCCGAAAACAGCATTAACCATTAATTTGAAGAGCATAATTAAAAATTTAGTAATTGCGGCTGAACGCTTTCCAGTACAAAAATCGATATATAATTTTAAATAAGCTGACTGCCTAAAATAAATTACCCGATGAATTTTTTTTAACTTCATTCCTAATTTAAGATATGTTTTAAGATTAGTACCATGCACAACATATTTAATCCGATCATTAAAAGTAGCCGTTAGCTTTTTTTCTTTAAATGATTTTTTCGTTCCTCCATTTATAGTATCATAGCAAAATTTAGAATAGGGACTTAGATGACTGTATAATATTTCCTTCGATTCTGGAGCTAGCGGGAAGCTGCAATGCTGATCATGTAAATGTTGAGGATACTATAATGAAACAAAATATATAAATACTTTAATAATCATAGTAATATAAATTACCTCCAAATCAACTTCAGCGATAAATCCGAAATCGTCCCCCTCAGTATTTATCTCTTCAACATTTAGAGTATCAATTTCCCTCTGTGTCATCCATTTGTAATCTCCAATAGGCATTTTATAAGTCATCGAGGTACCATAAAGATTATTACAATCCACATAAGCAAAATCGGTATTTTCCGATTTGGGTAAAAAATCTTCAGCTCCTTCATCTCCATCTTCATCTTCATGATTCCTAACTTTTACCGCTCGTTCAGCTATATAACTGTGTCCCCCCCTAATTCCTTTTTTAATCATGTTATACATGTCAATATCGGTACATGCGTCAATTTTTACTTTTGTTAATTTGAGCATCGCATTATATGCTAAAGAAGGTAAACTTAAAAACATTGCTGGATCTAAATCAAAATCTTTTAACGCATTATTACGGAATTTATTAAAAACTTCGCAAAGTAAAAAAACATCTAAACGACAATAAAATTCCATATATTCGCACATGTTAGCATGTCCGAATATATTAAAAACTTTTTGAGCATGAGAATAATTTTCATCGGAAATATTCTCTTCGTTAAGGGAATTATAAAAATATTTTTTATCAGGAATTTCTTTACATGCTTTCATCTGCTCAATTGATTTTACAAAGTCGTAGGGAAAAATTCCTTTAGATGTTATTAAATTCAATTTTTCATAAAATGAGGGGTCTGAAACATTTAAACAATCTAATTTTTTAATATATTTAAAATCATGTCCTTCCGATTTTAAATCGTTCACTAGTTCAGCCAGCGGCGCTTTTAAAAAAGATAAGGAATCATTATAGGAGAATAATCCTATCTGCATATTAGTAATTTTTTCGAGATTTTTAGGGATAATTTTTATCTTAACATTAGCAATATCTACATATTTTAACGCCGTAATTAAAAGGTGACTATCATATCCGGTAAAATTATGACAATAAAGGGGTACTACTACTTGAACTTTCCGTTGCAAATTACATGAAATATGAGCAGCTCCTATAAACTTACCTGTAGCATGATTATGATCTCGCGCTTTCAAAGATGTGCTAGAAAAATGGGTGCTATTTATCTTATTTATATCTACTTCCAAATACTCCCCTCCTAATGTAAATAATTCATTACAAAGATAGCATTTTGTTGCTTCGCGGAAGCGAAGTTCATCATCTATAGTCATAATTAGAGGAATATTTTTAGTTATGTAATTTGTAACAGCATCCTGCGCAGCTATAAGTGAGGTTATCAAATGTTTAGCCGCATCATAACCAGTATATGTTTTATTATAAAGTACCTCCTCAGTATAAGAATTGACTAGTAATAGAGAATAACAAATTGCTTCTTGAACCACGAGTGTCCTAGTTTTTTTAGGACATAAACACTCGTCATTCTTACAAATTAAACATTCAAATTTTCGACTTAAACATTCGAAATCGAAAAATCCTACAACATGTAATTTTCCTACTTTTTCGAACATGGTAAATTCTATAGTCTTGTTTGATAATTTTATACTCTGATCTTTAAATAGATAACAATCTATTTCATGTTGCTCAAGTATTCTTTGGGATGAAAATCTATGCAGACAGCTAAGACAAAAAAATTGTTTAGCATAACTCGTCTTTTTATATTTATTTTTTTTATCTTTAAACATTCCTATATATGATTTTCTTAGGAATTTATTCATGTCAGGAATAAAATGATAGTGATTCTCCGAATTGGAATTTAAAGTTAAAACTATATTTATACGGTTAGCAGTCCTCAATTTGCTTATGTATGCGGGGAAAATTCCTGTCTTACTATTTGCAATTCCGGCATATAAGACGTTAAATGAAATATCTAAGTGTTTATTTTTTTGTTCGAATTTGGAAATATCATTGATTCTGAAAGGTACAATAAAGTCTTTAGTAATAAAGTTTGCATCTGAAAATTGTTTATATGGTAAATAATTTTTTGTATAATTTTGGGACTCTCCTATAAATGCTGCTGCAGCCGCATAAAAAAAACATTGAGCATCCATATTTTCTATGGAATGAACGCTCGATTGGTTATATATCTCGTAGGGGCTTTTTTTATTGACATACTTATGCAAACCTCCTCCGGCAAGAGGTTTTACATGCGTTATTTCAATATCTATTAGAACACCATCATTCATTACCCATCCACTACCCTGAGTTACTAAGTCGTCAATTCGTGATGAGATTTCATGAATACTAGCATTTATATTATCCATAATTTCGGATTTATATAGTGCTGAAAGTGTTCTCATTGCTGTTCTAATAGGAAATGATTCAACTTCTGTAATATCTTCGGCATAATTTATCAGCATAAATTCGCCAGTAAAAATTAATGAAAATTTAATAACTGAATTATTCATCAGTTCATGTAAAATAATAGTTTTTAGGGAGTTTTTTATGGTTCTAGTAAAACATTGAGCAACAGTTATTCTATTGGGAGGACAAATATGTCTAAAAATTTTAAATTTTTGCCATGCGCTTTTATAAAGAGTAAACGTTTCATCGGTATTATGATGAACTTCAAGACGGTGAGCATGTAATAATTCGGGAATATCAAAACGCTCTTTACATATAGTACATTCATAATAAATAGGTATATTACTATGAATTCTATCTATATGCGTTCTAAGATTATCGATTCTAGAAAAATTTTTATAACAATATGGGCATGTATTGATTGAAGTATTCATGTTTAATTAAGTAATTTAAATGATGTTTGTTAGGAATAATGGGGGGAGGTGTTACCTGTTCAACGAGTGGCACGCGAGTGAGAAAAAAATAACGTATCACAAGTATATATATTTATGAATAAGATTTGAAATTAGCTCCTCCCCTCCCCAAAACAAAAATTACGATTATCATCCGAAATTTTCGTCATGGGGGGTGGGAGGGGGGAGAAATTTTATTCAAGCACCTCCTATTATAGTTATTAGCTCTTTTCAAACGGGAAAATTGATGCATACTCCTTTTATTCTCGATTATATTTTTTTTTTACGTTGAATTGTCCCCATG
>Ga0256843_1003946_pt1 | contig 10085 bp, 14 predicted proteins | sample AlvinellametaG_FD_191572 | JGI IMG/M metagenome (GOLD analysis project Ga0256843, IMG submission 191572) | Pompeii worm associated microbial communities from hydrothermal vent at the East Pacific Rise, Pacific Ocean - Alvinella | ecosystem: Host-associated > Annelida > Integument > Unclassified ... | reverse complement strand
AGTAGGGTGAATACTTTGTGAAGTTGGTAAATGTCGGGTTAAAAATTGTTCAAAATTTTGCATCTGAAATTGTACTTCCTTTCTACTTAATCTTTACAAAAAATTCAAAACCGTTTCGCTCAAAAAGCAAAGAGGCATAATCATTAAAATTTTCTATATATTTTCGTAACTCTTTTTGCCCTTGAACCAATCTGCCATTAACCTGTAAAAGCTTATCTCCAGCTCTCAATCCCAACTTTTTAAATTCACCCTTAACGTGTAACAATCGAAGTTTTTTATCAAAAAAAGCTCCTTTTGATTCTAAAAAAGTATCACTGAGCATACCGCCGCCATAACGCTTATGCACAATTACATCTTCTACAATCTGTTTTTTTTCTCTTTGGATCACCACTCTATGTTTAGAACCGACAGAAGAGAAGAGAATCCTTTGCATAAATGCCGCTGCACTCTTTAATTTTTTACCGTCATAACTAAGAAAACGGTCTCCTTTTTTAAAAGGATTTTTTTCTATAAACGGATCAGTTGCTATCACACTTACCACACCTCTCTCTTCATGAAGCCGAACCCCAATATCACCATAACGAGTATCTTTACTCTTTAAAAAATGTTGCAAATAGGCTTTTTGGATAATACCTCTTGAGGTAACTATCCCCTCTAAAAAGCAACATGAATTTGTTAAAAGTGACGGAGCAATAATCGGCTCACTATAACTTGCCAACTGATTTAATCCTATCTGTTCTCGCAAAATCTTTCCAGAACAGGAGCTCTTTTGTGTAACCATTGCTGTAGCCGTTTCTGATTTTTTATTTATTTCAAAAGGGTATGCAAAAGGTTTTGTATCGGTCAGGAGGTAGAGAGAGAGGAAAGGATCATATTTTATAATTTTGCCGTTTGGCGTGTGGAGAGAGTAAACCAGACGCCTCTTTTTTTCAAGAGGAATAAAGAGTGTTTTATCAACAAATGTGTGAGAATCTTTTACTTTTGCAACGCAGGAGCTATACGCTCCCTGTTGACAAGCATAAAGGTTGAAAAAAAGTGATGAGACAAGAACAAAGAGGCGAAAAAACACCTACTTTGCTCCACCAAATGAACCCATATTGCCAAGCATACCAAGAGCACTCTGCTGTTGATTTTGCTGTACCATTTTATTGGCATCATTGATAGCACCGATAAGAAGAATCTGTAGTGACTCTTTGTCACTTAAAAGCTCATCATCAATATTGAGATCAATAACCTCACCATTACCGTTGAGTGTCAGCTCTATCATCCCGCCGCCACTCTTTACAGAAAAAGTTTTATTAGCAAGCTCCTCTTTGAGCTTCTGTGCATTGGCTTCAAAGCCTTCCATCATTTTACTTAAATCACCCAAACCGTCAAACATTATATACTCTCTACAATTTCATCTATATTGTTCTCATCATTGAGAAGAACAACTGTAGGTTTATAGTTTTCAAGCTCTTTCTCATGATAACTTGCATAGGCAACAATAATCACTTTATCGCCTTTGTGAACTTTTCGTGCTGCTGCACCGTTAAGGCAGATATCACGTTTTCCTCGTTCACCAAGAATAATATAAGTAGAAAAACGCTCACCATTATTAATATTTAGAATCTCTACCTTTTGTCCGACACGCATTTTAGAAGCTTCAAGAAGCTCCTCATCTATTGTAATTGACCCAACATAATTCAAGTTGGCATCAGTAACAGTAGCGCGGTGGATTTTACTGTACAACATCTCTATTGTCATTGTTTTTCCTACATTCCCATCTGTTTTTTCATATCAGCAGGAGTGATTGGCTCATCCCACATCTCAGAATCTATGACAAACTCTTCAACAACGTTTCCGCCAAGAATATGCTCTTGTACAATTTTATCAATTTTTTCTTTCGTTAATCCTGCATACATAGTATGACCCGGTTCAACTAACATAACCGGTCCCATTTGACAACGGTTCATACATGAAGTACGGATAGGCTGAACTGTTCCCATAATTCCCTCTTGCATCAATTTTTGTGCAAGGTATTGAAAAAGATCCTGAGTCTCTTGTGTAACACACGAAGGTTTTGGCATACCCGGAGGAGCTGACTGCTCACATTTGAAGATATAATATGCCGGTTGTGGAATTCCCATAGAAATTCTCCTTAAAATTTTTGTGCAATTATAGCAAAAAATTCACGCCTCAAAGCTAATGTAAAAAGATAAGTTTGCTTTTTTAAGTTAGAGTGCAACTTTTTAGATATAATTTCTTTAAAAAATCAGGAAAACACATTGAAAAAACTTGGACTTCTTTTTCTCATACTCTCTTCGCTTCTCTATGCAGAGGCTACTATCTACTTTGGTGCCGGCTATGAATACAACAATGAGATTGTCAGTTATGACAGTATGGAAGAGACAGTTAATAACAATGCACTCAAGATAAAAGCAGGATATGGGGACAGAGATGCCTATGCTATTGAATTTGCAGTGAATTATGTAGATAACCGATCTTCCATATTTGACACAAATGACGGTAAAAAATATGGCTTCGATATTACACTTTTAAAAGCATGGAATCTTGGGTTTGTTTTCAATCCATATCTCAAAGCCGGATTTGGTGCAGGCTATCTTGAAACACCGGCAGATCTGCATAACGGTTCTCTTACTTATGGTTCATTTAATCTTGGTGCAGGCTGTTTTATCCCTGTTGACAAACATACAGATATTGAACTTGCCTATGAGTATAAAAATGTCTCTTATCAAAAATTGGATCTTAACTCTACATTGACACCGAGTTCACATCTCAATACACTCTATATCGGTGTAAATTTTAGATTTTAGCAATAAAATCCAAAATGGCACTTAAAGCTTTTTGTCGAATTGTATCTTTTTCAATAAAGAGTTCATGATAAGCACCTTTAAGTAAAATACCCTTACAAGAAGGTGCATTTTTACAAAACTCCTTCTGTGCTTTTGCAGTAACAGCCGTATCATCTTCCGCTTGTAACAGCAGAACAGGAATTGTAATTTTATAAGCATCTGCTACAGCTATGGCACTCCATCTGCATGCCTCTTGCAACCACTTTAGTGTTGGTCCGCCAATACGTGTATTTGGCTCTTTTTCATAAGCCTCTTTCATAATATTAAAACGTCTCTTGGAGTGGGTAAGATCATTCTTTTCAAAACGATACTCTAAAATATCAAACTCTTTTGTTCCAAAAACATAATGTGTCAAATCACCTTCACGATTTAAAACACTCTTACAAATAAAAGAGCTCATACCTGATGTCAACATATAAGGTTCATGCATAGGAGAAGAGAGAATCACTGCTTGAAAATCATGAGGATAGTGTTCTACATACAAAGAAGCGATCGCTCCACCCATTGAGTGGGCAAGCAGAACTCTTTTTTTTGTTTTGGGAACATAGTTATCTACAAAAAACTTCAAATCATCCACATAATGATAAAAATTATCTACATACCCTTTCTTTCTCTCTTTTAGCAATCTTTGAGAATACCCCTGCCCTCTATGATCCAGAATATAGACATCGTAACCGTTTTTATTAAGATCATAGATAAGTTCCTGATACTTTACCATTCCCTCTGTACGACCACTCGATATGACGATAATCCCTTTGGAATGCTTTGTCAAAAAAATTTTATAGGCTATTTTAATATTATCAGGAGTTGTAAAGTAATGCAGCTTGTGGGTGTAAAAATAGGGAGAGATTCGCGTTGAATATTTTTTTTGTAACTCTTTTTCACTTGTAAATTGATACTTTCCATCTACTGTGTTATACGACTCAAAGGCGAAAAGAGAAGTTCCGACAACTATCAAAAAGATCAGAAAACTTCTCACATCTTACTCCTAAATTTGGAGTAGTTCTCGAACTACTTCTCTATCATCAAAAGGGAGTTTTTCATCATAAATGATCTGAAAATTTTCATCCCCTTTTCCAAGGATAACAACTACCTCTTCACCCTCTTGTTCATCGAGTGCCATCTCTATAGCTCTCTTTCTATTGAGTTCTATAACAACATTACTTCTATCTTCAATGCCATCTAAAATATCTTGCACAATAGCATCAGGGTCTTCATGACGCGGATTGTCTGTCGTAATATAGACTTTTTTTGCAAGTGTTGCTGCGACTCTACCCATCAACGGCCGTTTTGTCTTGTCTCTGTCACCACCTGCACCAAAAACAACAAGCAGCTCTTTCTCACGAAGTGCATTTAAAACCTGTTGCATACCATCTGGAGTATGCGCAAAATCAACAATAACATTCGGTGCCGCACAAACCTGCTCCATACGTCCGCTGACCCCTGCAAAATTATCAACTACATCACACACCTCTTCAAGACTCTTATCTGTAACAAGATCTGTTGCGGCAATAGCTGCCATCAGATTATAGAGGTTAAAAAAACCGTGTAGCGATGCAGTAAAAGGTACTATCTCTTGAAAATGTTGAATAATTCCACTGCTGCCGTCGTTGAGTGAATATGCCATCAGTCTGTATGTTGCAGGGTTCTCAATACCATAAGTGTACGTATTTTTAATATTAAAACTCGCCCGATCTTCATCTTTATTGATCAGTTTTTTCCCTTCATCGGCAAAAAATGAGTTTTTTACAGAGATATACTCTCCAAGTGTTTTATGATAATCAAGGTGATCCTGTGTAATATTTGTTAGAACTTTAAGCTCAAAATCAAGCCCCTCAATTCGCTTCTGCACAATAGCATGGGAACTCACTTCCATAACAAAGTATTCACAACCTGCTTCTACTGCCTGATAGATATGTCTGTAGGTATTAAGTACTGAAGGTGTTGTAAGTGTTTTTCCTTCAACAACTTCATCATTCATAAAAAGACCGCGTGTTCCCTGCATAGCGGCCTTATAACCAAGATCAAGCAAAAAAGAGTAAATAGCACTCGCCGTTGTTGTCTTACCATTCGTACCTGTTATACCGATAATTTTAATCTTATCAATACCAAAAAGTTCTGCAATATCTTCTATCTTAACAATAGAGTGAGCTCCCTTCGATCGTGCATCATCCAGATACTTCTCATTTTGTGTTGTAAGAACAAAAGCTGTCTCTTTGTCACACTCCTGAGAATTTTCTGTCACATACCTATATGGCTGATTTGGCAGTTCAATTTTCAATATTTTTCCCTTGTAGAAGTTTTTTCAGTAACTTTGTCAACAATGCATCATTCGGATAAACATTGAGTGCATTTTCAAGATATGTAAGTGCCATCTCTACAAAATCGTGTTCAATCAATTTATCTAAAAAATCAATAAAATCCTCTTTTTCTGTAATAATAACACGTGTTGAGAACATAATATTTTCAAATATCTCTTTAAAATCACCACCATCTTCCAGAAGCTTTTTAAAATCACTGTACAAAATACCATCTTCAAACTCTAAACGATCACGCAAAGGCTGAGCAAATATCTCACCTATCTTATCAATTGCTCCATCCATATTTTGGAGAATCTCTTCCATAACAGTATCGGCCTCTTCTTTATCCTCTTCTTGTAAAATCTCATAATAATCAAACAGTGCTTCAGCTCCTGTTTCACCACTGAGTGCCATCTCTGAAAGAATTACACCGTTATAGGCCTCTTTTGAATTTGGGTAGTTTTGTAAAACTTCTGCAAATTTTTCCAATGCACGCTTATAATCTGCTTTGGAAAAACTCTCTTTTGCCTGTGATAAAATCTTATATTTACTTATTGTACTCATTATCTTCTTTTTATTTTTAGTTGAAATTTATAGATTGTCGATATCATGTTCCATACCAAACGGAACATTCACTACACACAACTCCGGATGAATATCCATTCTAAGCTGTCTCTCAACTCCATACTTTAATGTTGAACCACTACTAGAACATCCTATACATGCCCCTTTTAGCTGCACATAAACATTCCCATTTTTCACAGTTATAAAATCAATATCGCCTCCATCAAGAGCCAACGAGGGACGAACTTTATCAATCACATGTCTTACCGGCTCCATAAGCTCTTCATCAGTAAATGGAATCATTCTATTCTATCCTTTGAATTTTAAAAAAATTTATTTCTATATTATAATCATAAAATATGACAAAATCGCTTAACAAGCGATAAAAAATAAATTTAGCTAGCTTTTTAAAGCCATTACTTCCTGCACATAGCTTGGTTTACGCATACCTATTACAATAAAATCTATAGTTTCAATTTCAAGTAGAAAACGGAGTGCACACTCCTGCATTTTTAAATCACATCCCTTAAAATACTCTTTTAAAGCTGTTCGTGTCATCTTTGCAGACTCATAAGCTACCACTTCTCTGTAGCTTCGTAAAAATCTCTCAATATACTCCAAAAGAGTATCTAAAAACTCTGAAGGAATTTTCTCTATCGTTTTTTTAATATGGGGCAGTACCTCTGCTACCAAAAATGAGTCATACTCCTCAATAAAACCAAATTTATGACGATTGGTATCCATCTGCTCTATAAGATTATAGAGTGCTTGGAGCTGATCATTTTCGCAAATCTCAAGAAGTTCATTGAGTGTATGAAAATACTCTTTTGGCTCTTCATACTCGGCAAGTCTATAGATTAAACCATCTTTTTTAGCATTAAGCGGTCGATTTGCAAGTATGCGTAAACCATTTTTTTTCGCCCATGCACTACATAAAATTCCATCTCGCTCCAAAAGATTGATTGGCAGTTCAATAGTTGTAAAAGAGTTTTCTTCATTTCCTGCTTTCAAAGCAGCTTTGTTTGCAACTGTTATAAGATCTTCATACGGTAAAAAATCAACTGCATTATGATCTTTGGCAAAAGCATCCGAACTGATTCCGTACCCTTTGATTCTCCCATCTTTTACCTCCTCTTCAAGAAGTACAAATGCTTCAAAAATCTTCTCAAAAAGGCTATCTAACATCATATCTCTTGGCATTTTTTTCTCTATTGCCTCATAGATAAATGATTCTGGGGTGTCAATAAGAAAAGTCTCTATTGTATGAAGTTGTAAATTTTCAAGTGTCTCGGTAAGATCTTTTTTTAAATTAGCTATATCACTAAAGTTATACTTTGAGACTATCTCTATCTCAGAACGAATCTCATCTTCAAAAAGAGCCATCACTTTGGCAACAGCTCTCTGTGCACTGCCGTTTGTATAGTAGGGTGCAGTATCAATTACTCTGACACCAGACTCTATTGCCTCTTTTAAAGCCTCAATATGATAAAGGTTTTTATCACTTATTCTCTGTGTTCCAAATGCGAAACTACTCATAATTTATATCCTGATTAAGTATTTTAGAATGTGGAATATTAGAGATTGACTCTCAAAGAAGTATTATCAGGGTCTATGCCCTGATAAGAACAGTATGAATTATACTAATTCGATAAATGCCATTGGTGTAGCATCACCACGACGAATACGTGTTCTTGTAATTCTTGTATAACCACCGTTACGCTCAGCGTATTGTGGTGCAACTTCATTTACAAGTTTTTTTGTTGCTTCTTTATTTTGAAGCGCAGCAAATACTGCTCTGTGAGCATTAGCATCACCCTTAGCAGCAGTAGTGATTAACTTTTCAACATAAGAGCGAAGCTCTTTTGCTTTTACAGCAGTAGTCTCAATTTTACCATGTTCAATTAACGAAATACTAAGGTTTGCTAAAAGTGCCTTACGGTGAGCACTTGTACGACCTAGTTTACGATATCCATGACGGTGTCTCATATCTTATTCCTCTTTATTTAGCGTACTTTAAGAAGCCGCTTCAATTTTCTTTTTAAGTGCAGTTACTACATCATCATCTAAATCAGCACCAACTGTAAAACCAAACTCTTGAACTTTATCTACGATCTCATCGTAAGATTTTTTACCAAGATTTTTCACATTTTTCAGGTCATTTGTACTCATGAGTACAATTTCACCAATGAGTTTAATATTTGAGCGATCAAGACAGTTAAAACTACGAGCACTTAAACCAAGACTATCTATATTTGTAGTTAGTTTTTTAAGGTCTGGTGACTCTTCAACTCTCTCAATTGTAGTTGGAGCTTTAATACTAATCTCTGAGTTAAATACAGCCAACTGTGCATACATTACTTCTAAAGAGTTTCTAAATGCATCAATCGGAGAGATTTGACCATCAGTTTTGATGTTCATAACAACTCTCTCGAAGTTAGGGTTGTCCTCTACAAGTACATTCTCAATCTTGTATGTTGCACTTCTAACCGGTGTAAAGTATGCATCAAGAGCGATATAACCATCTTCTAACTCTTCATACGTATCTTCACTTGCAACATAGCCGATACCCTGTGCAATTTTAATGCTGAAGTTCAAAGTTGAATCTTCATTTAAAGTTGCAAGCGGAGCATCAGGAGTTACAACTTCCACCTCATCATTAGAGAGATCAGCACCAGTAATAGTACATGGTCCTGCAAAGCTGTAGTTAATCTCTGCTTCTGTTGCATCATTGTTTAATCTGAAACGAATCTCTTTAAGATTTAATATAAAATCTGAAATATCTTCGAGCATACCACGTACAGAGTCGAACTCATGTTTGGCACCCTCGATTTTAATAGCAATTGGTGCATACCCAACTGAGCTACTTAGTAAAAAACGGCGAAGTGGATGAGCTAAAGAGACAGCATAACCCGTTTCAAACGGATATGCCATAATATTAGCTTCATTCTCACTAATTTGTTCTACCTCAAACTCTTGAGGAGCAAGTGGTGTAGTTTTAATCTTTTTCATCTCTTTTACGCCCTTTTTATTAATTATTATTTCGAGTAAAGCTCAACGATTAAACGCTCTTCAACTGGAATAACAACCTCTTCACGCTCTGGAAGACGAGTAAAGATACCAAATACTTTATCAGCATCAATGTCAACCCATGGAGCAAGACCTGTTTGGTTAGTAAGTTCAATAGCTCTTTGAACTTGAGTATTGTTTTTACTTGCTTCTTTAACTTCTATTTTTTGACCCGGTTTAACACGGTAAGAAGGAATATCAACTTTTTTACCATCTACAAGGATATGACCGTGTGTTACAAGTTGACGTGCAAATCTACGAGTAGATGCAAATCCCATTCTGTAAACTACATTGTCAAGTCTCTGCTCGATAAGTGTAATAAGGTTTGTACCTGTATTTCCGTCACGACGTTTTGCTTCAACAAATAGTGCGTGGAATTGCTTTTCAGAAATACCATACATAAATTTCGCTTTTTGTTTCTCATTGAGTTGTAAACCATACTCAGAAACTTTTTTACGACGTTGACCGTGTTGTCCTGGACCATACGGACGCTTTTCTAAAGCAGATTTTCCTGCTAAACGACGCTCACCTTTTAAGTTAAGGCTTACTCCGAATCTTCTTTCGATTTTTTCTACTGGACCTCTATATCTTGCCATCAGTAATCTCCTTAAACTCTACGGCGCTTAGGTGCGCGACAACCGTTGTGTGGTAGTGGTGTAACATCTTTCATAAATGTAACACGGATTCCTTCGATAGCACCAACAGATTTAACTGCAGTTTCACGTCCAGAACCAGGACCTTGTACTTTAATACCAAGCTCTTTGATACCATGTACTTTTGCTTTTTCTACTGCTGCTTCAACAGCTGCTTGCGCTGCAAACGGTGTAGATTTTTTAGAACCTTTAAAACCAAGGCTACCAGCAGAACTCCAAGCGATCATATTTCCCATTTCATCAGTAATAGTTACTAATGTATTGTTGAATGATGCCGCAATATGAATAATACCACGAGAGATATTTTTCTTTACTACTTTTTTTCTAACAGCTTTTCTTTTTGCCATAATCTAATCCCTTACGCTGCGCCGACAGTTTTACGTTTACCCTTACGAGTACGCGCATTTGTCTTAGTTTTTTGACCACGAACCGGAAGACCACGACGGTGGCGAAGACCACGGTAACTTCCTAAATCCATAAGTGCTTTAATATCCATTGCAACTTTCTTACGAAGATCACCCTCAACCATATGGTTTTCACGGATCTCTTTAGTAATCGCTGCTACATCTTCTTCGTTAAGTTCGAAAACTCTTTTGTTATAGTCAATACCTGTAGCGTCAAGAATTTGACGTGAAGTATGAAGACCA
>Ga0256843_1003945_pt1 | contig 10090 bp, 7 predicted proteins | sample AlvinellametaG_FD_191572 | JGI IMG/M metagenome (GOLD analysis project Ga0256843, IMG submission 191572) | Pompeii worm associated microbial communities from hydrothermal vent at the East Pacific Rise, Pacific Ocean - Alvinella | ecosystem: Host-associated > Annelida > Integument > Unclassified ... | reverse complement strand
TTGCTTAAAGCCTCTTTTAGGTTTTCAAATATAGGAAGTTTTACAAGCGCTTCATCGGTTACCACAAGGGGCTTTTTTATACCCAACTCTTTACAAGCGTTTATGGTGTCCGCTACTCTGCCGTGTCCGAACCATACGGTCGTAGGATAGTTCCAGTTTGTTGAAGGTAGCATTATATCTCCTTGAAATGGATGGATTTTACTCGTGTGACATGGTCGTAGCCGTATTTTGAGAGTGTTACTCCTCTTCCCGTATCTTTAACTCCCGTCCAAGCAAGTGTGGGGTCGAGATAGTCACATCTATTCATATATACCGTTCCCGTCTCTATCTTTGAAGATAACTCTCTTGCTTTTTCTTTATCTTTTGTCCAGATAGATGCCGTTAGTCCATAGTCGCTATCGTTCATAAGTCGCAAAGCTTCCTCGTCGTCTTTTACTTTCATGATGCCCACAACAGGACCGAAACTCTCATCTCTCATCACGCTCATAGAGTGGTCCACATCGACTAAAACGGTAGGTCCGAGATATGGGGTGTGCTCTTTTGAGTTTTCAAACATACTCTCTTCAGTCAAAGCTTTCGCACCTTTTTGCAACGCCTCTTTTATCTGATCTCTTACGAAGTCGGCAGCTTGAGTCTTTACCATAGGTCCTATGGTGGTACTTTTTTCAAGAGGATTTCCAAGCTTGTACTCTTTTGTGATGGTGACAAATCTATCTACAAATTCATCATAAACCTTTTCGTGTACATATATCCTTTCAATACCGCAACAAGATTGACCTGAGTTGAAAAATGAGCCGTCCACTAAGTTTTCGGCACTAAAGTTTATATCGGCATCTTCTCTGACATAGGCGGGGTCTTTTCCTCCAAGTTCTAGTCCGCAAGGTATAAATTTGTTTAGTATCGCTTTTTGTACTTCGTGTCCACCTTTGACGGAGCCTGTAAAGTAAACCCCTTTTACTCTTTTGTCCGCCATAAAGTTAGATGCGTCGCTATGCTTTAGGTATAGTATGGAAAATACTCCCTTAGGTAAACCCACCTCTTTAAAAGCCTCTTCATATCTTTTAGCCACCAAAGGAGTTTGGGTGGAGTGCCTTAGTATCACACTATTGCCCGCAAGAAGCGCCGGCACTATAACATTTACCGAAGTTAAAAAAGGGTAATTCCAAGGGCTAAGTACCGCTACCACTCCCAAAGGCTCTTTTACTATATATCTCTCAAAACCTTTTTTCGGCTCGGGATAAAAGGGCTTTAGTGCGTCATCGACGATATCAAGCATATAGTTTGCTCTCTCTTTAAAGCCTCTTATCTCAAGGGCTCCGTAAGCTATAGGGCGTCCCATCTGATAAGCCAACTCTTTTGCTATCTCTTCACATTTGCCGCCAAGGGCTTCTATGAAGTTTTTTATATACTCTTTTCTTGTCTTTAGAGGTGTTTCTTGCCACTCTTTTTGAGCTTTTGTAGCTTTTTCTAAACACTCTTGTATATCTTTTTTATCATGATAGGGCATCTCGACATATACCGAGTTGTCTATAGGTGTTATAGTCTTGAATGTCTCCATTTTTATCCTTTTAATTTATTTTAATCAAATAAAACTATCTTTATATCATCTTTCCACTCATTCTCGGATTTACCTCCGTGTAAATCCTCCGAGGCTTCAAGCGGATTTGGCGTCGTGCCAAATCATTCGCTTTCAAAACCGTTCCAAGATGATATAAAGATACTCACAACTCTCCTATTGTTCCGCTCATTGTGTCTTGTTTATATTATCTCAAAATATCTTTTTAGCTGCCAGTCGGTGACCGCTTTTTTCTGTTCATTATCTTCCCACTCTCTACTCATCGCATAATGCTCCACAAAAGTATCTCCAAAAAGTTCTCTTGCTGCTTTTGAACTCTTTAATTTTAGCGCTGCATCATAAAGAGTTCTTGGAAAATGGAACTGTTTTGGAAGATTTTTGGCATAAGCGTTGCCCTCTATGGGTTTGCTTGGCTCAACTTTGTTTTTTATACCCCATAGACCGCTCCCTATGGCGGCACTTAAGGCGATGTAAGGATTGATGTCCGCTGCCGTTACTCTATACTCCACTCTTTGGGACTTTTGGCTTCCAGGTATCGCTCTGATGGCGCAAGTTCTGTTATCAACTCCCCAAGTGGCTTGAGTAGGCGCCCAAAAGCCGGGTATGAGCCTGGTAAAAGAGTTGCAAGTCGGAGCTATCATACTTAGAAGTTCGGGCATCAGTTTTTGCTGACCTCCTATGAACCATCTCATCATATCCGACATATTATGCTCTTTGTTTTCATCGAAAAATAGATTTTTATCTCCATCCCAAGCCGATATATGCAAATGTCCCGATTGACCCGGGTATTTGTTGGACCATTTTGCCATAAATGTTGCCAGCAAGCCTCTTTTTTGAGCGAAAACTTTTGTAAATGTTTTAAAAAGTGTTGCTTTATCTGCGGCTTTTAAAAGTTCGTCATATACTAAAGCCGTCTCTATCACGCCCGGACCCGTTTCGGTATGGATACCTTCGATAGCCATATCCATCTTTTCGCACATCTCCAGTAACTCTTTGTAAAAGTCGCTGTGAACGCTTGATCTTAAAAGCGAGTATCCGAACATATCGGGTGTAAAATTTGTCAAGTTTTGATAGTTTTTCTCTCTGATGCTATTTGGAGTCTCTTCAAAAAGGAAAAATTCAAACTCAGCCGCAGCCTTAAAAGATATACCCATCTTCTTTGCTTGATTTATCACTCTTTTTAGTAAGCTTCTAGGGCAAACCTCTCCGTGAGGCTGACTCTCTTCAAAATCCATCAAGAAAAAAAGCGTTCCCTCTTCAAGAGGCAACTTTCGACAAGTGGATATATCTATCTTCGCTTTGGCATCAGGGTATGCACTATGCCAGCCTGTAACTTTGCTGTCGGTGTATAGTTCGTCGCTACTATCCCAACCAAATATAACATCACAAAAACCAAGATCGCTTTTTAAGACGGAGATAAATTTATCTTTGTTTATATATTTGCCTCTCATGACACCGTCTATGTCAGTAGCGGATATTTTAACATTTTTGATATTGTTTTTGTTGATATACTTGATAAGATCGTCTATGTTTTTGAAGTTAAATCTATCCATTGTCATCCTTTGTAAATAGATGAGATAAATTATACCCTGATAATCTTATTTTTTCTTTTAAGTAGAGTTTTATTGTGGAAAATAGGATAACTTGAGGGGTTTCCCCCTCAAGTATATTTTAGTGTACCTCTCTCCAGAGTTTTGATTTCCAAAGATAGGCAAGTAGTGTGAAGATGATAAGATAACCGATGATTTTTGGTATCAAAGATTCTCTTTCAGCTTTTTTGCTATCTCCAACACTTTCAAGATAGCTTATAACCTTCTCGGTACTCTCTTTTTTGAGTCCGACTCTAGGCATAGAAGTACCTTTTAGCAACTTTTGAGGATTGTCGATAAAAGTCTCAAGATACTCTTTACTCTTTGCTCTGATGATGATAGAAAGATCAGGCGGAGTAGCTGCTAAGTATTTGGATAGATGATCTTTATACTGAGAAACTTTTAACTCATAAGCAAGTCTTTCAGTATCAGTTTTAAACTTAGGAACATCTCCAAGTTGAGTCAATTTGTCATATTTTACTCCGTGGCATCTTCCACAAGCCGCTACAAATGTCTCTTTGTCATTTAACTCTTTAGGAGCGATAGACTGAAGAAAAGCAACTATATCGGAAACTTCTTGATATTTGTCTCCACCAGTACCGAAAAATTGTGGCATTGGGAAAGGCTTTTTGGCATTAAATTTCTTCGCATTCAAGAAAGCGTGCGTTGGATTTAATATGAAATTCTTTAAGAATTTAGCATCATACAAATATCCCGCATCACTAAGATCCGGCGGAGCCACTCCAAAAGATGCAGCAGCGGCATCAGCAGGCATAGGCGCAGGCATTTTTGCCGCTTTTATACCGTGACAACCGGTACATCCTGCATTTACGATAAGTTGTTTGCCTTTTGCAGGGTCGCCTTTTTTATCGATAGCCTTTAAATCACTAAATTTAAAGTCCGCAGGCTCTACATGGTGGTGCATTTTTGAGTGAGCATAAGGCTCAACACCGTAATAGACGAGTAGGGTAAAAAATACCAGTACTCCAAGGATTTTTAGCTCTCTCATTTTGCACCTCCTGCTCTTTTTCTTTCTCTAATAGTTATAATAGGTAGCGCTATAAATAGTAGCACGAAAAATGCTATGGTAAAGGTAAATCCAAACCAAGGAGTTATATCTGTACCACCTATTATATAAACTCCGTTAGGAGGCACTTTTCCGTATATAGTAAGACCTATCATATCTATAAGCATCAACCAGAACCAAATCTTAAAAGCACCTCTTTTGTGTGCCGGAGCAACAACGGGGCTTCTGTCAAGCCAAGGAAGGATTAAAAATACACCGTTTGCTATCGCAAAACCGATAAGACCGAGTGTAAACGGCTTGAGTCCTGCGATAGAGAAGAAAAAGCCTCTAAGAATTTCATAACTCCACAAGAAGTACCACTCAGGATATATGTGAGTAGGTGTTTTCATATAGTTTGCAGGTTCAAAGTTGATAGGATCCATTGCAAATTCATAGTGGAATCCGACAAGATAGAAGTAGAATATCAAAAATACTCCGACAACAAACAAGTCTTTACTTAAAAATACAGGCCAGAAAGGTATAACTTTAGACTCTTTTTTCTTACCTGCTTTATACTTCTCAGCCTCTTCATCAAAGTCAAAATGCTCTCCCTCTTGGTTGTTAACATGAGGAATTCTAAGTGAGTAGAAGTGAAGACCTATAGTTGCCATTATGATGATAGGTAGCAACAATACATGAAGCATAAAAAATCTTGTCAAAGTAGGATCCGAAACAAAGAAGTTACCTCTTATCCAAACGACCAAATCCGGTCCTATGAACGGAATAGCTCCGAAGATATTGGTGATAACTTGTGCAGCCCAGTAACTCATTTGTCCCCAAGGTAGCATATATCCGCTAAATCCTGCAGCTGAAAAGAGCATGAAAAGTAGCATACCGCTTATCCAGATCATCTCTCTACCTCTTTTGTAAGAGCCGTAGTAGATAGCGGTGAACATATGGATATATATAACAAGGAACACTACCGATGCGGCAACTGCGTGCATGTGCCTCCATAGCCATCCGTAATAAACCTCTTGCATGATTGTATGGTTGACACTATCAAACGCCAATTTTGTATCAGGTTTATAATACATCAACAAAAACAATCCACTTATAAATAGAATTCCAAAGAGCGTCATAAGGATAACACCCATTGCCCATAAGAAGTTTATATTTTTTGGAATCCAGTACTCGGTCATTAAAACTTTACCAAGAGTTTTAATGGCGAGTCTTTGATCCAACCAGTCAACAATACCGTTAGCTTTTCTTATTTCTGCCATTATATTCTCCCTTATGAAGCTTTATTTGTTGGGTTTTTTGCTATGAGCGCTTTACACTCAGGACCCATCTCTCCGAGAACCATTTTTGTTCCGGTTATCTTGTATGGAGGTATATCAAGAGGTCTTGGAGGAGGACCAAAAATATTTACCGCACACGCATTATACTCTCCACCGTGACAAGCACAGTAGAACTTATTTTGATCAGGTAGCCATTCCGGAATACATCCAAGATGCGTACATAGACCTATCACGACCAAAAAGTCTTCACCGTTAACTTTTGTGTCTCTGTTGTCACACTTTTTAAACTTAGTTTTATCTTTTCTCAAGATAAAAATAGGTTTACCTCTCCAAACAACTTTTCTAAACTCCCCAGGTTTTATGGTAGAAAGATCTACCGTGGTAAAACCAGCAGCCATAACACTTGGTAATGGATCCCAAGTGGCTTTCATGGCGCCAAGTGCAAGCACGCCGCCTACTGCGGCAACACTTCCAAATGCAAGTCCAAGAAAATCTCTTCTGCTTTTTTCTATAGCCATTTTCTTCCTTCCTTATTAGTTTATCTTTTATTTTAACTATAAAAATAGTTTTTTAAAAAAAGACAGTTAAAAGATTATATAATTTTATTGCTAAAAAAATGTTTAATGAAACTAAATAATTAACAAATTATTCGCAACTGTTTCGATATTTCTATTAAGATAAAATATCTCTTTTTTAAATTTGTGAAGATAGTACGGTGGTGTGATTTTATCAAAATCCGGTACAATTTCTTTTTCATTGATGCACCACATAAATGGTTTTTTTGTTTTTTTTAAAATCTCCAGACTAAGAAGAGTGTCGTTGATACATCCGAGTTTATTGTGGGTGACAAGAAGAGTTGAAGATATATCGAAAAAGTCAATAAAATCGACCATGAAGAAGTTTTTATCTACAGGTACGAGTAAGCCGCCAGCACCTTCAACTAGCAAAATATCACAAATTTTTGATAACTTCTCAAAAGAGTCTTTTATCTTTTTGAAGTCTATATCTTTATCTCTTTTAGCCACAAAAGGAGCCGCAGGCAAAGAGAATGTTACGGGAACTATATCTTCTATAACGACACTCTTGAAAGAGTCGTTTAGCTCTTTACACTTATCTAGTAGTTTTTGCCCGTCTTGAGGGGCGGACTTGACTCCCGTTTCTATAGGTTTAAAGGCTCCTACTTTATAACCCTTTTTTGCGAACTCTTCAAGAAGCAAAAGAGTGGCGTATGTTTTTCCTATATCGGTGTTTGTGGCTGTAATAAAGATAGACTTCATAAATCTTTCCCGACAATCTTTGCAAAATCCAAAACCCTTTTTGCGTATGCGTACTCATTGTCTTGCCACAAGATCAATCTCAAAAGCTTTCCTTCGGATAGTTGGGTCAGATCCATATCTACTACAGAGATGTGAGGATCGGCTTTTATATCTTTTGAGACGATATCGTCAAATGAGACCTTTATCGCTTGGTTTTTTATATGCAAAAGAGCATTTTTGATCTCTTGCATGGTAGTATGTTTTGATAGTTTTATATGTAGATCTATCAAAACTCCGTTTTCGATGGGCGCTCTAACACTTTTAGAGTATATCTTGCCTTTTAAATATGGAAAGAAATATGCCACCGTATTTTTTACATTGCTATCTATGGGTATGATGTTGACGGCGGAAGCTCTGCACTTTCTAATGTCATCGCTTTTGTTGTCAAGGAGATTTTGATCGCTTGTGTAGCTATGTATGGTGGTGGCGTTTAAACTTTCTATACTAAATAAGCTTTCGAGAGCTTTTAAGACAGGAACGATACAGTTGGCGGTACAACTTGATGCGGCCATTATCTTATCATATTTGTATTCGGTTTCATTGACGCCAAATATAAAGTTTTTTACTTCATCGGAGTGGGCGCTTAGGATAACTTTTTTTGCCCCGTTTGTTAAGTGTTTTGATAAATCATTTTTGCTCTTATATACTCCGCTACACTCAAATAGTATATCGACACCCTCTAAGCGTAAATCGTGTAAATTTTTATTGTTTGTCAATAAGACATTATCGAGTGTGTATTTTGTGCTTTTATAGATCGAGTCGTGTTTAAAAAGGTGCTTCATCATATCTGTACTATATATATCGTTTACAAGCGTGAGTTTAAAACGGTCCTCTTCGAAAATCAATCTAGCTAATGCTCGTCCGATTCTGCCAAAACCGTTAATGGCAACTTTTATCATTTTGATGCACTTTCTTTATAACAGATTCAAATCATATTTGCCGACAATGGTAGTAAAATACTATTTTGCAGTCATATAATTTTGAAATTATACACACTTTATGGTTTAGTTTTTATAAAATCTCTTTTTCCTCCTTAAAACTTTATAGAATACTTGGCAAATAGACTATAGTTAGTATATCCGCTACTTTTTCTATCTATCGTTCCTCCAAGGCTAAAAGAGGAGTTGTTTAATAGTTTTCTATTTATGCTTAAACCCCCTCCATATGTATATGGACTCTCTTTTATACCTGTTGTTTGAAATACTATGTCGTTTGCGCCTTGAAAGCTTGATGTGATAGTTTGGGCATCATTGCAAAAATCATAGTTTACATTTGCAAATGCTTTGATATTTGTAGCTTGATCTATGTTGTAACGCATTGTTCCGCCGATACCAGCTACAAACTCCTTGGTGTTATAGCTATCTACATTTAAGTTTAAGCCTCCGGCTCCGTTCTCGCTATAGCTAGGACTATGAAAGAGCCTATATCTTAGTTTGAGCATAGGAGTAAAGCTGAGGTTGTTTCTTATCTTTATATTTCTATTTACGACTGCTTGGGCATAGTATAAAGTAGTATTGTATGAGGCTGAGGCTGATTTGGAAATAGAGTCTATATATCTATCGCTATCTACTTTTTGGATACCCAATCCTAGTTGGTATGATAGATTTGTTTTGCTATCTACTATAGGTCTTGAGCCGTAAGCCGTAAGAGAGAAACTGTCTATATCACTTGATTGAGGCAAGTCGTTTGTATCAACACTGCTACTTCCATAGGCAAAAGCAAGTCCAAATCTTTTAGAGTCGCTATACTCTCCATCTAGTCCCATGACAAATCCTTTAGTGTGGGCACTAAATCCTTTATTGTTATCCTTGTTGTCTTGTGATGAATAAGATGTATATGGCTTCATCCAAAAGTTTTTGTCTCTAAATATCATATCTCCTGAGTTGAGTCCTCTTGATGAGGATTGTCTTGAGCCTATGATGCTACTTACCGTGTTGCCTGATTGAAGAATGGTGGAGGCTGAGGAGAATGATGAAAGAGGTATGGACTGGGCTAACTCTTCGACCTTTTGTTGGTTGGTCCATTGAGAATCCACTGATGTTAGAAATGTATCTATATCCGCATCTATATTTGAACTCGCAAATATGGTATCAAGTGCTTTTGCCGTTCCATATTCAAAAGTGTAACCCTCTTTTTCTACAAGTTTTTCCAATCCCCCACCTGATTTTTTTACGACTAGACTCATAGTTGTTGTATTACTATCGGCTGAAAATGTCAGTAGAGCACTATTATCTATAAAATTTAAAGCGTTTATATTTGCTGTTATGACCCCGTTGGAGGTAGCAGCTATGAGACCTTCGGAATTATTAAAGTCCTTGTATCCCATCTTTGCAGAGTTGCTTAAAGAGTTAAACCATTTACCTATAGTTTTATCCGTAGTATTAGTAAAGTCAACTTTTATAGTAGATCCATTTTTAAATGCTATATCTCCACTTGTTTTTATCGTTGCACTTTTTGCTGTAAGAGTTGTGCTATTTATATCTACTCCTACATCCAGCACTCCACTTGAACTTTGAGTGTATGTTTTTGACTCTATTTTATTGATTGGAGTCAATTTTATTATTCCATTGTTATAGACATCTACTCCGGGAGCTTCTATGTTTCCATTGGCTGTACCGTTGTTGGTAAATGTACCTGATGTAGCGTATTGTGCTTGAAAGGAGTAATCGGCTGTTAGAGTTCCGTTATTTATAATCGTTCCCGCATTATCTCCTCCCATAGAGATAGCTACATTTTTAGCCGTTATGGTTCCAGTTGTATCGTTTAGAACGGTACCTGTACTATTTCCGTAAACATATATACCATTATAATATTTACTGACGATTGTTCCTTTGTTAGTTATATTGCCTTTGTTTCTTGATACAAAAATACTAGAATAAAGAGCACTTATATTTCCATTATTTGTTATATCTCCTTTATTGCTACTTCCAATATACATACCTGATGATTGAGCGTTTATATTTCCGTTGTTTATGATATTTCCATTGTTGTTAAAACTTATCCATAAGCCGTATCCGCTTAGATCGTATTTGCTTGCGGTGATAAGTGATCCGTTGTTGAGAATAGTACCGTTATTTTCCCCTACGCAAATAGAGTTGTATCGTCCAAGAATAGTTGCATTTGTGTCATTTAGCACTAAGCCCGAATTTCCGTTGTTTTCCAGATTTATTCCTGTATCTAGGGAATTTATATCTTTGCTATTTTGAATAAGATTGGAGTTTACTCCTTTTATTCTTATGCCATTGATTCTAGCGGTGATATTTCCTTCATTTAGTATGGTCCCGCTATTGTCCGCATCTATTTCT
>Ga0256843_1003944_pt1 | contig 10093 bp, 11 predicted proteins | sample AlvinellametaG_FD_191572 | JGI IMG/M metagenome (GOLD analysis project Ga0256843, IMG submission 191572) | Pompeii worm associated microbial communities from hydrothermal vent at the East Pacific Rise, Pacific Ocean - Alvinella | ecosystem: Host-associated > Annelida > Integument > Unclassified ... | reverse complement strand
CAGTAATATATCCATTTTTTACTATTACAACCTCATCATATCCATCTACTTTTAGATTATTTAATTTTTCTCTATTTTCATATTTAAAATTATATTCAAGATTACTATAAACAACTTTTAACTTTTTAAAAACTCTCGGTTTTAATTCAAAATATTCTACTTTGATAATCTTTTCATCATATAAAACTCTACACCTTGTATTTGGTTTAATCTCTATAAAATTTTCTAGGTCAATTGGGTCTTTTCCAAAAAAAACAGTTCTTGTAGTATTCATCCTAATATTGTGATAAACCAAATTTTCTATCTTATCTTTTATTAAAAGTGTTTCGATAAATCTCATTTTTTACCTTTTGTACAAAATTTAAACAATTTTTTTATAACTTTTTTCTAAAATAATACTATAATTAAAGCAAATTTAAAAAAAAAGGAGAATGAATGACACCAAAAGAATTTATTCAAGAATGTAAAGAAAAAGAAATCGAATTTATTGACTTCAGATTTACTGATATAAAAGGGACTTGGCATCATGTAACTTATGATATCGATGCTATTGATGAAGACACTTTCAAAAACGGGCTACCATTTGATGGAAGTAGTATTCCAGCATGGAAAACTATTAATGATTCAGATATGATTCTTATGCCAGATTTAGAAATCGGAACTCATTTTGAAGATCCTTTCACAGCTGATCCAACTATGGTTGTATTTTGTGATGTATTAAATACAGATTATACTCCATATGAAAAATGTCCTAGAGGACTTGGTAAAAAAACATTAAAATACCTTGAAGAACAAGGAATTGGTGATGTTGCATACTTTGGACCAGAAAATGAATTTTTCGTATTTGAAAATGTAACAATTACTGATAGTATCAATTCACAAGCTTATGAAGTAGATTCAGTTGAAGGTGAATGGAATAGAAATGCATACTATGAAGATGCTTACAATACAGGACATAGACCTGGAACAAAAGGTGGATATTTCCCAGTAGCTCCAACTGATAGTATGGTTGACTTAAGAGCTGAAATGGTAAAAGTATTAAAAGAAGTAGGACTTGAAACTTTTGTTGTTCACCACGAAGTTGCTCAAGGACAAGGTGAAATCGGTGTTAAATTTGGAACACTTGTAGAAGCTGCTGATAATGTTCAAAAATTAAAATATGTTATCAAAATGGTAGCTCACTTAAATGGAAAAACTGCTACATTTATGCCAAAACCACTTTATGGTGATAATGGAAATGGAATGCATGTTCACCAATCAATCTGGAAAAATGGAAAAAATACTTTCTATGATGAAAACGGATATGCAGGACTTAGTGATACTGCTAAAAAATATATCGCTGGTGTATTTGCTCATGCTGATGCTGTTGCTGCATTCACAGATGCTAGTATGAACTCTTACAAAAGATTACAACCTGGATTTGAAGCTCCAAATATCTTAGCATATTCAGCTAAAAACAGATCTGCTTGTTGTAGAATCCCATTTGGTGCTGGAGAAAAAGCAGTAAGAACTGAATTTAGATTCCCAGATAGTACAGCTAACCCTTATTTAGCATTCTCAGTAATGTTACTTGCAGGTCTTGATGGTATTAAAAATAATCTTGAAGTATATGAAGCAGCTAGAGAACCATTAGATGAAGATCTATTCGAACTTACTCTAGATGAAATCAAAGAAAGAGGAATTAAAACTCTTCCAGCTACTTTAAGAGAAGCTATCAAAGCCGTAGAAGTAGAATTAGAAGATCCAAACAGTTTCTTAAAAGCAGTAATGAGTGATGATTTCATCAAAACTTATATTGATTATAAATATGAAACTGAAATTATTCCTGTTGAAGGAAGACCTCATCCATACGAATTCGTTACTACTTATTCTTGCTAATACTTTCCCCTTTGGGGAAAATATTATTATTACTTAACTCACCATTTTTTTAATATATTTTTATAATCAATCCCACTTTTAAAATAAAGATTTGCTTTTGCTATTTCTAAATCATTTTGTGCTTGTTTATATAATGCTAAATTATAAATCTTTTTACTAAGTGCATCTAAATATGTAATATTATCTACTACACCATTTTCATATTTATTTTTAATAGCTTCATACACACTATTTGCCATCTCAACAGCACTTTTTAATGATTTTAATTTTAATTGTTGAGTATACAATTTTCTCTTAGCTAATAAAAATTCCATTTTTGCCTGTGATTTTGCAAATGAAAGTTTATCTGCTGTAGCTAATTTTTGTAATTGAGCAGATTCTGTTTTTGATTTTGATGATGTATCAAATAAATTATAAGTAATACTTAAAGTTAATTGATTTTGTTTATCTGGTAAATCATTAAGTAATCTTTCATTATAATCATCATATTTATAAAAATTTAAACTATCCTCTAATTTAATTTGTGGTTTTTTAGTTGATTTCATAATATTTACATTTTCTTCTGTCGCTTTTAAAGTCTCTTTTAATGCTTTTATATCGCTAGTCTCACTATATTCTACATTAATAGAAGGTAGTGTAGATGTATCTATTTTATCTATTTTTACACCTGATAACAACTGAATATTTTGTAATAATTCTTCTTTTTGATATTTAAGTTCTTCAATAGTATAAAGGTTTGATTCGTATTCACTTTTTAATTTTAAAACCTCATCAATAGTAGTCATTTTCATATCATATTTTGTTTTCATTCTTTCATATTGAGCTTTTAAAGCTTTACTTTTTTCTTCATATACTTTAATATTCTCATCTACTGTTTTTAAATTAAAATATAAAGTAACTAAATTTAAAATAGTTTGTTTTGTATCTGTGATATTTTGAAAATTTTGTGCTTTATATTCATATAATTTTTGTTTTTTTATAGCTTTATTTTTACCACCATCATATAAATTCACACTAAACTTAGCAAAGCCAGTATATGTGTTTTTTACTTGAACTTCTCTAACATCTAAATCTAAACGATTATAACTACCTCCAATTATTAAATTTGGATTATATACATTTTTTACACTTTCATAAGATTTTTGTTTCGCTTGTTGAGTATATTGATTTGCTTTTAAATTTTTATTATTTTCTAATGTTTTATTTACCAAATCTTTTAATGTAATTGCATTTATAGCTATTACACTAATCCCAAGCAAAGCCCCTTTAAATAATATGTTCATCTATTTGCTCCTTTACTACTATTTTTTTATCCTCTATACTTAATACTTTATCACAATATGGAAGCAAACTTTCATCATGTGTTACCATTATAATAGATACATTATGTTCTCTTGTAATTTGTTTTAAAAGTTTTACTACATTTTTTGCCATTTCTTTATCTAATGCTGCAGTTGGTTCATCTGCTAAAATAATATCTGGATTATTTGCCAAAGCTCTAGCAATAGCTACTCTTTGATTTTGTCCTCCACTTAGTTCACTTGGCATAAAAGTTAATTTATTTAAAATACCTAAATAATCTAACAACTTCTTTACTCTAGCTTTAACTACTTTTTCACTTTCTCCATTTTGATATGGAAGTAAACTTACATTCTCTTCTACATTTAAAAAAGGGATAAGATAATGAGCTTGAAAAATAAATCCTAATTTTTTTCTTCTAAGTTCTCTATCATCTTTGATAAGCCATTTGTCTTTATATACAACTTCTTCCCCTATTTGTATCATTCCACTAGTAGGTTCTAATACACATCCAAGCATCATAAGAAGTGTTGTTTTTCCTGCTCCACTAGGTGCTACTAATGCTGCAAATTCACCTTTTTTAAGTTCAAAATTTCCACCATCAATAACAACAACTTCACTCTCTCCATGCCCAAATTTTTTTACTAAGTTTTCTACTTTTATAGCTATATTACTCATCTTATCCCCCTATCGCTTGTGTTGGGTCTGTTTTAAATACTTTATAAATTCCAAAAAATGATGCAAATATTGAAAATACAATAATTACAGCAAATAAAGATGTAGCATCACTCCATAATAAAACTATTCTTTTTGGAAAACCTCCAGAGATTAAATGAGCAAATATATTTCCTGAAATAAATGCTAATATCCCTAAAATCATAGTCTCTTGCATAATCATTTTAGCAATGGTAGAATTTGGAATACCTATTAATTTCATAATAGAAAGTTCTTTCATTTTTTCTAAAGTCATAGTATAAATAATAAGAGCAATAATAACAATAGATACAATAATCAAAATAGCTGTAAACATTCCTATTTGCTTTGAAGATTTTTTAATAACCCTTTGAAGTAATAATTTTAATTCATCTGGTGTAGTATATACAGATTTATATGTATTACTTGCTATTCTTTTCGCCACTTCTTGAGGATTATATCCTTTTTTTACTCTAGCAATAATTGCATTTACTAAATGCGGATTACCACCTTTAATTCCTCTTTTTTCATCACTTCTAATTCTTTCATTAGAATATGTGAATTGTAAAATTTGTGCATCTTTTAAACTTGTAAATATTAAATAATCTCCACCATTACTAACAGTATTTTTTGTCAAACCTACTACAGTATAAATATCTCTTCCTAATTTAATTTTATCACCTAATTTATAATGAGTTTTTTCATCTACAACTATTTCATAGTGTTGTTTTTTTAGAGTTCTACCAGCAACTAATTTATTTGGATTTATTGCTGAAATTTTACCAAACGGATCATACCCTACTAGCATAACTTTGAAACTACCATATCTATTTGTAAGTTGCATATTTTGAAATGTAATAGCTTCAGCTGCTTTTATTCCTTCTTGATATGAAATTTGATTTTTTAAATCTTCATGTATTTTTGATGTTTCAGCAAAAGGACCTAATGTATCTTGTTGAACAACCCAGATATTAACATTTAAATCTTTTACTAATTCTTTAGCATCAAATATCATACCACGATATACACCAATCATAATAATTACTATCCCCAATAAAATCCCTACACTAATAGCTGTGATTATAAACTTAGAAAATGAATGTTGTATATCTTTTATTGCTAAATTAATCATGATATATTTTCATCCCTTCACTTAATGGCTTTTTCTTTGGATTTGGTACTATAATCTTTACATTTTCTAAATTCACTACAATTTTATTTCCTGAATATGCCACTATTTTAATAGGTTGAAAATGTGCTTTATTATTATCTAATACCCAAATACCCTCTTTTTGATTATAAGTTACAACAACATTTGCTGGTATAGTTAAAACATTTTTAAGTTGTTTAATTTTAATATTTACAATTGCTTGTTCATTTATATAAAATGGTATAGGTGTTTTATTGAATTTCACAAATATTTCTCTTTCATTTGTTACGGCATTATTTACAGGATTTATTTTATACACATATCCTTGTGTTTTTAATCCAGAACGAAGAGCTATACTAGATTTATCTCCAACTCTAACATCTCCACTAATTCTTGTATCTATAAATGTATCAATCCATACATCTTTTGAATTCACAATCTCTATTAAAGGTTGATAATTTCCAACTGTATCATGATTTGAGATATATTTTTTTGTTACATATCCATTAATTGGAGCAATAATAGTATATCTTTTTAATCTCTCTTCTAACCCTTTTTTACTTGCTTGTAATTGTGGTATTTGATTTTGAAGAGAAATAATTTTATCTTCTAAAGATTTTACTTTTAATTTTGATATATCTCTATTTGTAAGGTATTTTTTATACTCTAATTCCGAAATTGCTCTTTTTTGATACAATTTTTTATTCTTTTTTAATACTTCTTCTTGATATAAATAATCTTTATATGCAGATTCTTTATCTACTTTTAAAGAAGCAATATTTGCTTGAATAACTTTTATATTTGCTTCTATTTCAGCTATTTTTTCTTTTAAGTCTACACTATCAATATTTGCTATAGTTTGCCCTTTTTTGACAAACTCTCCGATTGAAATATTAAAATCATTAACTTTACCACCATAAACTGCACTTACTTTATAAGTATTTTCACTTCCTACATTTCCTACACCATTTACTTTAAGAACTATATTTTCACTTTTTTTAGGTGTAACTAATGCAAAAGTATGTTTTGGAATATATATCTTTTGATAAAATCCAATTCCTAATATCCCAACTACTGCTATTCCTATACCATATTTAACTATCTTATTCATTATTTTCCTTTATCTTATCATTCCTCTTTCAAATGGAGAATTTATAATATCATTAAATTCATTTTGTGAGATATATTGTGGAGTATAAGACCCACCATATCTTTTTAATATAGCTATAAATGCTCTCATATGATTTCTACTACCTTTTGTAAGATTTTTGAATACAAAAATTATATCTTTATTATCACTTTCTTTCATATATCTTTCTAAATCATATATATCCAAATCTTCTATTGTCGCTCCTACTTTTAAAGCATCTATACGAGATTTCATACCCATTGATACAAGTTTATTATATAATGCTTGAACTTTTGCATCATGAAATTCACCTACTGGTAAATTATTAATTTTCATTCCATATCTTCTTAGAAGCATATCTACCATATTCATATGATGTTGTTCTGCTTTTTGAATATTTAAAAACACTCTAAATCCCCATTTTTTACCTAATGTAATATATACATCTCTAGCTAACTTCTCTTCTTCAGCCATATGTGTTAAAGCATTTTTTTCTGCTGCTGATAAAGATTGTACAGGATATTGATTTAATATATTCGCAAATATATTATTTATATTACCATTTCCCCATCCAAATAAACTACCTACTAATACCAATGAAACTAATAACTTTTTCATTTTTTACTCCTTAAATTAATAATTATAAGATGATTATATAATAAAAACATAAACTATTTATAAACTGATAGAAAGATTTAGAAGAATAATTAAACCATTATCTTAAATTAGATAATGATTTAATAAAAAGAATATCTACAACAAAAACACATTCTATGATGATACACACCTAAAATTTTAAAGATAAGTATTTTAAAAAAAGGAAAAAATAAAAATATTAATATTAAAAAAATTAAATATTTAAAAAATTTTTCCTCTTGCATTAAAACATCCTATAACCATTTCCACTTATAGGATAATCTTTATGTTGTGTTACATCATAAATATCCCATGCTTTAATCACACCTGCAGGAAACATAGGTGGAGTAAATCCATTTACTTTAATAATATCTCCTTCCTTAATACCTAGGTTTGATATTCTAAAAGTAGGTGCTATAGCAACTTGTCTAATACCATTTTTTGTTTTAACTTCCATAAAAAGCCATTGATTTTGCATTCTACCATAACCATTTTGTGTATATGCTTTAACAACTTTACCTTCTAATACATAATTAGTATTATTATGTATATTTTGAAAAGCAAACAAACTTCCAACTAAACCTAATGATAACAATAACTTTTTCATTTGAGTCCTTTATAAATTTTTTGGAATTATATACCTAAAACATAAACTATTTATAAACTGATAGAAAGATTTAGAAGAAAAGGTACAAAAAGTACCTTTTGAAGAATTATGCCATTAAATTTAACATACCACCCATTCCAGTAGCTTCTGCTACTGCTTGTGTTTGTTGTTGTGTTTGTACTTGTTGTTGTACTTGCAATTGTTGCTGGTCTTGTGTTTGTTGTTGTAATCTTTTTTGTTCTCTTCTTTGCAACTGTTGAGTTTGGTCTACTTGAGTTTGGTCTGTTTGCATTTGTTGCATTTGACTTCTATGAGGACCACTTCCATCTCTTGGACCTTGCATCAAACCCATTCCTTGCATAGAATTAGTTGTGCTATTTACTGTCATATCGCACCTCCTTATAAATATTTGGACTTTATGCTACCATTATAACATAAACTATTTATAAACTATCTTTATTTCAACCCCATTATTGTTTTGTATTTGTAATTTGAAATTATAATATTCACAAATTTTATTAACTATATATAACCCTATTCCAAAACCACCCTCATTTTTATTTTCTCTTATATATTTTTTTGTAATATTTTTAATATTTTTAATTTCACCATCATTTTTTATTGATAAATATTTTTTTGTAAGAATAATTTCAATAAATTCATTAGAATATTTTTTAGCATTACTCAATAAATTATCTATAAGCCTTGTTAAATCTTCTTTGTCTATTTTAATAGTTACATTATCTTCTAATTCAAGTTTTGGTGAGATATCAAAATATTTAATTCTTTCTAATAAAAAACTTTTTAAATCAATATTTTGAATCTCCTTTTTAGTTTGATGATTTAATCTCATAAATTTTAAATCATCAAAAATCTTACTAAGCCTTTTAGCTGAACTTTGTATTCTTGCACATTCTTTATTTTGAATTCCTTTCATTTCTAACATTTCTATATTACTCATAATTACACTAATAGGTGTATTCATTTCATGTGTAGCATCTGTAATAAAATTTTCTAAATCTTCTATATTTTTTCTCATAGGTGCCAAAAATATTTTACCTAATATAAAAGCTATTAAAATTATAAAAAGTAAAGCAAATATATTAAATATTATAAGTTTTTGTACAAGATTGTTATGAAATTCTTTAAATATAACTAAATAAACCACTCCAAAAGGACGTATTAATTTTTTTATATAATAAATTTTATTATCTTTAATATTTATCTCTTTTGAAAAATCTAATTTTGGAGGATTAAAATTACTAGCAATCAAATATCCATTTTTATAAATAGCCATATTAGGCAACAATTTTAAATCTGATAAACCTCTTTTTTTTACTTTATTTTCCAAAAATTTATCTATTTTAGAAGATAAAACTAATCTATTTTCTTTAATTAAAGATTCATTTACTAACTTATAATAAAACCACTCACCTATACCTAATAATAAAATAGTAGATACTATATATATAACAACAAATCGAATTAATGATTTTTTTTCAGCCGACAAATTTATAACCAACTCCTTTTATTGTTTCTATTACATCTGTGCCCAAAATATGTCTAATATCTCTTATAAAAGTCCTAAGTGAATTTTCATTTGGAGTTTCCTCATATTCATATATCTCATTTAAAATCTCATCTTTTGTAATAATTTGGTTTTTTTTAGTTAAAAATAATTTTAATAATTTTGCTTCTTTTGTTTTAAGATGAATTTTCTCATCATCTTTAAATAATTCTAAACTATCCATATCAAATACAAATTCTTTTATATTAACTTTCTTAGATTTATATACTCTCTTAAGAATTGCTTCTATTCTAAAAAACAATTCTTTTAAACTAAATGGTTTTTTTATATAATCATCACCACCACTTAAAAAACCTTTTTCTACATCTTTTTGACTATCTAAAGAAGTTAAAAAAATAATAGGAGTAGTTTTAAATTTCCTTATTTCACTTGCAACACTAAAACCATCTATCTTTGGAAGTTTCACATCTAATATAATTAAATCTATATTTTTTTCATATGCTAATTTTAATGCCTCTTCACCATCATAAGCCCTAATTACTTCAAATTTTTCACTTAAAAAATCATATAAAGTATCATTTAAATCTTTATCATCTTCAACTATTAAAATCATAATAACCCCCAATATTTGCTATAATTATACAAAAAAAAAGGACTATAAATGACAAAAATTCATACGAATAATGCCCCAGCGGCAATAGGACCATATTCTCAAGCTATTAAAGTAGGTAACTTTATATATACATCAGGACAAATTGCTCTTTTACCAAATGGTGAATTTTTAGATGCTGATGTGAAAACTCAAACAAAACAAGTATGTGAAAACTTAACAGCTGTTTTAAAAGAAGCTGGTGTAGAACTTAAAAATGTAGTAAAAACAACTATATTTCTAGCTAATATGGATGATTTTGTAAGTGTAAATGAAGTATACGGTGAATATTTTTCACATAAACCAGCTAGAAGTACAGTAGCTGTAAAAACTTTACCGAAAGATGCTTTAGTTGAAATAGAATGTATAGCTGTTTCTGAATAAAATTAGAGTGTTTTTTATGTTTTTGTTTAAATTTTGCTTAATTTAAGTTTAATTTAAACTATTTTTTGATAAAATACCACACTCAAATAAAAACCACTTAAAAGGTGTTATAAAATGTATGCTATCGTAAAAAATGGTGG
>Ga0256843_1003943_pt1 | contig 10095 bp, 10 predicted proteins | sample AlvinellametaG_FD_191572 | JGI IMG/M metagenome (GOLD analysis project Ga0256843, IMG submission 191572) | Pompeii worm associated microbial communities from hydrothermal vent at the East Pacific Rise, Pacific Ocean - Alvinella | ecosystem: Host-associated > Annelida > Integument > Unclassified ... | reverse complement strand
CCATTTCCTGTTCCTGTTCCTGTTCCTGTTCCTGTTCCTGTTCCTGTTCCTGTTCCATTTCCTGTTCCAGTGCCAGTGCCAGTTCCAGTTCCAGTTCCTGTTTCTGTTCCACTACCAGTTCCACCACCGCCACCGCATCCGGTGAAAATAATTGCTCCCGCTACAAGAGAAAGAAAAATTGTTTTTTTCATAAAAGTCCTTTTTTTAAGTTTTATTGTATTGTACTATCGTCCAAAAGTGCGAATATTTTACCTCTTTTTTTCTTAATTGAAGATATAATTAAATAATTTTAATTTTATTTAAGAACTAGACAATTTGAAAGATATTTTGAAAAAAATAATTTATAAATGAAAGTTACAGTGAAGGGCAATGATGCACAGCCTGTATAAAGCTGCACATCATAAAATAATACTAGTTCGCTTCTTTGACACAAGTAACGAAAAGTGTTTGATCAGTTTGCTCGGATCTGACGTATACAACATCACCCGTTAAATCTATAACATAGTTTTGAGGTACATTTGCCGCTGCGTTTGTAAACTCCGTAGCAGACCATATTACAGTTGTTCCGGAAGGAGCAATTGCAGCAGGTACTTCATTGTTATTGATCAGCGAACGCAACTCATTGATATTCGGCAATCTCCATCCACCACCGTCAACAGCAAGGTTTGCACAATAATTTGCAGCATCATCACCGTCAATAGCATGTCTGACATTACCATCTGTAGGATCACCTACCGAAGTCCATTTCAATTGCGTAGCCTGATCGGTTGTGATATTATTCTCCGTTACAAAAGTATGTGCCGGCGCTTTTTCTCCTTTAACACACTTAACAGCATGATCTACACCATCTCCGAGACTACCCGCTCCGGCTATATAATTTACCATCATATTATGCCCGTTAATCGTCTCTGCCCAGGAAACAGTAGTAGCAGGATCAGTCAAGGTATTGGTAAATTCGTCTTCTAACAGATTTGCATTATTATGATCACCTTTTGTAAAGTCGATCAAGTTAATAAGCTCGGAACTTTGAGGCATTCTCCAACCTTCTCCCAGACCTTCACAATAAGCTTTTGCAGCATCATATGTTCTTGGCGTTTTATCACCGTCGGTATTGTCCGTCCAGAGTAAACCGGCAGGTCCTGTCACCGTACCGTCAGCATTTCTTGTCAAATCCTTATTTCCTACAGGAACCGGTGTTACCGTTGCTTCATATGTTTTTTCCACAACATTGAAAGTAAGTACTTTCTGTCCGACATTGTTCGCTGCATCTGCCGCTTTTACCGTAACATTGTACTCGTTGCCACCGTTTGGATCATATGCCGGTGCCTGAAAAGTTAATGTTGTCGTCGCTAAAGAAAAGTAGTTGGGAGTATTGTTTGTATCAGGAGTTTCAATCGAAAACGTAACGTTTGCTTCATTTGCCGTTAAGTTTACGGTAGTATTTGTCTCTTCAACCGCATCGATCGGTGAAGCTGTCGTGATCACAGGTGCAGTCTGATCAACCTGTTGCTGATTGTTATTATTGTTGTTATCATTTGAGTCACTTCCTCCACCGCCGCAACCGACAGAAAAAAGCGCTAATGATGCAACCATAGAGAGTGTTAAAATATTTTTTACCATAAACATCCTTTTAAGTTTGTAATTGTTTTGTATCCTACCTTCACATTTTACAAATCAATACTTAAAAGTAAATAAAATGATTAATAATAAATTAATTTTTCTTTTGGCTTTGTGAAATCAACACATCTTCAATCACCTTTGTGATGTCCCCGTCAAGGATCGCATCGACGTTTGAGTAAGCGATTCCAGAGCGCGAATCCTTCACCTGACGATAAGGTTGCAAGACATAAGAGCGTATCTGATGTCCCCATCCTATCTCACTCTTTTCAACACCATCTTTTGCCGCCTGTTGCTTTTCCAGTTCCAGTTCATAAAGACGGGACTTAAGCATTTTCATCGCATTTGCACGGTTTTTATGCTGACTTCTGTCGTTTTGACACTGCACCACAATCCCCGTCGGAATATGGGTAATACGAATCGCCGAATCGGTTTTATTGACGTGCTGCCCACCCGCACCGCTGGCACGATAGGTATCGACACGGATATCCTTATCTTCCACTTCGATGTCGATATCATCATCCACTTCGGGAGAAACCATGACAGAAGTAAAAGAGGTGTGACGTTTGGCATTGGAGTCAAACGGAGAGATACGCACCAGACGGTGGATACCGTTTTCCGCTTTGAGATAACCGTAGGCATTTTCCCCTTTGACAATAAAACTGACATCCTTGATCCCAGCTTCCTCACCAGCCTGATAGTCAAGCTCCTCAACCTTAAACCCCATACGCTCCGCCCAGCGCAGATACATTCTATACAACATACTCGCCCAATCCTGACTCTCCGTACCACCCGCACCCGGATGAATCGTCACAATCGCATTCTTCGCATCATCCTCGCCGCTGAGCATCATCTCCACTTCAAGCTTGGAAACCTTCTCCTCCAGACTCGGCGCATCGGCATAGAGTTCTTCAATCGTCTCACTATCCCCCTCCGCCTGTGCCATCTCCAAAAGCTCCACCGCATCATCCACCGCACTCTTGGCTTCGTTATACTTCTTTAATATAGAAAGAATCTTGTTCTTCTCCTGCTGAATCTTCGCCGCATTCTTCGCATCCGACCAAAAATCCGCCCCCTGCTCGATCTCCTCAATCTCCTTCAAACGCACTTCCAGCTTTTCGGGTGATACGATTTGACGGATATTGTCTATTTTGGTAGTAAGCTCTTTTAAAAGCTCGTTATATTCATAACTATCCAAAGTTTCTCCTGCTATAATTTCTTTATCATGATGTATATGATGACGGCAAATTGTTTCTATTGCAAAGCGTTACGCAGCGTATACACTTTTAGGTAGCGTAAGTGTGTGCCGAAGGCAAAAATGCAACTGTCTGAGCAAAGCGAGTTTTGCATTTTTAACACTGAAGCAGCCGTTTCGCAAGAAAAAAGTGTATCAAGCGAAGTAACGCTTTGCAATAGAAACAACCTTTAGCCAAAACTTAATGTATTGAGAATATTTTACACAAAAGAGACTTTAATATGATACAAATCAAAACACCGCAAGAACTGCAAACATACCGCAAAACCCTCAAAGGCACCGTAGGCTTCGTCCCCACCATGGGCGCACTTCATGAAGGACACATCTCCCTCATCAAACAAAGCGTCGCCCAAAACGACCACACCATCGTCTCCATCTTCGTCAACCCCACCCAATTCCTCCCCGGCGAAGACCTCGACGCATACCCCAGAAAACTCGAAGCCGACACCAAAATCTGCAAACTCGCCAAAGTAGACGCACTCTTCATGCCCACCATCGACGCCATCTACCAAAAAGAAGAACCCCTCGTCAAAGCCCCCAAAATCAAAGGCTACATCCTAGAAGGCTACAACCGCCCCGGACACTTCGACGGCGTCTTGCAAATCGTCCTCAAACTCCTCAACATCACAAACCCCACCCGCGCCTACTTCGGAAAAAAAGACGCCCAACAACTCTACCTCATCCAAAACATGACACAAAGCCTCTACCTCGACACCCAAATCATCCCCTGCGAAATCGTACGCGAAAAAGACGGACTCGCCCTTAGCAGCCGAAACGTCTACCTAAGTCCGGAAGAGAGAGAAAAAGCCCTGCTCCTTTCCAAAGCACTCAAACGCGCCACAAAACGCATCATCGAAGGCGAGTGCAATACAAACACCATCAAAGAAGAGATGTTGCAAATCTTAAGCCCAACCGCGGTAGAGTACGTCGAAATCGTCGACAGAGACTTCAACCTCCTTCCTGAAGTCCAAATCGACAACACCATCATCCTCGTCGCCGCACGCGTAGGCAAAACGAGACTGATAGACAATATGTGGGTATAGGAACAGTTATGGGAAAAAAATTACACCTCGTATCTTTGGGATGCACCAAAAACCTGATCGACTCCGAAGTGATGCTCGGACGACTCAAAGAGTACGACATCACACAAGAGGCTGAAGAAGCGGATGTCATCATCGTCAATACCTGCGGCTTCATAGACGCAGCAAAAGAGGAAAGCATCCAAACCGTGTTAAATCTTCATGAAGCCAGAAAAGAGAACTCTTTACTTGTCATGAGCGGATGCCTCAGCGAACGCTACAAAGAGCAGTTACAAAAAGAGCTAAAAGAGGTGGACATCTTCACAGGTGTCGGCGACTACGACAAAATAGACGAACTCATCGAGCGCAGAGAAAACCGTTTTTCACCGCGTACCTACCTCATCAAAGAGGATGCCGACCGTATCATCACCGGATCGAACTACCACGCTTACATCAAACTGAGCGAAGGGTGTAACCAGCAGTGCACCTTCTGTGCCATCCCGCACTTTAAAGGCAAACTCCAGTCCAGAAGTATCGAAGATATCGTTCATGAAGTGGAGAAACTGACACAAAAAGGGTACTACGACTTCAGTTTCATTTCCCAGGACAGCAGTTCTTACCTGCGAGACTTCGACCAAAAAGACGGCTTGATCCAACTCATCGACGCCATCGAAAAGATAGAGGGGGTCAAAAGTGCGCGTATCCTCTATCTCTACCCCTCCACACTCAGTGACGCGGTACTCCAGCGTATCATCGACTCCAAAATCTTTCACAACTACTTCGATATGCCCATCCAGCACATCAGCGACCATATGCTTAAAATCATGCGTCGGGGAAGCGGCAGAGATGTCATCGAACATCAACTAAACATCATGCGAAACGCACCGGAAAGTTTCGTGCGCACCTCCATCATCACAGGACATCCGGGAGAAACTGAGCAAGATTTTCAGGAACTTTGCGACTTTTTAGAAAGTTTCGATTTCGACCGTATCAATGTCTTTGCCTACTCCGACGAAGAGGGAACCAAAGCCGAAACGATGGACGAAGCGAAGATCCCAGATGAAGTCATCGACGAGCGTATCGCCGTCTTACAGGAGATCATCGACAAAAAAACCCGTCAATCACTTGAAAAAGAGATCGGCAAAGAGATCGACGTTGTCATTCAGGGAGAGAGCAGCGAACATGAATTTTTCCTCGGAGCCAAAAAACTCGCCTGGGCGGAAGATATCGACGGGGAAATCCTTATCAATGAAAACGAAACGGATAAAGAGCCGAAAATCGGTAAAACCTACAAAGCGAAAGTCACACAACTTGCCGGAGACAAACTTGTCGCTACTCTCATCAAAGAGTCTTGAAACACTCCAAAACTGCAAAAACCTTCTCGCCTTCTCGGCGGGAGTGGACTCCAGTGCACTCTTTTTTCTCTTACATGAAGCAAAAATCGACTTCGATATCGCACTGGTAAACTACCAAACCCGCCCCCGAAGCGACGAAGAAGCCCTACACGCACAAAAACTTGCCGACACGTACGACAAAACAGCTTACATCAAAACCGTCACACTCCCCCAAAAGAACTTCGAACACAACGCCCGTCAGGTACGTTACGACTTTTTTGCAGAGATCATCACACAAAAAGGTTATGACAACCTCATCACCGCCCATCAACTCAACGACCGTACCGAATGGTTTTTGATGCAGTTTACCAAAGGTGCGGGTGCGGTGGAACTTTCAGGCTTTGAAGAGATTGAAAAGCGAGAACACTATACCCTTGTGCGACCACTCATCCACACCCCCAAAGAGATGCTTTTAGCCTACCTTCATGAAAACAAACACCCCTATTTTCTTGATGAAAGCAACCAAAACGAACAATACACACGAAACTATTTTCGTAAACACTTTGCCGACGAACTCGTCCAAAACTACGCAAAAGGGATACAAAAAAGTTTCGCGTACCTTCATGAAGACAAAAAAGCACTCTTCCAACTTGAAGTTTTAAAAAAAATCGAAGCACTCACCATCCTCAAAAGCAGCCAAAACGAAATCAGAGACATCAGACAAATAGACAAAGTTCTCAAGCAGATGAGTTACATCCTCTCCAAAGCACAAAAAGAGGAGATCGTTAAACAAAAAGATATCGTCATCTCGGATCGTTTTGCCGTCGTGTGGGAAGAGGAGAAGATTTACATCGCTCCGTTTTTCAAAACAGTCATGCCCAAACAGTTTAAAGAAGCGTGCAGAGTGCGAAACATCCCCGCAAAAATACGCCCCTATCTTTATAGTATAGATTTTGATTTCATGAAGTGGTAGTGTGTAGTTTCCGCTCGATCAACGCATCGAGTTTTTGCACCTCTTTACTCTTTTTCTCATAGAGTAAAATGATCTTCTTCGCCATCTTGTACTCACCAAGCATCAACGCCACTTCCAAAGCCTGTGTGTGGATATAAGCAGGAAGATAAAACCCAAGATGTTCCAAAGATTTGTAAAAATTGACATAACGGGTATACGCTTTTTGCGCATAGTAAAGTTGCAAAAGCTCCACCACTTTATCCATCTTCTCTTCAGGATACAAACACTGTCTACTCGTTTCCAAAAAAGAGAGATCCAAACCTTCGTCACGGATCAAAGCCAACGTCTCGATCTCATCCGGATCGATACGCAATATCTCTTTTGCCAGACGACTCGCCTCTTTTTTATTGTTTAACGAGATATAATAGTTAAGCAAATATTTTCGCGCTTTGATATCGACAGGATGGTTTTTGATGTAAGCTTTCAAAAAAGCGAGATCATCATGAATCTCCTCTTTTTCCCCTAATCTGTTACGTCGTAGTTTCTCCAGAAGTCTTTTCGCTTCTTGCAAATCACTGTGAGAGACAACTTCTTCCAAAATCATACGCGCTTTTTGTTTGTTGCCATTCCAGTAGTAAAAGTGTGCCAGTAGATTTTTCGCACGATAACTTTTAGGATGTGTACGGATAAAATCCTCGACATATGCTATCGCTTTATCGCTCTGATGGTGTTCATGAAGACGATATGCCTCTTTTTTCATATTGTAGTAACTGTTTTCATGCGTCGCCTGAGCCAAAGCAAACACCGCACAAAAAGAGAAAATAGACACCACTTTTACCAATACATTCACCCCGATATCAAATCTTTCAATCTATATCGGCATAAAATCAAATAAATTTAATAAAAAAATGGAAATTTACAGTATTTCTATATCAAGATCAAAAAGAGGACGAAACTTTATAAAACCTTTATCAAAAGTCATCAACTTTTGGCATCCATAACTTTGCGCAAAAGCAATATGATAAAGATCAAAAGAGTTTTTAAAAGCATAGTTATTATTTAATGTATTCAGAAGATTTACACGAAGTTGTGCATTTTCTTCTCGTACGAAACTTTGAAACAGGTGTAAGGCTTTTTCTATTTTTAGAGCTTCTTCTTTTGCCTTCGTCATAACAAATGCATACTCCAAAAGTGTTAAATGTGATAATAGCAAAATTTCATCAGTTAGCAGAGTTTTAACGATTTCAATAGCCTTTTCTTACTGAGAAGGCGTATCTACTTTCGATAAAGTAGCATATAAAAGAACATTTGTATCAAGATATATCACGACTTAACTCACGATGCGGATCAAGTATGGTCTTTTCATCGACGCTGATACTATCGGGACTTTTCATATCGATGATTTGCGATAAGATTTCTACATTTTTATTCTTATGCGGTTGTGACTGTTTATTTTGATTATCTGTTAAAATTTCTACACCGTCACTTTTAAAAACACTCAATAAAGACAAAATTTTCTCAAATAACTGCTTATTCGGAATATTTATAATAATCTGCATTGCATATCTCCTTTTTCCCATTTATATTGTACCATATTTCAAAAACCTCTCTAATAAACCTTATATCCCTTTTTCGTTACAATAATAAAAGCTTATATGAGGAGAGATCATGAAAATCGCAACCGGCATCACGGAGCTTATAGGCAATACCCCGCTACTACGCCTCAACTACCCATCCAAACAAAGCGGTGCCCATATCGTCGGAAAATGCGAATTTCTCAATCCTACCAGTTCGGTCAAAGACCGTATCGGATACAGTATGATCAAAGAAGCGATGGATAGCGGTGCGATCGATACCAATACCACCATCATCGAGCCCACCAGCGGTAACACCGGCATCGCTTTGGCTGCCATCTGCGCCTCTATGGGTATCCGCCTCATCCTCACGATGCCTGAATCGATGAGTATCGAACGACGAAAACTGCTCAAAGCCCTGGGTGCGATCATAGAACTCACGCCTAAAGAGGAAGGGATGCAAGGCTCACTCGACAAAGCGGAAGCACTGCATAAAGAGATCGAAAACTCCATCATCCTCGGGCAATTTTCCAACCCCGCCAACCCCAAAATACACCGTGAAACCACTGCCATAGAGATATACAACGATACCGAAGGGAAAGTGGACATTTTCGTCGCAGCAGTCGGAACGGGCGGTACACTCACCGGTACGGGAGAAGAGCTTAAAAAACTGATCCCCGGCATCAAAGTCATTGCCGTAGAACCGGCAAACTCTCCGGTTTTGAGCGGCGGAAAACCCGCCCCGCACAAAATCCAGGGTATCGGTGCGGGATTTATCCCCGACATTCTCAACACCACCTTTTACGATCAAGTCATCACCGTCAAAGATGAAGATGCCATCCATACGGCACAAATGCTTGCAAAAAAAGAGGGGCTTCTAGTCGGTATCTCCAGCGGTGCCAATGTCTGGGCGGCGATGCAAGTTGCAAAAGAGCATCCCGGTAAACGCATCGTCACAATACTCTGCGATACGGCGGAGAGATACATCAGTACCGAGTTATTTGATTAGAAAGTTAAAATTTTTTATTATATTGGCTTAAAATGTAAAGTGCTATACTCTTTGTATGACTAAACCAAAAAGGAGCATTTCATGAGCAAATTGGAAGAAAAGATCGCCGGCTATCAGGAAGAAGCGAAAAAACTGGGACTTGATATCTCAGCGGAACTGATCGACAAAGTTACCAGAGCGCTTGGTCCCTCTATCTACAACAAAGACAGCGAGGGGGTTGCCTGTTCACAAAAAAGTGAACTAGAAACTGTCAAAAACTATGCACGTAAAAAGTTCGGACTGGATGATGATGCGGCACTTGATGCTGCCATCAATGAGATATGCGAAAAGATGGGAAGTAAAAACCCAAGTAAAAAACGTGCCCTCTTTTATGCGATGCTTGCAAAAAAGTTCAACAAAGAGAGCGTCTACGCATAACCATGTAAAGGTTCAAACGAACCTTTACGACTGACGTACCCCCGCGATGTAAACCATATCCGCTTCTTTCGTATGTAAAAGCAGTTGCAACGGCAGTTGCGCCATATCCTCCACGCTATCGGGTAAAGTCACGCTAATGATATCTGCATCTTTAAAAACACTCAACTCCCCACACTCGCGTCTAAGACTCTTCGCCCCCTCTCTTGTTGCCCCCGTGAGCAATTTTTTTGCCAAAGCATTGGGTTCATAGTCCGTATGCATCCACAATGCGGCACGCATCTCTTCCCAGAGATTTAAAGAGAAGTTCGAACTCAAACCATCTGTTCCCATTGTCAGTTTTTCCACCTTTTCCACGGCAAGTCTGCCGTTGTGCAGCAACCTATTTGAAACCGGACAATGCGTCACATACCCAAAACGCTGCATCAAAGTAAGCTCTTCCTTCGTTGCCTGTGTCGCATGAGTAAAAAGCGTATCCACCCCTTCAAAAAGATGTAAGTACGAAAGCGGATCGTTCACCGGTTTGCTTCCGGGTGCAAAATCTTCAAAAAATGCGGCAAAATCTCCCGTTCCTTTTTCCAGCCACTCACGCTCTGCCGGAGACTCCATGAAGTGTGTCGAAACGACCATCTCCTCTTTTTTTGCGATCTCCAACGCCTTTTTTGCCAGTATGGGATGTGTCGAGTAAGGACTATGCACCGAAATCGCCGGTACAAAGTTTTTCCTTGCATACGCTCTGCTATCTTCGAGCCGTTGTATGAAGTTGGCATAGAGTGCATCGACCATCGCGGGATTGGATCCCAGCACTTCGTTAAAATAGACCACATTCATCGGCGAATAGTAACAAGGCTTCATATCCAACCCGTAACTGCTCACTGCACCTATGGTCGTCGTTCCGGAAGAGATCATCGTATCGAGCAC
>Ga0256843_1003942_pt1 | contig 10096 bp, 6 predicted proteins | sample AlvinellametaG_FD_191572 | JGI IMG/M metagenome (GOLD analysis project Ga0256843, IMG submission 191572) | Pompeii worm associated microbial communities from hydrothermal vent at the East Pacific Rise, Pacific Ocean - Alvinella | ecosystem: Host-associated > Annelida > Integument > Unclassified ... | reverse complement strand
AGAGGATATCTACTGCCAAAAAGCTGAAAATATTAAAAGAGTATATCGATAATCATGATGATATTTTTACAAGAATCGCTAAGAAAAATATAGATTTTTCAGGTATCGCCGATATGAGAAATCTTGTAAAGTCCCTATCCATTTCAACAAAAAAAGAGGTGGATTACTATACTGCTCTAAATAAATCCATCATAGATACGATCGCACAATTTTCAACTATACCGAAACATCCAGAAATTAGAAATCTTATGAACTCTCTTTTGCTTTTTATTGCCGCCAAAGAGAGAGCCGGTATAGAAAGAGCAGTTCTTTCGGGTGTTTTTGCCAGAGATAAATTTACGCATTTTTTATATTATAAATTTGTATCGGTTCTATCTCAGCAAAAAGTTTTACACAATCTGTTTGTGCATACAGCATCTAAAAAGATAAAAAAAGATTATGAGATTATTAGAAACAAGAGATGTTTTAAAGAGGTCGACAGGATGAGAAGCATAGCTCTCTCTAAAGATAGTGGTTTTGGTGTAGATGCCACATACTGGTTCAATACAATAACCAAAAAGATAAATCTTCTTAAGAAGATGGAAGATGAGATAGATGCTACGCTTACTCAAAGAGCTTTAAAGATACAAAAAAATTCTTTGATTTCTTTGATAGCTATCTCTATACTGTCGTTAGTGGTATTGCTAATCATAGCTATCGTATCTAGAAATATAATAGCCTCTATCTTAAATGCTATAGCTAGATTTAAAAGAGTTATAAAAGAGGTAAATAACGGCGATTTATCTGTTGTGGTTGAAAGAAGAAAAGTTTCAAGAAATGAGATGGATGAGATAACAAGAGAGTTGGACTCTCTTGTTAGAATTATAAGAGATGTTACCGGTAGAATTAACACATCGGTCGACTTGGCTTCGAAAGGAGACTTTTCATATGAATTAAACGACTATGGTTTGCATGGTGATTTTGCAACTGCTATTCATATGGTTCAAAGCGGTATAACAGCTATGAAAGAGGCACATGAGAGGCAGGAGATTATTAACTTTAGTGCCAAAGTTAGATCTGTAGGAGATGTAGGAAAGGGACTTTCGTTGATACAAAATGAAACATCGAATCTTGTAGACAATCTATCTTTTATATCATCTTCAACCCAGACCACAAGTGAACAGTCTACTCAAAGTCTACAAGTTTTAGAGGATGTTCTTTATAAGATGGAGTCCTTATCTGAGCAAATTAATGATACCAACTCTTCTATATCAGAATTAAATGAGATGAGCAACGAGATAACATCAGTAGTGGTTCTTATAAAAGATATAGCTGAACAGACCAATCTACTCTCTTTGAATGCTGCTATAGAAGCTGCAAGAGCAGGAGAACACGGACGAGGTTTTGCAGTGGTTGCCGATGAGGTTAGAAAGCTTGCCGAGAGGACGGCGAAGGCTACCAATGAGATCAATGTCTCTATAAATACCATGAAGCAAGAGACCAACTCTATAGTATCGAAATCCGATGCGATGAAAGAGGTTTCTGATGAGGTTTCAGAAGTGGTGAGTGACTTTAGAGAATTGATGAATAAATTAGAAAAAGATTCAAAAGGATTGTCCAATCTTACGGATGATATGAAAAATCAAGTATTTTTAATTTTAGCAAAGATAGATCATATCATATTTAAAGCGAATGCTTATAATGCAATAGTAAACAATGAAAAAGATAAAAGGTTTGACAGCAGTGATGAGTGTAGACTTGGTAAATGGTATCATGAAGAGGGAAAAGTGATATTTGGTAAGGCTCCAAGTTATAATAAGATAGAAAATCCTCACAAAAGAGTTCACGATAATGTACTGGAAAATATGAAATTTATACAAAACGGCGATAAAAGAATTGATAATGAAGATATTATCATCAAAAACTTCCAAGATATGGAAAAAGCAAGCTATGAACTTTATGAGCTTTTTGATAAACTAAGAGAAGAGGTTAAAAAGTCTAACCTTGGTTAACTCTGCAGCTAACGGCTTCATCTACCAGTAAAGAGGCCGTTAGATCTGGTCCTAGCAGGATATGGTCTGCACTGTTTTGTAGTATATTTTTGCTTTGTAAATCTTTTGCATGGACGACTATATTTAACTTCTTTGAATTTTCTCTTAAGGCTTCACAAACTATCTGCAATTTCTCTTCATTGTCGATAGCCACTATGGCGGAAATCGCATCTTTGGTGTTGAGCGCTTTTATGATGCTGGGCATTGCCGCATTTCCAAATATTGCAAGGCAACCATCGTCTATCGCCTCCTTAACAAGTGTTATATCATGCTCTACAACGATAAATCTTATATTCTTTTGTGCTATCTTTTTGCACACCGTTTTTCCTAAGCTTCCATATCCACATACTATTATGTGATTTGAAAGTTTTGCAGAGTTTACTTGTAGCTCTTTTTCGGATACTTCATCTTTTGATAGGATATCGGCTAAAAATCTGATATTTTTTACAATGAATGGGCTTATTATCATGGATATAATCACGCTTATGAGCAGTATTTGGGTCGGATAAATATTTAAAAGATTGTTGCTCCTTGCCAATTCTAGTATAACGATGGAAAACTCTCCTATTTGACAGAGTGCCAATGCTGTTTTTAGTGCTGTTCTTTTTTGAGCAAAGAATGATAGTGCCGCAAAAAGGGATAAGAATTTGATAAACATGATAAAGATAACGATTCCGAAGATCAAAAATATGTTATCGGCTAAGATATTGAAATCTATCTGCATTCCGACCGTTATAAAAAATACTCCCAGTAAGATATCCCTAAAAGGTATAAGATCGGCCTCTATTTGGTATTTGTACTTTGTTTCGGCTATCATCATGCCGCTCAGGAATGCTCCAAGAGTATAAGAGAAGCCGAAAAAGTGAGCTATGTATGAACTTCCTATAACGATAAGAAATATTGAAGCGATAAATATCTCATATGTTTTAAGGGATGTTATTATCCTTAAAAAACCGTTGAGTAGATATTTGCCTATGATAAATATCACCAATAAAACTATAATCGCGCTATATGCCGTTTGAAGTAGCAAGTCGGATATGTTACTGTTTTTATTGGCAAAGATAGATATCATAAGCAGTAAAGGTATAACGGCAATATCTTGGAAGAGTAGGATCCCAAGAACTTTTCTGCCGTATCTTTTTTGTAGGTCTCTTTTTTCTTCTAGCATTTTTATGATTATTGCCGTTGAGGACAGGGACAAAGCAGAGCCGATAATTATAGAACTTTTTAAATCAAAAGATAAAAGTAGATAACATATAGCTCCAAATATAAAGGTCGTTAAAAAGAGTTGTAAAAAACCATATACGAAAACCTCTTTTTTCATAGAGGATAGATGTTTGATAGAAAACTCCAATCCTATCGTAAACATCAAAAAGACTATACCGAACTCCGATATATGAGAGAGTAGTATTTTGTCTCCCGAAGCAATTTTGTATATTTGAGAGACAATGATTCCTGTGAACATATATCCTAAAATTGTTGGCAGGAAAAGTTTTCTCATCATTGTATTTATAAGTATGGTCAAGGCAATTACAAATAGAAGTATCAGTAGCATATTGTCCATTTTAGGCCTTTTGTATCTATAAAGTCGGGATTTATTATAGTTAATTTATAGTTAATTTATGCTATTATATCCAAATATATTAAAAGGATATGGTTATGAATCAAGTTGTATTTGAAGATGAAATTGTAACTCCTTGTAAAATTGTTTGTGTGGGGAGAAATTATGTGGAGCATATCAAAGAGCTTGGTAATGAGATACCCGAAGAGATGGTTCTATTTTTAAAACCGAATTCATCCATAAGTGATGATTTGTATTTTGTCGGAGATGATAACCATTATGAGGGAGAGATATCCTTTTTGATAAAAGAGGGGAAAATCTATGGAGTTGGTTTTGGGCTTGATTTGACCAAGAGGGATCTGCAGTCAAAATTAAAATCAAAAGGTCTACCGTGGGAGAGAGCTAAAGCATTTGACAAGGCAGCGGTTTTTAGCAAATTTGTTAAGATAGATGAACTTGAGGTTGAAAGAGTGGGGATGAAGCTTTTTATCAACGATAAATTATCCCAAGAGGGAGGAGTGGAACTTATGATATATAAGCCAAATACAATTCTTAAAGAGGTTAAAAGTTTTATGAGTTTGGACGATTTTGACATAATAATGAGTGGAACTCCAAAAGGTGTAGGAAACTATAGAAGAGGAGACAATTTTTTAGCTGAAATATATGTGGGCGAAAAGTTGCTAATCTCTCAAAAATGGATAGCAAAATAGAAAGGAAAAATTATGTTTAAAAATATGTCTATAGCGAAAAAAGTGCATATTCCGCTGATAGCATCTATAGTAATCGGGCTTATCATTGTTATAGCTAACTACTTTTATGAAGTTGGCAGCGTAACGGATAATGTATATAAAAAAGAGGAGAGTTTTTTAAAAACTCTATGGGAAAATAAATTTGAAGCCAAAAAAAGCATCGGACTTACCAATGCTATAAGTGTATCCCAAAATATGTATGTAATAGAGTCTTTGCAGACAGGCAATAGGGAGATAGGCATAAAGGGTTTGCAAAAGCTTATGGAGATGTATAGGGAAAATACAAAATTTAAAAATATAAAAATTCATATTCACGATAAAAATATAAGAAGTTTTATCAGAGCTTGGAATCCCAATAAATGGGGAGACGATCTAAGTGGCTTTAGGCATACTATAGTCGAGGTAAAAAGGACAAAAAAACCTTTTGTCGCTATTGAACTTGGTAGAGCGGGACTGGTTCTAAGAGGGCTGTCTCCTGTTATTGTCGGTGGAATTTATCTCGGTTCTGCCGAATTTATGCAGGGTCTTAACTCTATAGTCAAAGATGCAAAAAGAGAGTCTGATATCGATGTTGCTATTGTGGTCAAAGATAAATATCTAAATATTGCAAAAAATTTAAAGAATGCTCCATCTTTAGGTGCAGGCTATAAGCTTGCCGTTAAAAAGAGCGTTGTCAATATGAACTTTTTTAAAGATATCCAAAAGATAGATCTTCTTTCAAAAAAACCATATCAGGTAAGTGACGGTTTCTTTGTCACTAAATTTCCTATAAAGGATTTTTCCGGCAATGTGGTTGGCTATGCTGTTTTGGGAGATAATTTAAACCATGTTCACTCTGTTATAGAGGATTCGAAATCGGCTCTTAAGGTTCAGATCATGGTTATGCTTGCGCTCGATATAATCATACTCATAGTTTTGATGATTATGATAAAAGCTGTCGTTATAAAACCTATCGAAAATCTAAACTCCATAGCTAAAGAGTTAAGTGAAGGAGAGGCGGATCTTTCAAAAAGATTAAATATCGATTCAAATGATGAGATAGGAGATACGGCAAAAAATTTCAATAAATTCATAGATAAAGTGGAGCAGATAGCAAAAAATGCCGAAAAAGAGGCAGCTCTTGCAAGAGAGAGTGAGAAAAAGGCAAATGAGAGCCTTAAAAAAAGTAAACTTTTTATCTCTGTAGCAGACAATTTAATAGATGGTTCCATAAGAGACTCTTCAGACCTGCAAGATACTTTGGGTTCCAATATGGATAGTATAAAAGAGATAAATAGTGTCAATGAAAAAACCGAATCCATAGTGACGGAAGTTCAGGAAAATACTGAAGAGATAGTAGAAAATATAAATAATATTGCCCATATGATGCAAACCTCAAGAGAGAGTTCGGAGCAGCTAAACCACAATGTGGAAGAGATAAGTAATGTTATATCTCTTATAAAAGATATATCCGATCAAACCAATCTTTTAGCTCTAAATGCAGCCATAGAAGCTGCAAGAGCAGGAGAACACGGACGAGGCTTTGCAGTGGTTGCCGATGAGGTTAGAAAGCTTGCCGAGAGAACCCAAAAAGCTACCGGCGAAGTGGAGATGAATATAAACATACTTAAACAAAACTCAAATGCTATGCTTGAGAATAATGAAAAGACCGAACATATCACTGCTCAATCTACTGAAAAACTGCATGAGTTCACAACGACTTTAAATGAGCTTATAGAAGGCTCAAGAATCACCAAAAAGAAAAATGAAGAGATTGCTGATGAACTATTTATATCTCTATCTAAGATAGATCATATGATATTCAAAGCAAAATCAAATCTATCTATCTTCAAAGAGGACGGTTCGATAAAAGTGGCAGATGCTTCAGAATGTAGATTTGGTCAATGGTACATGAGTAAAGAGGGCAAAGAGAGTTTCGGCAAGTACCCTTCATATAAAGCGATAGAAACCCCTCATAAAAATGTCCACGATCTCATAAAAAAAGTATTGCAAATTATATCTTCAGGAGATATTTTAGGAAAATCCGATGAGATCATAGAGACCGCTAAAGAGATAGAGAGAAATTCTCAAGAGCTGTTTTCCGTATTAAATCAACTAATTAGAGAGAAAAAAGCTTAAAACCACTTGTTTTAGGAGGGTTTTTACCCTTCTAAAACTAATGAATTTAAGGTTTATTTTAGCGATAAAGTTTTATAATTAACTAAACGGTTAGTTAATTAATAAGATTTTTAAAAGGTTGGATATGTCAGGCTCAAGAGATGCTCAAAAAACTCAAGAAATGATAATTTCATCAGCAATAAATCTTTTTGCCAAGGATGGATATGATGGAGTTAGCGTAGACCACATAGCGAAGAATGCCTCTGTGAACAAGGCGATGATATATTACTATTTCGGCAATAAGGCTAAGTTGTATGAAACCGTTATAAAAAAGCTCCTTGAAGATATCCATAGCTCTATACTAAAAGAGAGTGAAAAATGTAACAATCCGATACAAGAGCTTAACTCCTTTATAGTTACTTTTGCGAAATTTGCAAAAAACAATCCCTACCTACCCTCTTTAATGCTTGCGGAGCTCAGTAGCGGAGGTAAAAATCTTCCCGAAGACATGTTTGCCGGATTGAAAAAAATATTTTCCTTGTTAAATAAAATACTTAAAAAAGGTGAACAAGAGGGATTTTTTGAAGAGGTGATGCCGATCGTGATACACTTTATGGTAATAGGTACTATCAACCTATTCATAACAACAAAAGATTTGAGAAAAAGGGTTGAGCCTGAATTTGATGGAGATATTTGTAGTGATGTTGATGTAGAAGAGATAGCGGATTATATATATAAAAAAGTAGTAAAAATGCTCAAGGGAGGAAAAATATGATAAAAAGAACCATTGTGTTATCTGTATTTATGGTAGTTTCGTTAAGTGCTATGAATATAACCGATATTTTTAAATCATTAAAAAATCAACCTATTTCAAAAAGAGATAGTTTAGATGTCGTAATGGCTAAATTGGATAAAAGATCGGCCGAAGATGCTTTGTATCCTAAACTTTATGGTAGTTTGTCTTATGAGCATTTTAACAGACCCTCTAGTCTAAGACCTGTTTTGCCGACGGAAACTCCAGTGCTTTTAGCGCACGACGAACCCCTTCCTTTTAGCAAAGATATCTATAAAGCAGGAGTGAGTCTTAATTTCCCCGTTTTTGTAAAAGCGTTATATACGATAAAGGATAAAGCAAAGATTCTAAAAGTCGCCAAAGAGGATAAGAGGAAATTGAATCTTATTCAAAGAGAAGCAACGGTGCTTGCAGCTGATGCCAATATGAGATACTTGGAAAATCTTTTAAAAGCACTTGATAAGAAAAGAGACTCTTTGCTTAAAACCAAAGAGGATATAGTTTTAAAAGTAAAAAGCGGTAGAGCTGCCGGTATATCTCTTGTAAAGATAGATGAGAGTTTAAATGCCATAGATATATCTAAAAACAAAATACTCTCAAATATAAGCGAATTAAGAAGTGTTATATATACTCTTAGTGGAATAGACTTGCGAAAAAGTGTAGATTTAAAGAGAGTGAAAGAGATAAACAAAAATAGACTTTTTGCACTCTATCCTCTAAAAGCCTCTTTAAAAGCGAGGAAAATGGCACTAAAAGCTTCAAAAGAGTCTTTGTATCCATCTCTATTTTTAAAAGCCGGGTATGCAAAAAGCTATGCTAAAGGATACAACAATGATAAATCTTTAGATACGGGTTTTGGATCTATCGGGTTATATCTCAATATCCCGATATTTGACAGAAGCAAATATACAAAGATACAAAAAGCAAGAATTGCGTATGAGAGCGAGGCTTTAAATATCTCTTATACTAAGCACTCCTTGCTTAGTGATAGTGCAAAACTTCAGAGGGATTTGAATATATTGGATAAAAGTGAAGAGTTGGCAAAAAAAAGTATTAAATTAAATAAAGAGTTATTGAGAGTAGCGAAAATCTCATATGAGAGTGAAAGAATGAGCGAAGAGGAGTATTTGAGATATGAAAATGCTCTTTTTGATTCATATGCTTCATTGTATGGCATAAAGGCTAAAAAGTGGCAAGATATAGCCAAGTTGGCAGTAATTTACGGAAATGATTTGGAGGAGATAGTAAAATGAAATTTTTAAAAGGGTTTATATGGATAGTTATTGCTATAGGATTGGTTTTTGGTGCCGTTACGGCAGTGAAAAAGAAAAGAGAGCAAGAAGCTAAGATAGAAAAAGCAAAAGTCTATAAGATAGCGGTCAATACCCTGAAATTAAAAAAGAGTAGAGTTTTGCTGACTCTTCCATATTTGGCGGTTGTTGAAAGTTCAAAAGATGCAAAAATACTAACAAAGCTTTCAGGAAGAGTTTTAAGTATCGTAAAAACGGGAGATAGAGTTAAAAAAGGAGAGGTTGTAGCAAAGATAGATGATAGTGAACTTGTCTCCAAACTACAAGCTCTTAAACTTGGTATAAACTCTTTAAAATTAAATATAGATGCAAAAAAACTGGTTTTAAAGAATCTACTCTTGACACATAAAAGAACCAAGGAGCTTTTGGATGTCAAAGGAGCTTCCATAGAGCAGTATCAAAACGAAGAGAATCAAATAGCCCTGACAAAAGCGGGTATAAAAACTCTACAAAGCAGTATAGAGATAAATAGAGCAAAGATAAAAGAACTTGAAAGTCTTATGAGCTATGCAACTTTAAAATCTCCGACAGACGGTATAGTCAGTAAAACATTTATAACCCAAGGAGATGTCTCTATGCCTGGACATCCGCTTCTTAGCATATCAAGCAGTGAGGGCAAATACCTACTTCTAAACCTACCCTCATCTCAAAAGGTAAAAGAGATCGTATTTGAGGGTAAAAGATATGAGGCAAAACCTCTACACTCCACATTTAATGCACTTGAACAGTACAGAGTGGATGCAAAAATCTCTCAAAATAGCGGAGAGAGGGTCAATGTTAAAGTTATTGTGTTTGACAAAGAGGCTATAAAGGTTCCGGTAAGCGGGGTTTTGCAAAATGGTGGTAAAAATTATATATTTATCGTAAATGCAGACAGAGCAGTTCAGACGAAGGTAAATGTCTTGGCTTCGGGGGAAGAGGGATTGGCTTTGCCTTTGAAATATGAGGGCAAAAAGATAGTTCTTGCAAAACCCGATATCTTTTTGAAACTCATAAGCGGACTTAAGATCAAGGAGCAGTGATGTTTGAATATTTTTACAAAAGACCCTATCTGCTCTTTAGCACGATAGCTCTCTTTTTCGTGATGGGCATTATCGGGCTTGTCAAAATGCCTAAAAATCTCTTTCCGGATAGCGAATACCCTACCGTAGTGGTTATCACGAAGATTCCCGGAGCTACGGCTGCCGTTTCGGCAAGTACGGTTTCAAAACCGATAGAGGAGGAGATAGCAAGGATCTCTTTGGTTAGAGATATAAGTTCTATAAATGTACCTAACTTTTCTATCGTTAAGGCGGAGTTTGAGTACACAAAAGGGCTTGAGGCTGCCGCAGTGGATGTGAGCAATGCTCTATCTATCGCAAAAGCCAAGCTTCCAAGCGGTGCAAATCCTGCCGTTTATACCGTAGGCTCTTTTACTCTGCCTGTCGATATAGTCGCACTTTCGCCCAAAAATAAAAGTGTTACGCTTTCGGATATAAGAAAGGTGGCTGATAGCTTTATAAAACCCTATCTATTAAGCGATCCTCTTATAGGAAATGTGGAGGTTTTCGGGGGCT
>Ga0256843_1003941_pt1 | contig 10097 bp, 9 predicted proteins | sample AlvinellametaG_FD_191572 | JGI IMG/M metagenome (GOLD analysis project Ga0256843, IMG submission 191572) | Pompeii worm associated microbial communities from hydrothermal vent at the East Pacific Rise, Pacific Ocean - Alvinella | ecosystem: Host-associated > Annelida > Integument > Unclassified ... | reverse complement strand
TAAAGACAACACGCTATGATATGATGCCGACCTATTATATTTACGGCGGATATGTCTTTTCTCCCCTGACAAGAAATCTGCTTCTCTCAACCAACCGAAACCGGCTGGCATTGAGCTATTTTGCTACCCAGTGGCCTACCAAAGATAAAAAAGAGGTGGTTGTACTGTTAAAAGTACTGGCATCGGATATGAGCCGGGGAAACAACAATATGGGTATGTGGCCCATAGAGAAGATCAACGGGGAGACCTTTGACAGCTTCAAGACTTTTTTTGAAAAACTCAGAAATGCCACAGGTAAATATGTTGTGCTTGAAGACAGAGACGGTGTGCGTGTGGTCATAGACACAGAAGAAGCCCAAAAGAAGCAGAAAGATATATTGCAAAAATACAATATTGAGTATGACAGGTCGGTTGATTTGAGAAAAAAGTAGTTTTGAGAGATGAAACACAATAAGATCGAACAGATAAAGTCAATATGCATACCGTATGACTTCAGAGAGAAACTTTTTTCTCTGGATATGGAAAATCTTTCTGAAGCAGATCGTTTCTATCTGAAGAATTACGGTATCTACAATATCAAAGTGCTACCGGAAAAATTCATGCTTCGCATTCGTGTGGCCGGGGGCAGGATAGCGAGGGAAAAACTGGCTGCGATTAGCACCGTTGCCAAAGTATACGGACTGGAACTGCTGCTTACTTCCCGTGCACAGCTGGAGCTGCATGGACTGACTGCTTTGAATGTTCTGGAAGTATGGCAGAGACTTCAAAAAGAAAAGATTACCACGCTCCAGACACTTACCGATAATTTCAGAAATATTGTGACCGATCCGTATGACGGGGCAGACAGAGAGAATTATGTTGAGGTCTACCCGCTGATTGAGCAGATGCAGGCACTTTTTCTCAATAAGGCAGAGTGGATGGGAATGCTGCCCAGAAAGTTCAATGTAGCCATTTGCGGTACGGCCGTAACCTCCGTACATTTTTTTGGGAACGATCTCTATTTTGCTCTGGCAAAACAGAAGGAGGTATGGGGTTTCAATCTTTATCTCGGCGGTAAAAATTCGGAAGTGGCACAGCCTTCAGGGCTTTTTGTACTGCCGCATGAAGTCCCCGCAATGTTTGAAGCCGTGGCCAAAGCCTACAGAACTTACGGACTCAGGGGAAGCAGAGCCAAAACAAGACTTTTTTACCTCTTGCAGGAGATCGGTATGGAAAGTTTTGTGAAGAAGGTAAAACACTTTTATCCGCATCCTGTACGGGAAAAAGGAAGTGTAAAAATCGGAAAAAACTCCCCTTCTGCCGTACGGGAATTGAAAAATGATACCTTCGGTCTGTGTTATCAGACCCATTTCGGGAAGGTAGATATGATGTCACTGCAAGCCATATTGGACTATACCCAAAAGAATAACCTTGAAATACGTCTGGGGACAGACCAGAATTTCTATTTTTTGGGAGCAAAGGAGAGAACACTCCCTTTTAAATCGGTTCAGGGTGCTTCACATATTACAGCTTGTGCAGGAAGTGACTACTGTGCATTGTCTCTTTGGAATATTAAAGAAGAGGCTGCCTGTCTGCCTCTTGAAAAGATAGTATTATACAATATCCAGCTAGGCTTCAGCGGCTGTCTCAAAGGCTGTGGAAGACATCATCACAGTGATATCGGACTGGTAGGTTTGCGAACCAATCTGTTCGGGGAGACTCAAAAATCGGCAAGGATTTTTCTGGGAGGAGAGTATACACAGGGAAAAGCAACGGCAAGACTGCTCTTTTATGCCGTGCCGCTTTTACATCTCAACAGTTTGCTTGAAGCGATTATTGAAGAATTTGTGGCCAGCGGAGAGAAAGAGTTTGAAAGTTTCAGCCATCATTATCTGAATGTGCACAGTGAAAATTTCATAACACTTTGGTTTTTGGCAAAACTCTATCTTGATGAAGCAATACAGCTTGAACAAATCTCTGAAGAGATGCTTTATGCCAAACTTCTTAAACATCAGGATTTCCCCGCTTTTGAGCATAATGAGAACTACCAGGAAAGTATCAAAGTCATGATGCATTCGCTCTGGGATGATGCAGTGTAGTTTTTTAAAGATACTTATTCATACTTTTTAAACTGTTCCAGCCAGATTTTGTCTTCTTCCAAGAGTGTACCTACCCGTTCGAGCAGTTTTGTTTTAATGGCAATGAGGTCATCAAGGGAAAGGTAGGCAAGCAGGGCGGGGTTGATAGTAGGGTCTTCTTTACCGTAAGCGATCAGTGTTTCAATCTCTGCAAGCAGTTTTTCTTTGTTTGGTACATTTTTTTCATTCATTCTGTTATACTATCGAAAAAATATATAAAGGACGCATTATGCTTAAAGTAGGTGATACGGCACCGGATTTCTGTCTGCCCAACCAGGATGAAGAGGAGATCTGTCTGCGCGATATCAGAGGGAGATGGATCGTACTCTATTTTTACCCTAAAGACAATACCCCCGGATGTACGACGGAAGCCTGTGATTTTACAGCGGCACTGCCTGATTTTGAAGGACTTGATGCTATTGTTCTTGGTGTAAGCCCTGATTCTCCCAAAAAACACCGCAACTTCATAGAGAAGAAAGATCTCAAGATCACGCTGCTTGCCGATGAGGAGAAAGCGTTGTGCAATGCCTTTGGTGTCTGGCAGCTGAAGAAGTTTATGGGCAGAGAATACATGGGTGTGGTACGTTCTACATTCATCATAGCCCCCGACGGCAAGATCGCGGCAGTCTGGCCAAAGGTCAAAGTCAAGGGACATGTGGAAGAGGTGAAAGCCAAACTTAAAGAGTTGACGATATCTTAGTTTTGGGATATTGTCGGGAGAAATAAAATCATTTTTTTAAAGAGGTGTTAAGACAATTATGGGGCCTTCCTGTACACTGCATGACATAATACAACAGATCAAAACACAAAAGCAGGCATTTTACAAAACCAATGTTTATGCAGTATTGTCTACTTTGCTTTTGTTGCCTTTGCCGTTGCTTATACCGGTACTGATTGATGAGCTACTGCTCAAGCATCCCGGGAAAATAACACATTTGGCATCCAGTATCGGTATGACAAAAGAGTGGCAGATCGTTTTTGCAGTCACTTTGCTCTCTGTGCTTTTCAGGAGCTTGGCATTTTATTTGAATAACCAGAAAAGTATTTATGCTGCGAGCATTATTCAGAAGGTAAGTTATCTGTTGCGATACAGAATACTGCACCATCTTCAAAGAGTCTCGTTAAGTGAGTATGAGATGCTTAAAAGTGGTACGGTTTCATCTAAAACGACACAGGATGTAGAGACGGTAAGCGGGTTTGTCTCATCGGTGGTAAACGATGCCATACCGTCGCTGGTGATGTTGGCAGGTATAGGTGCTATTTTGTTGTGGATGAACTGGGCTTTGACACTGGTTGTTTTTTTATTGGTACCTTTGATGCTGCTAATATCCAAATACCTTGGCAGGCTCAATAGAGAATATGTACGCAAAAAAAATGAATCTTACCAGGCATATCTTGAACTTCTTAACGATACCATCGAGCTTTTTTCTCAAGTAAGAGCCAGCAATCAGGAAAAAAGTTTTTTTGATCTGTTAAAAAAGAGAGCCAAAGATATCAAAACTTCTTCTGTTAAACTCTCCGTCAAGTCCGCCGTTATCAGCAATACAACAAGCCTCATGATGAGTACGCTTATTGATCTATTTAGAGCATTGGGGATTATTGCTGTGCTCTATTCCGATCTCAGTGTGGGAATGATGATAGCATTTTTGTTCTATTTGTCCACGATTACATCTCCTATGCATAAGCTTATGGGTATCATCATAGCCTATCAAAAAACAACACCTGCGATGGAACGCATTGGGGAGATACTCAATATGCCCCAGGAGCCTCACTATCCGCACCTGAAAAATCCATTTGAAGGAAGCAGTACGGTCAGTATCAGACTTAAAGATATCGTATTTGCCTATAAAAATAACAAACAGGTACTTTTCGATATCAATATCAAAGTGCCCAAAGGCAAAAAAGTAGCATTCATAGGCTCCAGCGGCAGCGGCAAAAGTACGATCGCACATATTATGGTTGGGTTATATACACCCAAAAGCGGAAAGATACTGTATGATGAGATACCTATAGAGCAGATAGGATTGCCTGTCATAAGAGAACATGTCGCTTTAATGCTTCAAAATACACTCTTTTTCAATGATACGATCAAAGCCAACCTGACTTTTTCCGATACGGCGGATGAGAAACGTATCTATGAGGCACTCAAGGTTGCACGACTTGATAGGTTTGTCAACTCTCTTGAGCAGAGACTCGATACGGTAATAGGTAAAAACGGTATCAAACTCTCGGGTGGACAAAAGCAGAGGCTTGCCATAGCCAGATTGCTGCTCTCAAATCCCAAAGTCATTATCTTTGATGAAGCCACTTCTGCTCTGGACAATGAGACCGAATATAATTTGTATGAGACGCTAAATGCCCATATACAGGATATTACTACGGTGATCATTGCACATCGAAGTACTACGATCAAACAGGCAGATTATATCTACATTATAGAAGAAGGCCGTATCAAAGCAGAGGGTACCTACGGGACACTCTATAATCAGGGGTTCATCAAAGATGATTTCGATACGCCAAAGGAGAGATAAGATGCAAAAAAGGATACACCGCTTTCTGAATTTGTCTATGCCTGAAAAGTTACTGTTTATGGAAGCATTTTATAGATTGGCCGTTATGAAAAGGGCCATAGATACAAAACCGCTTAAAGAGATTACTCAAGGTTTGCACTATCATGAAGGCTATATTGTACACACGATAAAAAATCAAAACCAATACCACAAAGCCACTGCTGTTACGATAGGAAATATCATTCAAAAAGCATCTCGCCATACACCGTGGCAAAGTGCCTGTCTGGTACAGTCTCTTGCATTGGTAGAGATGCTTAAAAAACGCTCTATACCGGCTATGTTTTATCTGGGTGTAAATATGGCAGATGAGATGAAAGCACATGCCTGGAGTATTTATGACAATGAAATACTGACAGGAAAAAACGGTTATGAAAAGTTTACGGTTGTTTCATCTGTAGAGTTTGTGCCGGGAGAAGAGTTATGATACTCTATGGCATCAAGATAGAGAGTGATATTGTATTTGAGTATGATTTTTCCCAGCATACCCAGTATCGATATACGAAACAACTCAGAGCCAATCCGCCATCCAGGCTCAAAGAGTCTGTCACCTGTGGTTTGAAACTCTACTGGGCACATGGCAGAAAAGTATATCTATATACTAACCGGGAGTTTGACAGATATGATGCCTATCAACCATTTTGTTATCAGGTAGAAAATATTGTTGAGTTTTATTGGATAGCCGGGGAAAACGTCATATATTATGAATTTATCGGTACCCCCGATACACACCTGCTCAGTTTCTGGTTTACACACCTGATGCTGCCGTTCTATATGGCACTGGAGCAGATGTATGATATATTTCACGGCGGAGCAGTAGAAGTAGAGGGAAAGCCCATACTTTTTTTAGCGCCTTCCACAGGAGGAAAATCTACTATGACAGATTTTTTCATTCGGAAAAACCATACGCTCATCTCTGATGATAAAGTACCTACATTTATACAGGATGGTATGTTTTATGTGGTAGGTTCACACCCATACCACAGACCCTATAGAAAATTTGAAGATCTGGGCTATAGAGTAGAAAACTTTATCAAAAAATTTAAACCCATACATGCATTTTATCTGCTGGAACGGGCCGATAAAGATGCTGATATATCTATAGAAGAGGTAAGAGGTTTTGCCAAGTTTCACTCTCTGCTGCCCCATTACCTGTTTACATTTCCCTGGAACAGACTTAAAAGGCTGGAGTATCTCAGTCAGATCAATAACGCTATACGAGTATTTCGTATTAAAGTACCCTGGGATCTGGAGAGACTGCCAGAGGTACATGATGCTATTGTATCACATACTAACGCCATAGAGGGTAATACACCATGATACTGTATGGTATGCAGCTGCTTGGCGATATAGAACTTCCACTTACCCTGCCATTAGAAGGGGAGTATAAAGATACGATTACGCTATCATCCGACGTACCACAAAGTCTCAAAGACGGGTTATGCTGTGGTACATACCTGCATACCACCCATGAACATAAGATATATCTCTACTCCAACCGGGATATATCAGAGCCTATGGTGGCAAACCAGCCACTTTGTTACGAGGCTGACGGTTCAGTCAGATTTTACTGGTATCACAAGAGCAAGACTATCTACTATGAGATACTGGAGACTACTATGGAAGAGTTTAGTTTCTGGTTTGTCCATCCCTACTTTTCACTTTTTCTGACGATAGAGGAGTATTTTGTTTTACTGCATGGCAGCGCCATAGAGATAGACGGTAAATCCATACTCTTTTTAGCACCATATAAAAGTGGCAAATCCACACTCACACACTATCTATCGCAACAGGGGCATAAACTCATAGCAGATGACATATTGCCCACTTTTATACAAAATGACAAAGTATACTATGCTCCATCCCATCCATATTCCCGTCCATTCAGAGGTGTTCAGGCACTGGGTGTTCTGATGAAAAACTACAAAACGACATTTGGCACAATAGATACCATATATATTTTACGAAACAATAATGCAGATAGCTCCGTTAGCATAACGCCCGTTAAAGGGGTGGAAAAGTTTCAGCTTGTCAGAAAAAACAGTCTCATTTACACTTTACCCTACATTAGAATAAGACATGAAAAATACCTGGGAGTAATGCTAAACAGTATCGATTGTTTTGTGATAGATCGTCCATGGGGTAAAGAACATTTAAAAGAGATATATAACGCTATTAAAAAACATAACGCGTAGGGTGTTGTTTCCCTATGACACTATTTATAGATTAGTGTTAATCTTTACAACTTTCCAATACATAAGGATTTGGAGCAAATTCAGACTTATTGAGGTGGGGATTGAGTGTATACCAGTATTCTATATTGATCATACGCCAATAAAGACTTCTATCTTGACTTGAAATAGTTTGCATACTAAATTTTTTTTCTAAAGCCATTATGTATTCATATGTTACTATTCCCATAGATACTATTGTCGCATTTTTCCAAAGTAACTTTCGATCGATTGCATGGATCTGATCAATAATTGTTTGGCTAAAAAATGCTTTATCTCTACGGTTAATTAGTTTTTTAGGTAAGATCTTTTGCATACAAAAACCATGAAAATTTCTTCTATTTCCCATACTATATAGATATGTAGGAGGTAGAGTTAACATAAACTCAATTAAATCTTTATCTCCATAAGGAGAGCAAAACTCTATATTGTACTTATCTGATACAGATCTAGAGAAATTACTATCAACAAACATATAAAAATTTGCATTTGTTAATAGATTAATTATTCTTTTATTAATTTCATAATCTTTAAAACTACTCAAATCAAAATAAAAGTCATAATATTTATTTTGATGTATATCCTTATTTCTTCTTTTTAAAAATTTTTTTATATTTTCTTTTAACTTTGGATTTAAAAGAAGTAATAATTTCTTTTTTAAAAATTTGTATATCCATCTAAATGGTTTTTCAAGATAAAACAACTCTTTAAAAAAACGAAATATTTTTCTTTGATATAGATAAATTTCAAGAACATTAGGTGTAGAGTATAAGATAGGATCTCCAAATTGTCCATTTAAAACAGTTTTAATATCATTTGCCAATAAGTACTCTAATATATGTGATTTCATAGTAAATGTAGTCCAAATTGGCCAATGCGGATTTAAATCATAATTGTATTTCATAGTATATTTATTCTTATAATCAATACAATCTGACTTTACCTTATAATGTATATCCTCTTTTTTTGAACAATGCTGAAAAACACTATTAGCATAATCTTGTTCATTAGCTTCTTTATTATCAAACTCCATTGTCAATGCAGTAATACTTTTAGATTTTTGTGATGCTATACAAAATATAGAACTAGAATCAAACCCTCCACTAAGTTCACATCCAATATTATCTTTATCCTCTATACATTTTTCTACAGACTTTTCTAAAATCTGGTTAAACCTAATTTTAGCTTCTTCTAAACTTAAAGTATAGTCAATTTTTATATTCTCTGGTTTCCACCATCTCTGAACAGATATAGAACCATCTTCTAAAAATAGTTTGTAGCCAGGAGGAACACGGTGTATCCCCTCATAAAATGTATCTTGGGGATGTATAGAAAATGTCCAAATAAAATCTTTTATTGATTGTAAATTAGCTTTTGGTTTATAAAGAATTTCTGACAGCAATCTATCAAGCGTAGAAGATGATGTGAAAGTTTCCCCTTTCACATCATAAAATAAACGATTTTTACCATTAATATCTCGATAAAAAATAAAATCTAGCATTTAAGATGCATAACCAGCTTCACCATCATCATTATTAAACCCACCTGATAATGTAGATGTATTTACAGGCATAGACACAACGACAGGTGAGTTGTATGACTTTTTAACTTCTTTCATACACTTTACCCTTTTAATCCAGGAATAATGCAGTCTTGTGCATCTTCTACTGCTTGTTGTGCTTGTTCTAATGTTGTCCCTGCTTTTTGCATCATATTATTAATAGTTGATTTTACTTTTTCTTCCATAGGAATATTCACACTACAAGGCATCTCAGGCATACTGATATCACACTTGTCATCTTTTACTTCTGTAACACTCATACGCATAAATGCTCTAGTTTTACTCTCTTCATCTGTCCATAGCGTATCAACTTTTGTAAAACACTCTGCTGGCCATTTCTCTGCTGTATCTGGCAGTCCTTGTTCATTAACCTCTGGACATCCATCTTTAGTAGCATCATAGATGTATGGACCATCAAAGCTAAGCTCATACTTTTTCTCACTACCAGGGATAGCCATACCCATCATTTTTTTACTTACAGTAAATGTATCTGTAACATTATCATCTTTAATCTTAACTGCATCTGCACACATCAAGGTATCAGTTTTACCATCTCCTTTGAAGTCAACATCTAATCCAAATATAGGCCAATAGTGTGTTATATCATTATGTACTGCTGTATCATAAGCAAGATCATTTACAATTTCACCTGCATCTACACTACTTCTCGGACATACTATACCATATTTACTACTTTGAAAGTTAAATGTTTCCCAATAATACATAGTAGTAGTATAATTCTTTTTGAACACTTCATTATGATCTTTATCATAGATAACTACATTCCAACTTACATCTGAAGAGTGAGAACCAACGAAACTATTTTTGTAGTTATTTACTTCCATAAATTCAAGTGGATAGAATGTATCTGTATCACCAGCTTTGAGCTTATTTCCATCACCCATACCAAATCCACCTAGACCTATACCGTTAGAACCACCGATATCATCACCTTCACCACCTTCACTTACAAATGGTGCTTTTTCAGGATGTCCCCAAGTCCATGCCGGCCATGCACCGTTTGGATCATCAGCATATCTTTTTCCATCATTTTCTGGATCTCCATAATAAACAGGAGATGAAAATTCTCCCTCTCTCCACCAGAAACCATCTTGAGTTACATCATCTTTACCTGGTTTCATATTTGGAGAGTTATACTCTGAACTCTCTTCTATAAATCCACCAAATGTTTTGTAGTAGAAGTCAAAATCATCTTCACCACATCCACTAGCAGAACCGAAACTCATACCTTCAGAGTTGTTTGCACTCATCTGGAATCCAGCACTACCCATCCAGCTAAAACCGTTGATACAGATATATCCGCCATCTTGGCTAAACCCATACTGTACACTTCCACCGGTACCGTTTGATGTACCACTCATACTTCCTGTTGTACCATTGGATGTGGTTGTGTTTGTTCCGCTCATGCTTCCGAAACCAAATGCATTTGCCTGTGTTCCGACAACAACCATACTTGCAACAAGACTTAAAAAGATTTTTCTGTTCATTTTTCTCTTCCTTCTGAAAATGTAAGATTTTTATTTAAAGTACATGAGATAACCCGGCTGTCTGACATGAGACCCGTAGCTTTCCGTCCCTGTTTCGCAACAGGTTTGGCATT